>Ga0157369_10002056_pt1 | contig 24274 bp, 23 predicted proteins | sample C25metaG_FD_113461 | JGI IMG/M metagenome (GOLD analysis project Ga0157369, IMG submission 113461) | Corn rhizosphere microbial communities from Kellogg Biological Station, Michigan, USA - C2-5 metaG | ecosystem: Host-associated > Plants > Roots > Rhizosphere > Soil | place: USA: Michigan... | reverse complement strand
GGCCGGCGCGCTCGATGATCTTCCAGCCGGTTCCTCCGCAAATGGGACATACTGCCGTGGCTGCCATGCGAACTCCTGCTCAACACCCTTATTCAACGACTACTAAAATCTCGCCTGCTCCCACCGTAGCATCCGGCCGTACCCGAACGTCGACCACGCGTCCCGACTTGGGCGACTTCATTTCATTCTGCATCTTCATCGCCTCCACGACAATGAGGCCTTGCCCTTCTTCCACCGTGTCACCGGCCGCCACTAAAATGCGGATGACTTTCCCCGGCATCGACGCTGCAATTTCCTGCCGTCCGTGGTTCGCGGCCATACCTTGTCCCGGCCGCAGATCGCGCGGATCGAACACGTCCATCGAGAGCTCGCGGCCGTTGACCCAAATTTCCGTTCCTGCTCCCTTGCTCACACGGTAACTGCGTCCGTTCAATAGGACGGAAGTGCCTTCCAGCGAAAACTCACCTTCGATCAAGACTCCGTCTTCGCGGTCATACCGCAGCCGCGAGCCTTCGATCTTAATCGTGCCCGAGCGGCCGTTCACTATGACACGCCGCTTCATCGGAGCAACTCCTCGCGTCCGGAGTCGAGCCACCTGGACACATTTGTTGACACTTTTGTTAACGGCGGACTCCCCGAGCCATTGGACTCGAGCGTCAGCACCAATGCCGCCGCGGCCTCGGATTCGGGATCCGCTTCGGTTTTCTTCCTTGTTTTGAAAAACCGTTCTAAGAACGATGTTGACAGCCGACCTTCGCGAAACTCCGCATTGGCCAGCACCTCGCGGAAAAACGCGATGTTGTTACGAACGCCCGTGAGCACATACTCCGCGAGTGCCCGATCCAGCCGATGGATCGCAGTCTCCCTGGTCGATCCCCACACTGCGAGCTTGGCCAGCAAAGGATCGTATTCCAGCGGCACGTTCCAACCCTGGAAGATGCCCGAATCCAGCCGGACTCCCGGTCCCGACGGCTCACTTAAATGCACGATCGTTCCCGGCGCCGGCATAAAATCGTGATCCGGATCCTCGGCGTAGATCCGGCACTCGATCGCCGAACCACGCCACGTCACGTCTTCCTGTCGAAGCGTCAGCCGTTCGCCGGCGGCGATCTTCAGTTGCCATTCCACCAAGTCGAGTCCGGTTGCGAGCTCCGTCACCGGATGCTCCACCTGGAGCCGCGTGTTCACTTCCAGAAAATAGAAATTCGCATCTCGATCTACCAGAAACTCAACCGTCCCTGCGTTGGTGTATCCGGCCGCGCGAGCCACTTTCAGAGCAGCTTGGCCCATGTGTTCGCGCAGATCCGGATGAGATGACATGAGAGGTGACGGGCACTCCTCGATCACCTTTTGATGGCGCCGCTGTATGGAACACTCGCGTTCGCCCAGGTGAATCAAGTTGCCGTGATGATCGCCTAGGATTTGAATCTCGATGTGCCGCGGCTCGATTACCAGTTTTTCGACATAGACTTCACTGTTGCCGAACGCACGCCCGGCTTCGCTCGCGGCATCCCGCAGCGCAGATTGCAGTTCGGATTCGCGGTCGACCCGGCGCATCCCCTTGCCACCCCCGCCTGCCGACGCTTTGAGCAACACCGGATAACCGAGGGAATTCGCAGCCGCGCGGGCCTGCTCCCAGCCCGTCAGGGCGCGCTCGGTACCGGGAACCACCGGCGCGCCCGCGGCAATCGCCAGTTGCCTGGCAGCTGTTTTCGATCCCAGCTTGCGAATCGCCTCCGCGGGCGGGCCGATGAAAATGATTCCGGCTGTCGCGCACGCCTCCGCGAACTCCGCATTCTCGCTCAGGAATCCATACCCGGGATGAATCGCCTCCGCCCCGTGGCGCTTAGCCGCATCGATGACGCGGTCGATTCGCAGGTAGCTTTCTGAAGATGGCGACGGCCCAAGGTAAGCAGCTTCATCCGCCAGGCGAACCGCCAAGGATCCCCGGTCCGCATCCGAGTATGCGGCCACGCTTGCGATTCCCATCTCACGGAGCGCCCGCACCACGCGCACGGCGATCTCGCCGCGGTTCGCTACTAGTACTTTATGGAACATCACCGCGGAGTAACCCGTAGTGTCACGAGGGTAGCGCCCCATCCGCCTGCTTCCGCTGGAGCGTCGCCAAAGGATTCAACAAACGATGTCCGTGCCAGAATTTCCCGAACCATTTCCCGCTGAAAACCGATGCCCCTGCCATGGATGATTCGCAAGGCCTTGTAGCCGTGGCGCTGGGCTTCAACCAGGTATTCCTCCACCGCCCCCCTCACATCTTTGGCTGGAACACTATGTAAGTCAAATACATCCGCAATGGGCAATTCGACAGGTTCCGTGTCGAATGGTTCGCTAAAGGTCTCGTCAGCCATGGGCGATTTTACCAGTATGCGATCGCCTCAATGGTACACCTTAGATTCGGGCTAGAGAACACGGGTGACCCCTACGCTTTCTTCTCTTAGGACTGCTGAAGACCGAGTGCCAGCTGTTAGAATCGGGCTGACAAGATTATTAGCGCGGCTGTAGGACCAGACTCGAATACGCAATGCTTTGTTTTTTGTGCGGTAAAAAGATCGGCCTGTGGCGGAGGTTAGTGGACCAGCAATATTGCTGTGCCGCGCATCGCACCGAAGCCAAACTCGCTTCTGCTCAGGCGTATCGCGAAGAAGACGAGCTGGAACACTGGTCCGTGATGCGGTCCAAGGGCAAAAAGAAGCCTTCGGCCCGTCCTGCCACTACGGGACAAACTGCCTCGGTCTTTGCTTTCCTAACGGTGGGCGGCCTGCTGGTGGCCGCACTGCTGCTTCCCGGACCGGGACCGGGCGCCGCGTTCCCCCAGGTTTCGCTGGATCCTACCATCAAGCGCAGTCTGCCGGCTCGCGCCTGGGATGCAGTGGGAGAAGTGGTGCGGAGCCAGGCTCCCGTCACCTTGCATCATGAGTTTGGATCGGACTCCGCAGACTGGGTTACGGTGAGCTCGCGCGCGCTGACAGGCACCGATGATCGGGAATGGGCCAGCGCGTCTCGCCCGGCGTTGTCCCATCCGATCTCTCTCCGTCTATGGGAGCGTTCTGCGTCCCTGCAAAATTATCAGATGGAGTTCCAAGGCCAGATGACCGGCCGCAGCCTGAGCTGGGCGTTTCGCGCGGCTAACGGGAACAACTACTATGCCACCAAGCTGGTGATTGCCAAGCCGGGTGCGGAACACAATGCCGGGCTGGTGCGCTACACCGTAATCGATGGGCACGAATCAGCAGCGGTTCGATTGCCTTTGCCGTTGAGCCTCAGACACGGTGTGGACTATCGCGTTCGCATGACCGTGCAGGACGATCACTTCGTTACTTATCTGAACGGCCAGATTATCAGCACATGGACCGATTCGGTACTGAAGCGCGGCGGAGTAGGTTTTTTCGAGGACCAGAGCGATCCGCAAAAGGTCGCCTGGATCAATGTGTCGGAACGCGACAGCTTCATGGGGCGCATGTTGGCCCACTTCTCGCTATTCGTCATCCCAGTTCCGGCCGACGCCCGCTGATCGCCGCGTCGCCTCAGGCTTTCTTCAGCAGGAACTCAAAAGGCATCCCGGCGGCATCTCCCTTCACTTTCAGCTCATTTCCCGACACCACTCCGGTATAGGTTAGTTTGAGCGGCATACCGAAATCGAGGTTAACGGTGAACGAAATATTGTTGCCGTCGACCTTTCCTTCGGTGATCGGGATCGCCATTCCCGGCATGAACTCCAGGGACCCGCTTAGCATAGCGCCATCGGCCTTGAAGGTGAACGTCTGGGGAAAGTCCCCGTTAGGCGTGGAGATGGTGCCCGTCCACTTACCATCGACGTCGGCTGCGAAGGCCGAGATCGCCAGCAGAAGGAATCCTAGTACGATTTTGGGAAGTCGCATATCAAGAGTCTATACCCGGCGCTTCGGGATGCTTCAATCTTCGATCTGCCGCATCAATCGTTCGACTTGGCGCACGTATTGCGGATAAGGATTATAAGTGAACAGTTTTTCCTTCACCGTTTTGCCCTTGTAGCGAGGATTTTCGGCTAGTTGTTCAGTGATGTAATCGATGCCGGCGGGAACGGACGCGAAACCGCTCTGCACCGAATCCCACCCCCAGCGGTTGTTCATCCTTTCGAAGGCGCCGCAGGTGCTCTCTACCAGCGATATCGCCGGCAGAAGCCGGTAATCCAGGGCGTGCGAATCGGCGGCCTGCAAATACTCATGTACGTGGAAAGGACCGGGACAATCGTAGGTCTTGAAAAACGCTTCCAGGCGCACCACCCGAGGATCTTCCAGAGGAAGACTACTATCGCTGGCAACGGCGGCGCACGCCACCAAGCCGAACACAATGGCTCGTGTAATCCGTCCGGCAGTGGGGGTAAAGCTATTCATTAAGCCACTTAAGCCAATGAGAGTAGTCTGGCTACCGCTTCGTCCGTCTCCAGGGATCAGATGCGGCCCGGCAGATTTATGTTTCCCATGAAACCCCGTACGTTACAAGTCCATAAAACCCTGGGACTTATAGTACTTTTGGCGGCGATCTCAGTCTTCTGACCCGCCGGCGGGTTGGGAGGATGCTTTCAACTCCATTATGATCAGTTGGTCGCCATTGGGCAACTGGAGGGCGATGCCGAATTCGTACCGAGCCGTTTCCGATTCGCGCACACTGGCTAGAGCGATCTCGCGTGGATCGGAGAACGAGAAACTCACGCCTTCGAGCGGTATGCTGAATTTCCAGGAATCGCCGCCCAGCTCCAATGACTTAGGGGTGAAATCGACGACGGTTCCGATGGCGTCGAAGAGTAAAGAGGAAGCCCACAAGCGCAACTTGAGGGAAGGCCGATCCTCTTTCCATCTGTCAAAGAACAGGCGAGCGTCTTCGGGGGTAGCGATCATGACTCAGCGCCTATTATGCAGTAATTGCCTTCCAGTTTTTGATCAGGTGCTCGGCTGTGCGCCAAGCCAGGGCTTGCACCGTCAACGTGGGATTGCGGGCGCCCATGGTACCCATCACCGATCCGCCCAGGATACCTAGATTCGGAGCCTCATGCGAGAAGCCCCACTTGTCGACGACGTTGGTCTCCGGATTATTGCCCATGCGCGTTCCGCCTGTCGCGTGAGTCGAAAGTCCGCTACCGAATCCCGCTCCTCCGGTCACTTCGATTGCGCCCGCCGCGCGAAACCATTCCTGCGTTTTCGCCGCCGCGTAATTTGTCGCGCGATTTTCATTTTCGCGCGAACCGGCGGTGATGCGGATTACCGGGTCGCCAAGGGGATCTTTCACCTGTGGATCCAGATCCAGGAATTGGTCCTCGGAAGGGAGGCTAGTTGTCTGGAGATAGGCCGGAGCGGCACGCCCGGCATTTTCACGAATGAACTCCTTCCACTTCGAGCCCCACTGTGGCGCGCGCCCGAATGTGCCCATCGCCGCGGCCGCGATAGGATGCTTCTCGTGATAAACGTGCAGGCTGGAGCCGCCGATGAATCCCAGGCCGGTGTGATCGAAATTATCGTCGGCCCACTCGTCGATCACCACGCCCTGAGCGATGGCTCCGTACCAGATGTTGATATCGAACGGAAATAGCGCGGTCAGTGCGCTATTCCAGTGTCCGAAGTGATGCTTTCCTACCTGGCCGTGATTGTTCGATAAGCCATTGGGATATGCCTTGGATTTCGACAACAGCAACAAGCGCGCGTTCTCGTAAGCATAGGAGGCGACCAGCACGACCTTGGAAGGCTGAAAATATTCCTTGCCATCGCGAATGTACAGCACGCCTGTTGTTTTCCCGCTGTTATTTACGCGGTCGTCGACCTGAATGCGCGTGACCTGCGCGTTATCGAAGATCGAAAAATTCTTGAACTTCTGAGCCGCGGGGATGGTCGTCACAGCGGTCGAGTTCTTGGCGTTCACGTGGCAGCCGCCGCGGTCGCAATAGCCGTGATAGGCGCAGGCGGGCCGCCCGCGATACTCCTGGGAGTTAATCGCCGCAGGTCCGCGAAACGGATTCCATCCCAGCGATTTCCCGGCCTTGGTCATGAGATCCGTGAAATCGGTGTCGCGCAGCGGCGGCATGGGATACTCGCGCTGGCGAGCTCCTTCGAAGTTGCTGCCTCGGCCGGTCAGCTGGCCTTGGATGTTCCCGGCGCGGCCGGAGACGCCTACTTCATGTTCGATGATGTCGTAGAACGGTTCCAGATCTTCGTAAGCAATAGGCCAGTCCTCGACCGTCGATCCCTTAGGGATGGAATTAGAACCGTAGCGTTGGATCGACGACGAGCGCACCTTAAAATCCCAAGGATTGAAGCGCCAGCTTTGCGCGTGGTAGTGGATCGACGTGCCGCCGATCGCATTCATCATGGGATGGGTAGTTCCCCGTGTGACTGGCGCGGTAAGTGTGTTTCGGACCGTGGGGATCTCGCCGTGCACTTTGTTGCCAGTGGTGACCAAGCCGCGGACGTTGTTATAGATCTCGTCGGCGTGAAAGAACTTGCCCGGCTCCTTGGTCATCCAGGTGCCGGCTTCGATGCCTGCGACTTTAAGCCCAGCTCGCGCTAATGGCAACACTGCAACGCCGCCTGCAGCGCCCAGGCCGACCACGACCACATCTACAGGCTTGAGGTTGATGGCCATGGCTACGAATTTTAGGCTGCGGGAGAAGGCCTATCGGGGATTGCCGCTTCGCTGTTGAATGTGACCTTGTCGTAGACATCCTTCACGGTGATCGCGCAGCTCACGCTGTTAAACCGAAAAGTCGCATCCATCCCGGCTGCTTCGGAAAGTAACCAGTCACCAGTTGGCTGGCGGCGGAACACCTCCACACGTGGCTCCGATTGCGAGACCACTGCGTATTCCTGAAGGGATTCGAGCGCCCGGTATTGAGCAAACTTGAAGCCACGGTCATACGCTTCCGTCGAAGGCGACAGTACCTCAATAATCAAAGTCGGATTCAGAACCGTGTCGTGGCGGCCGTCTCCATACTGAGGCGGGTCGCTTACGACGACTATGTCAGGGTACGTGTAAAGCCCTGTTTTATTCACGCGAACCCGAATATCACTGGTCGTTACCACGCACGGGCCTTTCTCTAGGCCATTGCCCAGATGGCGGGCCAGATTACCTATGATAATGGCGTGCGGATGTGTGCCGCCCGACATCGCGTACATGCGGCCGTTGTAGTACTCGCTGCGAGCATCTCGCGCGGCCCGTTCGAGCTCTAGATATTGCTCGGGCGTTAGGCGCGCCTGCGATTGCGCGGACATGGTCCTATTCTAGTGCTACTGGATCACCGGCTCGACCAGCATTCCGTCTTTAAATGGTTTTTCCGAAGGCAGCGCGACGGCGTCGGTATCCTTCAATCCATTGACCTGCGTACGCGTGGTGTTGTTGACGCCCTGCGTAATGGTGCGCCACCGGATGCGATCGCCTTCCAGGACGTACACGCCGGTCTTGCCCTGCTCGCGGTGCACGGCTTCCTTCGGGATAGTGATCGCGTTCTGGACCGTCTCCGACAGAATGACCGCGTTGACATTCGTTCCGGGGAGCAGATCCATCGCCGGGTTATCGATGTCACAGGTCACCTCGCCGACCTGACGTGCCCCCATCGCGACAATTTCGGTCGGTGTGCGGTCGACCGATCCATTCCATTGCCTCCCTGGGAGCCCGTCCCATGTGATGGTCACCGGCATGCCCTTCATGACTCGCCCCAGATCCGGCTCGTCGACGTACACCTTCACGTGGACATGGTCCAAACGTCCGATGGAGGCCACCAGATCGCCTGCATTCAAGTACGCGCCGGGTTTGAGATCGAACTGATAGACGATACCTGCAATCGGCGCTTGCACCACACTCATGCGGATACGCGCCTCGGCCAGTTGCGCCGCGGTCTTGGCTTCGTCCAATCTAGCCTCGGCGCCACTGCGATCGGCCGGTGTGACCAGCGAAGCGCGTTGCTGATCGAGAGCCTGAATCTGGGCCTGGATCCGGTCCACCGCTTCTTTCGCCGTGCGCACCTCGGCCGGAGTGCCCGCCTGCTTGTCGCGCAGCCGGACCGCCAGGGCGTAGTTGTCTTGCGCGATCTTCAACTCCAGACGGGCTTTGTCGATGGCAGTATCGATCCCGGTGCGGTCCGCCGCGCGTCCGCCCTCCGAGAGAATCTGCAATTCGGCGCGAATCGCCGCTTGATGCGCTTGGGCCGTCTTCAGCTCCGCTTGTGCGTCGCTGGCATCGAGTTCCACCAGCGTCTGCCCCTTCTCGACACGCTGGCCGCGCTGGACCAGTATGTTCTTTACGGCGCCGGATCGCTCGGCGCGCGCGACACCGGACTCCACGGGCTCCACTTTGCCATTGGTCGAGACCAGGCTGGAAATGTTTTCCCGTGTCACCCGTGCGAAGGTCACCTGAGGCGGCCGGCCGCGTTGCTGTTCCAGACTCCAAAGCACCACCCCGGTGATGGCCAGCACGATTTGGGTGAGCCAGAGGCGTTTAGATGTCATGGAGTACACTACAGTTTCTCATGCTGGCCTTAGTGCTTTCCGGCGGAGGCTTGTTCGGCGCGTGGCAGGCAGGCGCCTGGAGCGTGCTGAGCCGTGACGTTCGTCCAGACCTGATTGTGGGCGCCTCGGTTGGATCCCTCAACGGTTACGTTATCGCCAGCGGCGGAACTCCCGAGGAACTCCGGAACATGTGGCTCGAACCCTCCATCGCGCGTTTAACGGATCTGTCATCCAACATCCGCCGGATGATGGCGCGCTATGCCCTGCGTATGCCGTTCGCGATCACGGCCACGGAGTTGCCGCGGATGAAGCCCAGAATCTTCCGCGATTCCGAAATCACCTGGCAGCACCTGGCCGCGTCCTGCGCGCTTCCTCTGGCGTTGCCGCAAGTACGCATCGGAACGCACTGGTACTCCGATGGTGGGCTGCTGGGCGCGCTGCCGGCATGGGCGGCCGTCGAATTGGGGGCGACGCAGATTATCGGGCTCCAAGCGTTGCCGCAGGCTACGTCCTGGTGGCTGGGGCAGGCGACGCGTGCTTTTCGTGCAATCGCCGGGCACAATCCCCCGGTTCCACCCGGAATCGAGGTTTTCGAAATCTGTCCCGGCAGACGGCTTGGCTCGGTTCGCGACACCATCCAATGGAAGCGTAGCAACATTGAGCGATGGCTCGATCAGGGAGCCGAGGACGCAGGGGCCACTTTAACAAAGCTCCGGGCGCTGTAACCTAAAAAACATTTTTATTCTGAATTGGTTTTGATGCATAATAAAAACCGGAACGACTATGCAGACATACCGTATCCATCGCCTGAGGGAACACTTACGCAATCAGGTCCGCTTCGCGCCGCACGTAAGCGGGACTGCAACAGTGAAACCGCGCGACTACCAGCCGGTCGTTACGGGCGAGGACTTGGTGGAGGCCGAAACCCCCTACGCGGCTTTCTTCGCGCTGCGGGATACTGGCCGCCCCTTGGAAGTCGGCGATCTTCTGGAATCCGCCACGGATGCCTCCTTGCGGATCTTTAAGTTCGTGGGGTTCGAAGAAGCGCAATGGGCTTTGCCGGAGCCGAAGGCGGTTGTAGCCGGCGCCGCACATGAACCCAGTAGTGAGGAGCATTCGTCCGCGTTACAATAGAGCTAGCAATGGATGGGTTTTGCGGAGAAGGATCCGCTATCAATTCCTTCTCGTTGGTGGCCTACGTTCCAGAGCCTTTGGCTGGATTCATCGACCGCCTCCGTCAGGAAATACAGCCGGGTTGTAAGGGCCGCAGCCACCTGACATTCCTCCCGCCTCGCCCCGTGGATATTCCTCTCGATCAGATTCGTAACCAACTAGAAGCCGGTTTGCGGAATCAGTCCGCCTTTCGGGTTGGACTCGGCGAGGTACGGGTATTTCCAGTCTCCGAAGCGGTGCATCTCTCGGTAGGCGCAGGTTGGGTTGAGGCCAAACGCATTCACGAAATCCTGCATCGCGGCGACCTGTGCTGCAAGGAACAGTTCGATTATCATCCGCATGTGACTCTGGCGCATGACCTTGATCCAGCGAACGTGGCAGCCGTGGCGGAGCTGGCGAAGCGCCGCTGGCGGGATTACTCCGGAGTCCGGGACTTCCTGGTCGATCACGTTACACTGGTTCAGAATACGACTGAGAATGAGTGGACCAACCTGGGGGAATTCTCTCTCGGGGTGCCGGTCTCAGCCTGACCCCCACCTAATCGAACATTTCCAACTGGTCCTCTTTGTCCTTGGCCGCTTCCTTCGCTCGCCGACGCAGGGGACTGCCGATGACCCCCAGCACCTGCACGGATTCCAGCGCCTGTTTAGGGACAAAGATGCGCTGATTCTGAAAGGTCGGGTCCGGCGGGATCACGCTGTAACCACCGGGCTCGGTTTGCAGAAGATCGTTGGAAATCAGCCCGTCGAGCGTGTCGCCATCGCGGAATCGGAGTTGGACCCAAAGCCCGGGGGTCTTAGGACGGGCCGCGAACGATCGATTTCGCTTCCAGGATTCAGCGCTCTCGAAATCCCGCACGAAACAAACGGCTTTAGTCTCCGAGTAGGGAATCTGGATCAAGGTCCCCTCGGGGGTAAGCAATTCCAGCGCGTCCGCCTGGAGCCCGCCGGGGGTCTGGACGAACCCCTGCAAGGATTCCCGGTCGAATCGGGCGACTAAAACCTTCTTGTTTGCTGCCGCGGCCCTTCCAAACAATTTCGCAAGTATTGTATCATTAGCACGATGCAGCCGTTAGCGCCTGTGGCGAAGCTACCTTCCGGCTTAGGTAAGCCGCTTTCAGGGCTGGCGGAGTCATTTTTGAACTTTTGCCGTGTGGAAAAGGGGCTAGCGAGCCACACTATTTCGTCCTATCAGCTTGATTTGGAAAGGTTTAACTCGGGACTCCCGGTGCCAGAGCAGCAGGTTTCCGCTCAGCAGCTCGCCGATTACGTAGGCTCCATGTATGGGGCTAAGTATTCGCCGCGCTCAATTGCACGCCACATCGCAACGCTTAGAAACTATTATCGTTTTCTGGCAAGAGAGGGTGAAGTAGGGCAAGACCCTGGTGAATTTCTGGCATCCCCCACGCAGTGGTCGACGCTGCCGAAATACCTCAACCGGGAGGAGGTCGAGCGGCTCCTTGCATCGCCTGACGGCTCAAAGCCGCGCGGGTTGCGGGATCGGGCCATGCTCGAGTTGCTGTACGCCACCGGCTTGCGGGTCTCAGAGCTATGTGGACTGGAGTTGAACGCGGTCGAACGCCGCATGGGTGTGCTGAAAGTGATCGGCAAGGGAAACAAGCAACGCGTAGTCCCATTCGGAGATCCAGCGGGGACTGCGCTCGACCTGTATCTTGCCACGGGACGGCCCAAACTGCTGAAGGGGCGAGCGAGCCGGTATTTGTTCGTTACCGCCCGAGGAACTGCAATGACCCGGCAGACGTTTTGGACTTTGATACGGAGGCACGGCCGGCAAGCAGGGATTTTTCGCCGGCTTACCCCGCACGTCGTCCGGCATAGTTTTGCCACGCATCTGGTGGAAGGCGGCGCGGACCTGCGTAGCGTCCAGATTATGCTCGGACACGCCGACATTTCGACCACGCAGGTGTATACGCATGTGGCGCGGCGCAGACTCCGCGAAGTTATCGACCAGCATCACCCCCGCGCATGATTACCCCGGCGCGGAACACGCGGTGCAGAGAGAAGGCGAGGACAGAATGAGCGATTACATGTTCATGCTGGAAAGCCACCTGACCGGGGAACAGTATCGGCTGGTGGGCCAGATGCAGGCGGCCGCTGCTACCACGGGCCTGAGCTTGTACCTCACCGGCGGAGCTATGCGCGACGTGCTGGGAGGTTTCCCTGTCCGCGATCTCGATTTCACAATCGAGGGCAATCCGGCCAAGTTGGTTAAGCTGATGACCGCCACGCACGGCGGGAGTGTGATTTCGACCGACGAACCCAAGAAATCCACGCAACTCCGATTCGAGGGTGGTGTCACTGCGGAGATCGCCATGGCGCGTTCCGAGAAATTCGCGAAGTCCGGCGCGCGCCCGACGATTGAACCCGCGACCATCCACGAGGATCTGCGATGCCGGGATTTCACGGTGAACGCAGTAGCCTTGTCACTCAATAAAGCATCCCTGGGACTGCTGGTGGATCCCACCAACGGAGTTGGCGACATCGAACGGAAAGAACTGCGCGCGGTTCACAATTATTCTTTCTACGACGATCCATCGCGCATGCTGCGCCTGATCCGCTTCAGAGTCCGGCTGGGGTACACCATAGACGAGCGGACCAAGCTGCAGTACGAGAATGCCCGCGAGGCGGAAATGCTCTCCAGAATTTCCCCGGACGCGCTGGGCCGCGAATTGCGGAACACGGCCGCGGAGCCCGACGCCCATGATGTGATGGCCGCGTTCGAACAGGAAAAGCTGATCGAGTTGTATTCGCCGGCGCTTACCGGCGCCAAACTCAATTTGCCGGTCTTCTCAAAGCTGCAGAAAGCTCGTCACATGGTGCCGTTCGGGTTGGACTTCCGCATCAACCCGATGGCGCTTTTTCTTTACGTGCTGTTCGAGAAGCTTAACCCTAAGGAACGCGGTGCTCTGGTCGCCGCAGCGGAGCTCACCAAGGTTGAAGCGGCGCTTCCGGAGAAGTTGGTCATTTCCGCGAAGAAGCTGGAGCGCGATCTAAAGAGTCCCAAGCTGCAAAAGGCGTCGCAGCTCTATGCGTTGCTCTCTAAGACTCCCGGCGAACAGGTGCTGTACCTGGAAGTGTATTCCACCCAGCGGATCGTGCACGATCGCATTCGTAATTACTTCCAGAAGTATTTGCCGGCGGCCCTCGAAGTGACCAATGACGTAGTGGCGGCCACGGGTGTCACCCCCGGCACACCTAAGTTCCAGCGCGTCAAGGACGAGATGATCGTCGCCCGCTTGGATGCGCGACCTAAGAAAGTGGCCCCGCCGCCGGAGCCGCTCCCGCCTCCGCCGCCCATGTCCGGCTTTGTGCGCGGATCGGGGATCCGGCAGGCGCGGTCCTAACATCCGCGGTCAGACTTAGTTTCTGTAGGCACCGGTCTACGTGGTTCGACGATCAGCGTTTCCACGGGCCTGTCTTTAGTTCCCACTTCAACTAAGTTGGTCTCGCACTGCGGAGAAGACGCTGGGACCCCCGATCGCTTTGATCGTCTTCTTCCCCTCAACGCTGCGCAAAATCGAAATGGAAATCGTACGTGCCGACCAGCCCGGTCTTATCGATGACCCGCAGACCGGGCAATCCTACTGCATCGACACCTCAGTCCCTGTGCTCCAACTGCTCGGGCCAGCGCGGAGATCCAGGGAGTCGGCACGGGCAAGCGCGATTGTTTCAACGATGCAACCTCGAACTTTAGGGCTAAACACCATGGCGGATTCAGCAGCCCGCTTGCGAGAAGCAATCCCGCAGATTGCAGATCGAGTTAGAGACGCTTGCCGCGAGTATAGGGCAGCAATCGAAACAGCAATTTAGCCAATTGGGGAAAATGTTGATCTAGCTCTGAGCACCTGCGTGCCGCAGAAAGGCGCGCGCGTTCACGATTCCCAGCGCAATCGAGGTCAACGCCAGCAATATGAAGCCCGGCCAGATAATGCCGAGCCGCTGGCGTAAGATTCCAAGCAAAAGCGGAGGGAAGAAACCGCCGAATCCTCCGATCGCGCCGACCAAACCCGTCACCGTGCCCGTTTCCGCCGGGAAATACTGCGGGACAAGCTTGAACACAGCACCATTACCGGCCCCAAGGAGTGCCGCACATCCCAGCGCACCGACCGTGAAAGGCGGCATCGATGGCCATGCTAGCAACAGCGCGAACGGAGCCGCACCAAAGAACACTATCGAGAGCACACGCGCGCCGCCGATGCGGTCTGAGAGCCATCCACCGAGCGGGCGCATTCCGGTCGCGAGCAAGACGAAGCCCGCCGCTCGAAACCCAGCATCGGCGGTCGTGAGTCCGAAATTATCCCGGAGCAGGGCCGGCAGATAAATTGAAAACGCGACGAAGCCTCCAAAGGTGAGGAAATAGAAAGCCGAGAGAACCCATGCAAGCCGTTCCCGCGCGAGTAGAGCCAGCATGCTCGCAACTGTCTTTGGACGTGTTGTAACGGGAGCATTCTTTGCGAGCGTCACGAATAGAATCGCCCAGGTGACCAGTAGCGCCGAGACGCCGCGAAATACGTTTTCCCATCCAAATCGTGCAGCCATCAGCGGCCCGAGAAACACAATCAAGGACTGACCGGCGTTGCCCAGCCCATACACGCCTAGTGCCAGGCCCTGCTTTTCTTTGGGAAACCATGGTGAGATGAAGCCGACTCCCACGGCGAAGGAAGAGCCCGCCATGCCTAGGAGAAATGCGATCGCAATGAGCATCGCATAGCTCGATACCATCGTAGTCAGGACTGGAGGAATTGCGGAAAACAGGAGCAGCGCGGTGAACACGGTGCGGCCCCCAAAGCGGTCGGTAAGAAGACCCATCGGGAGTCGGGCAAGCGATCCCAGCAATACCGGAACGGCCACCAGAAGCGCCGTCTGGCTTGCGCTCAGTTGATACATTTCACCGAAGGACAGCGCGAATGCGCTGATCAGGCCCCAAGCCGCGAAGCAAGCCGCAAACGAGATGGTTGCCGCTGCCAGTTGACGATTTGCCATCGAGTTCGCTGACTTCAATTTTCCGCTACGGGGCTCCGTATATGCGCGGGCCTCGCGAACGTCGCCAGCAGGTTCGCGGCGAATAACGACGCCGCCAGCAGTTCAATTATGGCGGAACATGGCAGCACATGCCAGGCGGTTCCAAACCCTCAGGAAGGTCCCCGCCAGCAGCATGAACATTAGCCCGACGACGTAGGCCATCAGAAGTCTTTGGACCGCACCTCCCGCTCGATCACCTCAGCGTGCGGCGCCTGCAATGGAGAACTATCTGGCATGGGGATCTAGGACCGGATACAAATAGGTCGGGCAGAGTCCCTCGGTCGGCCGGAAATCTCCGGAGCGCGTGCGGAAAAACGCTCCGGCGTGAACCGGAGGACTTCAGCTTATAGCTTCAGATTTTCCCAAGAGGTCGCTGCCTCGTGGAAGGGTATGACAAACCTGACGATCGTCCCACCCATCGGATTGTTCTCCAGGGTGATCCGTCCGTCGTGGGCTTCAATAAACGCCTTACAAATTGCAAGTCCGAGGCCGAGGCCATTGGATGAACCGACGGCCGCTACCCGATAGAATTTGTCAAAGACCCGGCCGAGGTCTTCCGGCACGACACCAATGCCCCTATCGACAACCAGAACCTCCAGTTGGTCATCAATGATGCGGCCCCGAACCTCGACGGGCTGGTCCGGTGGAGAATATTTTAAAGCATTACTAAATAGATTGATGAAGACGTGGGTAATCAATCCAATGTCCATGGGAATGAGAGGCAGGTCTTCAGGAATGTCGAACGAAACCCGACGCTGACCCGCTGACTCCCCCAGTTCTTCGAACGCCGCGCACACGAGGTCCAACAGGTCATGGGGTTCGGTCTTCACGGTCAACACGCCTGTTTCCAGGCGCGTCATGCTCAAAAGATTATTCACCAGGCGATGGAGCCGCCTCGCTTCTATGTCCGCGGTTCCCAGGAGTTGGCGCTGCGCGGCTTGATCCAACGCACCATGCGAGGTCAATAATCCGCTTAACGAGGCAGTAATGGCCGCGAGCGGCGCGCCGACGTCATGCGAGATCGCACTTAGCACGGCGTTCTGCACTTTATCCGACTCCTCGAGGAACCGAAGACGGCGCACCTTCTGTTCCAGAAGTCCTCGCTCGATTGCGAGTGCCGACTGGTTAATGACTGCGCTGAAAAGCTCCCGCTGCACGTTGGACAACCAAGTTCCCGGTTTGACTTCGAGTCCGAGTACTCCGATGACTTGTCCCCTCGCCTTGAGGGGCAGGTAATGAGCTTGCGCGGCGGACAGAATATCGGTTGAGCGCCCGGCGTCCTGGCCGTGTTCCCACGACCAAGTCGCTGCGGCGCGTTCTTGCTCATCAAAGACAAACTCCGCGCTGCTAAAGCGTGGAGTCAGTCCATCGTTAAACGGTAAGAGGACGACGGCGCGCCGTTTGAAGTTCGCTTCCATGTAACGTCCGACCACTTCAAGAGTCTGATCGAAATCTTTCGTTACGGTTAAAGACCGACTAAACGCGGCCAGCGCTGACAAGTTTTGGTACAGCAGGCGATTGTGGATGGCGAGTGATGCGATGTGCGCAGCCGCAAGGCAATGATCCACATCGGTATGGGTGAATCCGACGCCGCCTCTTTTGTTATAGACCTCAAAAAAGGCGATCACGTCCTTTTCGCTATCGGCGATCGGGACGGCAATGCCGGATCTTACGCCCAGTCGTTCACGTACTTCCGGTACGATCAATGGATCATGCGCCGCGTCGTTCGTCAGATAGTGAATCTTATGCTTAATGAGCCAACCTGCCCAGCCCACGCCAGGTGCGGAATGATACGTCAGCGGTACAATTCTAGATCCTTGAAAAAAGTGACCGCACGACATCCCTTCCGATGTGCGTAAACCGGCAGAACCGCTTTCAGCCCCGGTCAGCTCAAGCAGTTGTTCGACCAGAGCATCCAGCAAACTATCCAGATCTGACGCTAAGTTCAGCGTCTCGCTCATGCGAAGGAGGGACCTTAGCGATTGCTCCGTCTCCTTCTGGATCGTCACGTCGCGAATGACAGCCATGTAGCCGCGCAGGCGGTCTTCGTCTTGCCAGCCCGAGGCGGAGACCAGGCAATCGATCGGTTGCCCGTCTTTCCGGCGGAACTGCATGGCATAGTCTTTGACCGAGCCGCATCGCTCCATGCCGCTCCGGAGCCGATGAAGATCATCCGGACTGGAGTAAAGGACCGGGGCGGCATCCATCCCGATGATCTCCTTGCGCTCATAACCAAACAGATCGAGTCCAGCCTGGTTCACGTCGAGGACACCGCCCTCACTGGTTAGGATCGCAATCGCTTCCTGGCAACCATCGAAAAGCGCCTGGCATCTCGCGATGGTCGCCCCAGAGCTGTCCTCCATAGGTTCTTCGCCTTCTCGCGATGAACTTTTCATTAATGCTGCCGCGCCTGGCCCGGGTAGCCCATGCTCTCAGTTCTCAGCCGATATCCTACTCCCGGTTCGGTCACAATGTAGCGAGGCTTTGTGGGGTCAGGCCGCAATTTGCGCCGCAGGTGGCTCAAGGTAACCCGCAACAGGTGCACCATGTCCTCGTATTGGGTTCCGCCCCAGAGCTCGTGAATCAATTGATGGTGCGTCCGGACTTTGCCAGCATGGTGAATCAGTATCTTCAGAAGGTCATACTCGGTCGCCGTCAGTTTCACCGCGGTCTCGCCGACAAACACCTCTCTCCGACCTAAATCGACTCTGAGATCACCTACTGTTAAAACATCATCCTGTGTTGCGCTTACACTACGCAGAGCTGCGTGCATGCGCGCCAGCAACTCTGGCACCGTGAACGGCTTGGTGAGATAGTCATGGGCGCCAGTATCAAGAGAATCGACTTTCTCAGACTCTTCGTGGCGAACTGAGATGACGATGATCGGCGCGATTGTCCACTCTTCCCGTAAGTGCCGGATGACTTCCTTGCCATCCATATCGGGCAAGCCGAGATCGAGAAGAATCAAATCAGGCCGGACCAACTGAACTTTCCAGAGAGCCTCTTTTCCGTTGCGGACTGGATAGACTGTATAGCCTGCCGGGGGCAGCACGACACTGAGGGTCTGCTGGATCGACTGTTCGTCGTCAACAAGGAGTACCCGTGGACCTCGTGTTTCCATCGATCACGTCTTTCAGAAACGACCCGCTATTCATTAGTTGAGGAAGCCCTGGACGATCCTGCCCCGCAGAAGAGCGTTGAGTGGTGAAGCGTGGGATGCCCTCTTCATTTCCAAACCGCCCCATTGAATCGGACCGGATCATTCTGGGCTTCTCGCACTTTCGCAGAGCATGGCAGTTCGCCCTATCCGTCGCACCCAATTCTCCCAGTTCTTTTTTAGCATATGTAGGGCGGACGCTCCATCGTTCGGTTGTCCAAGGTAAACGCTGCGCCTCTGAGAATTGGCTTTTGGTTCTGAAGGACTTGATAGCGGACACGCCAGCTCGGGAATCACTTCTCGGATTGTCTCGCCGAGATGTCCGTTTCGCGAACCTGGATTGGGCGTTCGCTATGCCGCGGGTTTGGTGAGTTGCGTGATCCTTGTGGTCACACTACTTCTATCCTTATCCATCGCAGCATTGTATTCGCCGCGCCGCGCAGCCCGGCCGCACTTGGCTCGATGATTTAGAACTTGCTGTGCCAGCAACACATTGGCCTCCTTCCCTTGCCAAATCTCCAAAGCCGGTTGTTCGATGGCGCGGGCAAACGAAAACGCTAAGGCCCAAGGCAGTCGCGACTTGAATCTGACATTCATGGCATTCAAACGGGCCGAGGCCAGTTCAGGGGCTTGACCGCCCGACAAGAACGCGACTCCCGGAACAGCAGCGGGAACCGCTCGCAAGAGACACGCCACGGTCGCGTCGGCCACCTGGTCCACCGCCGCTTGCACGGGGCAACTCAATCCCGGAAGCACCATGTTGGGTTTCAGAATCATACCCTCCAGCGTCACCCGTTGTGCGTAGAGCTGGCTGAAAACCATTCGCAGGACTTCCTCGGTTACCTCCCCGCACCGCTCAAGCGTATGGTCGCCATCCATGAGCACTTCGGGCTCGACGATGGGGACCAGCCCGGCTTCCTGGCACAACGCGGCATAGCGAGCCAACGCGTGCGCATTGGCCTCGATGCAACCCCGGCTGGGAATGCCATCGCCCACGGTAATCACCGCGCGCCACTTGGCAAAACGCGCGCCCATTTGAAAGTATTCCTTGAGGCGGTCGCGCAATCCGTCCAGACCTTCGGTGACTTTCTCTCCGGGATGACCCGCCATGTCCTTTGCGCCCGTGTCAACTTTGATGCCGAGGATAATTCCGGCATCGCTGATGACTTTAACAAAAGGAGTGCCATCTTTCTTCTGCTGGCGGATCGTCTCGTCGTAGAAGATCGCGCCACTAATGGACTCGCCGAGACCCGGAGTGGTTACGATCAACTCCCGCCATGCGCGCCGGGCCTCCGCGGTCTGGGGAATCCCCAAGCTGGCAAATCGTTTATTGCAGGTTGGATTACTCTCATCCATTGCCAGCACACCTTTGTCGCCGCCGACCATCGCTTTCGCGGTTTCTATAAGCTCTTGTGTATTCATTTGAGATTGCTCCCTTTCTGGCTACGCATTCCTGGCGCGCAGCACTGATTGAATCGATGGGAAATCCTGCTGAGGATCCGAACGCTCACGCCGGAATTCGCTGACGCCCGTTTGCCTCAGGCTACGATTCATCCGATCGCCGTCATCATCATATCCTCATCCGTTCGAATGAGGGGAACTTTCACCCGCCTGGCCCCGTGGGGATTACCCCCGCACCCCCGCATTGCGCGAATCATTCAGTTCGATACCTAACGAAGCCAGTTTCGCGCGCGTAGATCTGTAGTTCGTGTGAAGAATGCTTCGAATCCCCAAACCTTCGGCGATCTGGACAAACATTGGGGTGTTGTCGATATAGACTATCTGCCGGACTGGCGCCTGAGCGATGTCCAACGCAAGCCGAAAGATGTCCACATCGGGCTTGCGGATATGAACGAAGCAGGATGAAATAAAGAAGTCCACGAGCCCGTCGAGCTTGAACTTGCGAATGCGATACATATTCAGTTCGCGCGCTTCATTGCTGATCACTGCGATTTTCAGTCCGTACCGGACCTTGAGCTGAGTAAGCATGCCGATCATGTCGGGATAGGGTTTCGATTGGGCGAACATGAAGCGCTTGAACTGAATCCGGGTGAACGGTCGCTTTTGGTAGAAGACCACCCGGCTTAAATACTCTTCCAGCGTGAGTTTTCCCTCCTCGTAGGTATCAAAGGTCAGATGATGCTGATCCTCCATCTCGCCCCACTTCAGTTTGAAGTGCATCGCCGCCCGTTTGCGGGCATGATGATCCCACCCGTTGGTGAGCAGGACGCCGCCTATATCTAGGAATACGCAGGTGATTGCAGGCACTTTTCTCATTGTGTTTTTCCGTCGATTTGATCGTCGCTGCCAGCAGGATGTGCAACGCCCAACTGGACCGGCGTTTTAGCTTTCACCTATTCAGACTCTTGATGGACTCAAAGTGTTCTCATCAACGACGGGCAGGTCAAGTTAGAAGCACCAGGACAGCACAGAACTTACGTTCAAGGTTCCGCGCTTTCAATCTGTTGCGCGCAATCCTGATTGCATCAAAAGGGCGAGGACAGTGTGCCTGCCTTCACTTGGAATCTGTGTTTTGACGCCATTTTGACCTTTGTCGCTTCATACTGTGCTTGTACTATGGCGAGCCCCAGGTTCCGAGTGGCTCGGATATAGAGAGTCACGCGAAGGATTCAGAGACCTCAGACCGAAAAGGGGCATAAGTTTTCTGTGTGGCGCACCCGGATGGTTTCCTGTTATCAGTAAGGAGAGGCTAGTAATGATCCCGGCGACCAAGACAACTCTTAATTCGGCGCAACTGGATCAACTGGCGATCAACACAATCCGCTTCCTATCGGTTGACGCCGTTCAAAAGGCTGATAGCGGTCATCCGGGCCTGCCCCTGGGCGCTGCGCCTATGGCCTATGTACTGTGGACACGGTTTCTCCGACATAACCCGATCAATCCGCAATGGTCCAACCGGGATCGCTTCGTCCTGTCGGCCGGTCACGGTTCGATGCTGCTATACAGCTTGCTGCACGTCACCGGCTATGATCTGCCTCTGGAACGGATCAAACAATTCCGTCAATGGGGCAGCATTACGCCCGGTCATCCGGAGCGAGGCCTGACACCTGGTGTGGAAACCACTACTGGCCCGCTCGGCCAGGGATTCGGCAACGGCGTGGGCATCGCGATTTCGGAAGCGCATCTTGCGGCGCGCTACAACCGGCCGGGATTCGATATCGTCGATCACTTCACTTACGGGTTGGTCAGCGACGGCGACCTGATGGAGGGCGTTTCCTCCGAAGCGGCGTCGCTTGCCGGGCAACTGGAGCTCGGGAAACTGATCTATCTCTTCGATAACAACCATGTGACGCTCTCAGCGGGCACGAACATCTCATGTAACGAAGACCACGCGCGGCGCTTCGAGGCGTACGGCTGGCATACGCAATCCGTGGAGGACGGAAACGATGTGGAGGCGATTGACCTGACTCTGCGCGCGGCGCGCAGCGAAACCAGGCGCCCTTCACTGATTCTCGTCCGCACGCACTTAGGTTTCGGTTCCCCGGACAAACAGGACACGTTTGAAGCCCACGGCTCACCGTTAGGTGTAGAAGAAGTTAAGCTGACTAAGCAGAACCTGGGTTGGCCGGTCGAACCCCTCTTCGATATCCCACCGGAAGCTCTCGCCCATTTTCGCGAGGCCGTACCGCGCGGTAAGCAGGCGGAGTCGGAGTGGCGCGATCGATTCGCCCGCTACGCGACGGTGCATCCGGATCTTGCCCGGGAGTTTGAAGAAAGAATGCGCGGCGAATTGCCCCGCGATTGGGATGCGGACATCCCCGTCTTTCCTGCGGACCCGAAAGGGGAGAAAACCCGGGTGGCTTCGGGAAAGGTGATGAACGCGATTGCGCCCAGGCTTCCGTCGCTGATGGGCGGTTCGGCGGATTTGGACCCCTCGACGTACACCGCGCTGAAGGGCGCGGGCGATTTTGAATCTTCAGATCGAGCCTCGGGTGACACGCAAGGGTCGGCCGGCGGGGGCTGGGGTTACGCCGGGAGCAACTTGCATTTCGGTATTCGCGAGCACGGGATGGGCTCGATTCTGAACGGCATGGCCGTGTATGGCGGCATCATTCCGTACGGAGCCACGTTCCTGATCTTCTCCGACTACATGCGCCCTCCCATTCGGCTGGCGGCCATGATGGAGCAGCAAGTTATCTATGTGTTCACGCATGACAGCATTGGACTGGGCGAAGACGGGACCACTCACCAGCCCGTGGAACAGCTCGCTAACCTGCGTGCCGTGCCGCAACTTATCGTGATCCGGCCCTGCGATGCGAACGAAACTGCGTACGCCTGGCGCGTCGCGATTGAGACGCGTGACCGTCCAGTCGCGTTGATTCTGACCCGCCAGGATGTGCCGACCCTGGACCGTAGCCGTTATGCCGCCGCCGCTGGGCTGAAACAGGGAGCCTACATCCTGGCCGAGGCTGCGAATGGCCGGCCCGAGATCATTTTGATCGCGACCGGTTCAGAAGTGGGTCTGATCGTTGAAGCGCAGCGTGAGTTGGAAAAGCAAAACATTCAGACGCGCTTAGTATCCATGCCCAGCTGGGAGCTGTTCGAGGCGCAGGCGGAGGAATATCGCCGCTCCGTGCTTCCCCCTTCGATCCGTGCGCGGTTGGCAGTGGAAGCAGGGGCGACGCAGGGATGGCACCGCTATGTCGGCGACCTTGGCGACGTGATTGGACTCGATCATTTCGGCGCCTCCGCGCCCGGACCGGTGCTGATGCGGCAATACGGGTTTACTGTAGAGAACGTCTGCAAGCGAGCGCTAGCCCTGCTCGAGAAGAAAAATGCCTGATTCGCCGTCAGCGCTGCGAAACGTATCGATATCGCTGCCGATCATGGAGGATTTAAGTCGCAGGAGTATCTGGCTGGAGTATTGCGTCACAACGTGCGGGGTGTGCGAGCGTCGTTTTTGACGCCGTTTTGACGATGCTTCTCCTACAGTGAAGTTATGAAGCCGACGCAACAGCTCCACGATCTCGGCCAGAGCCTCTGGCTTGACAACATCACGCGAGGGCTGCTGATCAGTGGAACACTGCGCCACTACATCGACGATTTCTCGATCACGGGACTTACTTCGAATCCCTCGATCTTCGACCTCGCGATCAAGAACTCGAACTTCTACGACGATGCCATCCACCAGAAGGGCAAGGAAGGTAAGTCAGGCGAAGCCCTCTTCTTCGAACTTGCAATCGAGGATCTGAGGCAGGCCGCCGATCTCTTTCGACCGGTCTACGACGCAACCTCCGGAGTGGATGGCTGGGTGTCTTTGGAAGTGTCTCCCGTACTGGCATATGACGCAGCCAGTACGGTCAAAGAGGCTGTTCAACTCCACGCTCGCGCGCAACGACCCAATCTCTTCATCAAGATTCCCGGGACAAAAGAGGGACACGCGGCCATTGAGGAAACCATCTTTCGAGGAGTGCCGGTGAACGTCACGCTCCTATTCTCACGCGAGCAGTATGTCGCGGCCGCCGAAGCTTACCTGCGCGGTATCGAGCGCCGTATCGCCGCGGGACTCGATCCGAATGTGCATTCTGTGGCATCGATGTTCATCAGCCGTTGGGATAAAGCCGTGATGGGGAAAGTCCCGAAGGAACTTCAGGATCTTCTAGGTATTGCGATCGCAAAGCGCACCTATAAGGCATACCGCGAGTTGCTCGCTTCGCCGCGCTGGCGAAAAGCTGCCGCTGCTGGCGCTCCACCGCAGCGCCTGCTTTGGGCGAGCACCGGCACCAAAGACCCCAAGGCCTCCGATATCCTTTACATCAAGGCGCTCGCCTCACCGGAAACCATCAATACGATTCCTGAGAAGACGCTGCTTGCCTTCGCCGATCACGGCGCCCTAGGTGACGTCCTGCCTGAAGATGGCGGCGATGCCGAGAGTGTAATCGCCGCGTTTGCGAAGGCCGGTATCGACGATGCACAACTCGCCGCCGATCTGCAGCGCGAAGGAGCCGAATCGTTCGTCGAGTCCTGGAAGGATTTGCTCAACCGCATCGGATCGAAGAGCGCCGCGCTTAAAGCTGCCGGTTGAGATCCACCATGACGGTTTCGCGCCCGCCGCATACCACCTCGCACAACATCGTCCCACTCCGCCAGCGGCCGGCCTGGAACGAGCTGAAAGAGCATTATGCCAAGGTCCGCGGTCTGCACCTTCGGCAGCTCTTCACGGAGGATCCACAGCGCGGCGAACGTTTCACCCTGAAGGTCCTGGATCTCTATTTCGACTACTCGAAGAATCGAATCACCAGCGAGACCACAAGACTGCTCCTGGAGCTCGCGGAGCAGTCCGGCCTGCGCCAGCACATCGACGCCATGTTCGCCGGCGATAAGATCAATGTCACCGAACAGCGAGCGGTCTTGCATGTGGCGCTGCGCGCCCCAAAGGGAATGCAAATCCT
>Ga0157369_10002055_pt1 | contig 24275 bp, 18 predicted proteins | sample C25metaG_FD_113461 | JGI IMG/M metagenome (GOLD analysis project Ga0157369, IMG submission 113461) | Corn rhizosphere microbial communities from Kellogg Biological Station, Michigan, USA - C2-5 metaG | ecosystem: Host-associated > Plants > Roots > Rhizosphere > Soil | place: USA: Michigan... | reverse complement strand
CATCCGCGTCGACATGAGCGAGTACATGGAGAAGTTCTCCGTGTCGCGGCTCATCGGCGCGCCTCCGGGCTACGTGGGCTACGAGGATTCAGGCACCCTCACCAAGGCCATTCGTCGCAAGCCGTATTCGGTCATCCTGCTCGACGAGATCGAGAAGGCGCACCCGGACGTGTTCAACATCCTGCTGCAGGTGCTGGATGAGGGCCACCTGACGGACAACTACGGGCGCGTGATCGACTTCAAGAATACCGTCGTCATCATGACGTCGAACGTCGGCGCCCGGGACATCACGAAGGGCAAGGGCCTCGGCTTCACGACGGGGGACACCACGACCTCCTTCGAGCGGATGCAGGAGAAGGTGAAGGACGAGCTCAAGGTGGTGTTCAATCCGGAGTTCCTGAACCGGCTCGACGACGTGATCGTGTTCCATCCTCTCAACCGCGAGCACATCGCCCAGATCGTGACGGTGCTGCTGAAGGACGTGCGTAAGCGGCTGGCCGAGGAGGAGCTGACACTCAAGCTCACCGACGCCGCCACGGAGCTGCTCGTCAAGCATGGCTACGACGAGAGCTACGGCGCTCGCCCGCTCAAGCGGTCGATCCAGAAGTTCATCGAGGATCCGCTCTCGGAGAAGATTCTCCTCGGCGAATTCGCGCGAGGCGACGAGATCGAGGTGGACGCCTCGGCGGACGGCACCAAGCTGGATTTCCGGGTGCTCTCGAGTGCCACGAAGGCGTAAGCGGGACGCGTAGCAACCCGCACCTGGCCGGCCGGGTCCAACCCAAGGGGACCCGGCCGGCCTTTTCCTGTGTATATTGTCGTGATGAATCGCATTTTTTCCGTCGCCGTCGCGCTGCTCTGCCTGGGCGCGACGGCGCAGGCGCAGGATTCCGCTACCGCGGGCCGCTGCGCAACTCCCGACTCCATTGCCTTCCGCGGCGCGTCACGCTCCTCGGATGCGTCGTTGCGTGCCGAGACCGGGCTCGTGCCCGGTCCGGTGAACTACCGCGACCTCGACCGGGCCATCAAGGCGCTGTACGCCATGGGCCAGTTCGAGGATGTGCGCGCGACCTGCGAGCTGACAGCGGGTGGTCAGCACGCGATGCTCGTGCTGACGATGCGCGAGCGACCGTTGCTCGGCGCCGTGGACGTGAACGGCACCGATCGCATCTCACTTGGCACCGTCCGTGATCGCGTCGACCTTCTCATCGGCCGGCCGGTGGATCCGGCACAGGTGGCGCGAGCCGTCCAGCGCATCGACTCGCTGTACCAGGCGTCGGGCTACTACCTGGCGCGTGTGACGCCGGAGACCACCTTCGTCGGCGGCAAGATCCATCTGCTGTTCCATGTGGATGAGGGTCACCGGCTCGCCGTCTCGGGCGTGGCGATCGACGGCAACCAGGGCGTGCCGGACAAGAGCGTCGTCGGAGCGATGTCCACCAAGCCCGAAGGGTTCTTCTGGTGGAAGAAGGGCGAGCTCGACGCCGACAAGTACGCGGCGGACGTGAGCCAGAACATTCCCGCCTTCTACGCGTCGAAGGGGTACATCGACGCGCAGGTGCTGCAGGACACGCTGAAAGTCGATCGCAGCCGAGGCAAGGCGCTCGTCGACATCAAGGTGAACGAGGGGCCGCGCTATCGAATCGGGACGTTCGAGGTGACGGGCAGCCGCCACTTCTCGAGCGAGGACATCGCGCGGTTCTATCCTTTCGGGGACCAGCCGGTGACGATCACCGGCGCCGTGAAGGGACTGCTGAAGGCGGGCCGTGGCGGCGGCGACGATCAATACTTCGACGAAGCCAAGTGGGACGACGCGACGCGCAAGGTGAGCGAGGCGTACGCGAACGAAGGCTACATCTACGCGAACGTCCGGCCGGTGGTCACGCGCGTGAAGACCGGCCCGGACTCCGTCCCGACAGTGAACCTGCGCTGGGAGATCGACGAGCGGCAGCCAGCGATCGTGAACCGGGTCGAGATCCTCGGCAATGACATTACGTCGGAGTCGTGCATCCGGCGCCAGATCTTTGTCGTGCCGGGCGACGTCTTCCGTCGCGACGCGCTGATCCGCAGCTACCAGAGCATCGGGAACCTCGGCTTCTTCGACTCGCCGCTGCCGACGCCCGAGACGCGGCCCGCGAACGACAACGGGGACGTGGACGTCATCTTCCACGTGAAGGAGAAGCGGACGGGCAACGTCAACTTCGGAGCGTCGGTGGGCCAGGGGGCCGGCGTGGGCGGGTTCATCGGCTTCGATCAGCCGAACCTGTTCGGGCTCTGCAAGCGCGGTTCGCTCAACTGGCAGTTCGGCCAGTACATCAACGACTTCAGCCTCACCTATACCGATCCGTTCATCAAGGGCTCGGACATTTCCGGTACGGTGACGGCGTATCACTCGCAGCAGCGTTTCTACGTCAACGACGTCGGCCGCCAGACGCGCGTCGGTGGCCAGGTGCAGCTCGGCTTCCCGATCATGGGCTCGCGCTACTCCCGCATCTTCGCCTCGTACGGGGCGGAAAAGGTGAATTACGGCGGGACGGGCCTCGTCAGTACGATCAACTGCAGCGTCGTTACCTGCGCGCGTTCGACGCTCGGCCTGACCTTCGATCATGACGACCGCATCGGGATGCCATTCCCGACCGACGGCGGTCACCAGACGATCACCGCGCAGGCGAACGGCTTCTTCGGCGGCGCCAAGTACACGCGATACACGGGTGAGATCAATCACTTCGCGTCGCTGGCGCATTTCGGCGGCAGCGCGCTCGGGGCGGAGCCGGTGGTGCTGTCGCTCGCGCTCAAGGCGCGGGCGGGCGCCGTGTTCGGCGATCCGGGCGGGTTCTTCGTGTCGCAGAAGTTCTCGCTGGGCGGCGTGCAGTATGGCGAGCCACTTCGCGGCTACGAGGAGTTTTCCATCACGCCGGCCGGCTACGACGTACACGCGTCGAACACGACGGCGCAGGCGGCCTCGTTCGGCAGTGCGTTCTACACCAACACGGTGGAACTCGGGCTTCGCTTGAACCAGCAGATCTACCTGGACGCGTTCTACGATGCGGGCAACATCTGGGCGCGCCCGGCGGACTTCAACCCGACGCGCCTCTTCCGCGGCGCCGGCTTCGGCGGCTCGGTGGTAACGCCGCTCGGACCGCTCGGTCTTGATCTGGGGTATGGATTCGATCGGGTGGACGCGCAGGGCCGCAAGGCACCCAAGTGGCAGTTGCATTTCAAACTCGGACAGCTCTACTAACCTCTGGAGTCTCAATGCGTGTGTTTCGTCGCGCGATCCCGCTCGCGCTCGCCTGTGTCACCCTGCTGAGCGCCGGTGCGGCTGCGCAGGGGCAGAAGATCGGTTACATCCGTTCGTCAGCAATTCTCGACCAGGCGCCAGGCCGCGCCGAAGCCGAGGCGCAGTTCGACAAGGAGACCTCAGGGTACCGTGATCAGATCAAGCGGATGAGCGATTCGCTCGACGCGATGGTTGCGGCATTCCAGAAGTCGCAGGCGTCGATGACGGCGACGGCGCGCGACGCGAAGCAGAAGGAGCTTCAGGCAAAGAACACGGAGTTCCAGCGCCGCTCGGCGGACCTGCAGCAGAAGGCGCAGCAGCGCCAGGGCGAGCTCGTACAGCCCATCCTCGATCGCGTGAAGGGTGCTATCGAGGACGTGCGCGTCGAAGGAGGGTACTCGTTCATCCTGAACGCCGATGAAGGCTCGTCCATCGTCGCGATGGACAAGAACCTGGACCTCACCGACCGGGTGCTGGCGAAGCTGCGCGCAGGCGGTGGGACGGCTGCCAAGCCTGCGACGACTCCGGCCCCGGCCGGCACACCGTCCGGCGTCGTTCGTCCGCAGAATCCTCCCGTCATCTGAGGCACGTGACGGACGCTTCACCGGTGGTCTCTGGCGGCGGTGAGGGTCTACGGACCCTCACCGCCGCCGCCATCGCGGAGGCAGTGGGTGGCGTCCTGCAGGGCGACGGCTCGGCCGTCGTCTCGGCGGTGGCGCCGCTCGATCGCGCCGAGCGGCATCATCTCACCTTCCTGTCGGGCGCCCGCTACGTGCCGCTGTTCGCGGAAAGCGGAGCGGGAGTGGCGCTGGTCGCTCCCGAGCTGGCCGACGCCCCGGGAAAGGTCGCGGCGCGCGTCCTGGTGAAGTCGCCGCACGACGCGATGCTGTCGCTGCTGGCGATGCTCTATCCACCGCCTCCGCGTGAATCCGGTGTGCATGCGACCGCGGTGATCGGCCGAGGCGTGCGACTGGGCGATGCGGTCTGGATCGGGCCGTACGCCGTGATCGGTGACGGCGCACGCATCGGGGACGGCGCGCGGGTCGATGCCCACGTTGCGATCGGCACCGGAGTCGAAGTCGGAAGGGATTGTCACCTGTATCCCGGAGTGTGCCTCTACTCCGGCACGGCGCTCGGCGATCGGGTGCGCGTGCACGCCGGCGCGCGCCTGGGCAGCGACGGCTTCGGCTACGTGTTTCGCAATGGCCAGCACGAGAAGATTCCGCACGTCGGGCGTTGCGTCGTGGAGTCCGACGTGGAGATCGGGGCCAACTCGACGATCGATCGCGGAAGTATCGACGACACGGTGATCGGTGCGGGCACGAAGATCGACAATCTCGTTCACATCGCGCACAACGTGCGGGTCGGCCGGCTGTGCCTCATCATGGCGCAGGTCGGCGTGGCCGGCTCGGTGCGCGTGGAGGATGGCTGCATCCTGGCGGGGCAGGTCGGCATCGCCGGCCACCGCACGGTCGGGAAGGGCGCTCGCCTGGCCGCACAAGCCGGCGTGTTCGGCGACATCCCCGCCGGCGAGACGTGGTCGGGATACCCGGCGCGTCCACACCGCGAGGCGCTCCGCGCGCAGGCGGCGCTGTTCAAGCTCCCGTCGCTGATGCGCCGCCTCGAGCGGCTGCTCGCGGCGGAGGAGAAGCTGAACGGGCAGGAGCCGCGCTGATGCGGCGTACGATCGCGCGACCGATCTCGGTCACGGGAGTCGGCCTCCACCTCGGTGTGACCTGCACGCTGGAGTTCCGTCCCGGACCGTCCGGGAGCGGCATCCTGTTCGAGCGACGCGACGTGCCGGGCGCAGCGCCGATTCCGGCGCTTGCTGACCGGGCGGTGCTGACGGAGCGCCGCACGCAGCTGGGAGACGAGCCGAACGCGGTGCACACCGTGGAGCATGTGCTCGCCGCCGTGAATGCACTGGAGATCGACGACCTCGTCATCTCGCTCGACGGACCCGAACCGCCGATCATGGATGGAAGCGCAGGCCCGTTCTTCGAGGCGTTGCGCGAAGCGGGGCTCGATGGTCATCCGGGGTGCGTACGCACGGGTCGCCTCGCCGCGCCGATGCGGCTGGTCGATGGCGAGTCGGTCTACGAGGCCTTCCCGGCGGACGCGCTGGAACTCGAGGTCACGATCGACTTTCCGCATCCCCTGATCGGGCCCCAGCGCTTTGCCGCCTCGGTGAGCGCGGAGAGCTTCGCTAGGGAGCTGGCGTGGGCGAGGACGTTCGGCTTCGTGCGCGAGGTCGAACCGTTGCGGCAGAAGGGGCTCATTCGTGGCGCGTCCACCCAGAACGCCGTCGTGCTGGACGACGCCGGCGTCGTGGAGAACGAGCTCCGCTCGCCAGACGAGTTCGTTCGACATAAGATGATGGATTGCGTAGGCGACCTCGCGCTTGCCGGCGTGCGCCTTGCGGCGCGCATCGTGGCGCACAAACCCAGCCATCGCGGCACCGTGCTGTTCGTGCGGGCGCTGCAGGCGTCGTTGTCGCAGGAGAGTGCCGTGCTCGGAGTCGAAGAGATCATGCAGGTGCTGCCGCACCGCTACCCGTTCCTGCTCGTGGATCGCATCCTCGAGATCGTGCCGCAGCAGCGGGTGGTGGGCATCAAGAACGTCACGATCAACGAACCGTTCTTCCAGGGGCACTTTCCCGGCCACCCAGTGATGCCCGGAGTGCTGATCGTCGAGGCGATGGCGCAGGTGGGCGGGATGCTGCTGCTCGGCGCGATCCCCGATCCGTCGAGCAAGGTGGTGTATTTCACCTCGCTCAACAACGTGAAGTGGCGCCGACCGGTGAAGCCCGGCGACCAGCTGCGCTTCGAGCTCGACATGCTCCAGGTCCGCGGGATGATGTGCAAGATGCAGGGTGTGGCAAAGGTGGACGGCCAGGTCGTCTGTGAGGCCGAGATGAGTGCGATGGTGCGCGACAGATGAGTGTACGAATTCACCCGACGGCGATCGTCAGTCCGGACGCGACTATCGGTGAGAACGTCGAGATCGGGCCGTTCGCCATCATCGGCGAGGGGTGCTCGGTCGGCGACGGCTGCTCGATCGCGGCTCGCGCGACGCTCGAGCGCAACGTCACTCTCGGCACCAACGTCAAGGTCGGCTCCGGGACCATCCTTGGCGGCGACCCGCAGGACCTGAAGTTCCGCGGCGAGCACACGACGGTGGAAATCGGGGACGACACCGTGATCCGCGAGTACACGACGATCAATCGCGGCACGACCCAGTCGTTCCACACCACGGTCGGGCGCAACTGCTTCATCATGTCGTACGTACACCTCGCGCACGACTGTCACATCGGCGACGGCGTGATCCTCACCAACAGCGTACAGCTCGCGGGACACGTGAGTGTGGGCGACAAGGCGATCATCGCCGGTCAGAGCGCAGCGCACCAGTTCGTGAAGGTCGGACAGTACGCGTTCGTCGGCGGATGCTCGCGCATTTCGCAGGACGTGCCTCCGTACGTGAAGGCCGTTGGCAACCCGATCAAGCTGTACGGTCTCAACAGCGTCGGCCTGCAACGCAACAACTTCCCGGAAGAAGTCGTCCGCGAGCTCAAGCGCGCGTACCGCATCTTCTTCCGCTCCGAGCTCAACATGACGCAGGCCAAGGCGCGCGCCGCGACCGACCTGCAGCCGCTGCCGGAAGTGCAGGCATTGATCCGGTTCGTGGAAGAGAGCGGCCGAGGGGTGGTGGCGTGAGCGCGCCGGTGCGGATCGGGGTGATCGGGGCCGGCGGCCTCGGGCATCACCACATCCGCATCCTGCGCGACCTCCAGGGCAACGACTTCGCGGGTTTCTTCGAAGAGCGGCCCGAGCGTGCCGTTCAGGTGGCAACGGAGCTCGGCGTTCACGCGTTCGATTCGCTGGATGCGCTGCTCGACGCCGTCGACGCGGTGACGATCGTCGTACCGACGCCGGCGCACTTCACCGTGGCGGAGCGGGTGCTGTCGCGCGGCATTCATGCGCTGATCGAAAAGCCCATCGCGGCGTCGCTGGAGGAAGCCGACGAACTCCTTCGGCTTGCGGCGGTGCACGGGGCGCTCATCCAGACCGGCCACGTGGAGCGGTTCAACCGTGCCGTCCGCGCCGCGCTGCCATACGTCGATGCGCCACGCTTCATCGAGAGCAACCGGCTCGCGCCGTTCAACCCGCGCGGCGCAGACGTCGCGGTGGTGCTGGATCTCATGATCCATGATATCGACCTCGTGCACACGCTGGTCGGCGGCAAGGCATCCGCGGTAACCGCGGTAGGGGTGCCGGTGCTCACGCCATTCGTCGATATCGCGAACGCGCGGCTCACGTTCGATTCGGGCGCCGTGGCGAACATCACGGCCAGCCGGGTGTCGCGCGAGCGGATGCGCAAGCTGCGGATCTTCCAGCAGAGCGGCTATCTCTCGCTCGACCTCGGGGCAGGCAACGGCGAGTTCTTCCGCTTGCGTGGCGACGTCGACGTCGCCGCCCTCGCTACGGCTCCGCTTGCGCTGGAGCAGTTCGTCGAGCGCATTCCGCTCGAGGCCGACGAGGGTGACGCGCTGCGACTCGAGTTCGAGAGCTTCATCGCTGCCGTCCGTGGCGACGCGAACGTCCCGGTGAGCGGCGAAGCCGGTCGCGAGGCGCTGGCCGTGGCGCTGCGCATCGTCGCGGACATCGAACATGGACTGCCGGCACTCGCCGGCGGCGCGACGCTTCGAGCGCGTGCGTGAAATCCTGTTCGTCGCCGGCGAGGTGTCCGGCGATCTGCACGCGGCTGCCGTCGCTCGCGCCCTGCGCCAGGCGAACGCGCCGTTCGCGCTTACCGGCGTCGGTGGAGACGCGATGCGTGACGCCGGTGTCGAACTGCTCGAGCACACCGTCTCGGCGGCGGTGATGGGATTCATCGCCCCAATCCGACACCTGCCGCGCCTGGCCCGGCTTCGAAAGACGCTCAGCGCGCGCATTCGCGGCGGTCGCGTTGCGTTGGTGGTGCTGATCGACTCGGCCGGATTCAACATGGGCGTTGCAGCGGCCGCCACCGATGCCGGCGTGCCTACGCTCTACTACATCACGCCGCAGGTGTGGGCATCGCGGGCGGGCCGACTCGCCAAGCTGGCGCGGACGGTGACTCGCGCGGCCGTGATCCTTCCGTTCGAGGAGAAATTGCTCCGCGAGCACGGCGTGAACGCGACGTTCGTCGGGCACCCGCTGCTCGACCGCGCCCTCGACATGCCCGATCGCGGCGAGGCGCGGCGCCTGCTCGGGCTCGATGCCGATCGTCCGGTGCTGGCGCTGTTTCCGGGAAGCCGCGCACAGGAGATTGCCCGGCACCTGGATCCGTTCGTCGCCGCTGCGCGCGAGCTCCAGCGACGGGATCCCTCATTGCAGGTCGTGGTGAGCTCCGCGCCGCACGCGACGATTCCGACGGAACGATGTCCATTCCCACTCGTGCAGGCCGCGTCGTTCGCGGTGTTCCGGGCGGCTGACGCCGCGCTCTGCAAGAGCGGCACAACGACGCTCGAAGCGGCCATCGCCGGCTGTCCGCTCGTGATCGCCTACCGGACGAGCAAGATCGAGTACGCGCTGGCGAAGCGCATCGTGAAGATCCCGTTCATCGGGCTGGTGAACATCGTTGCCGGGCGGATGATCGCGCCGGAGTTCGTGCAGGATGCGCTGCAGCCCATGATGCTGGCCGCTGCCGTGGCGCCGCTGCTTCAGGACGGCAGCCCTGAACGAGCCGTGCAGCTCACGGCGCTACGGGACGTGCGCGAATCACTCGGCGAAGTCGGCGCTGCGTCCCGTGTCGCCGCGATGGCGCTCGATCTCGCCCAGCACGCTCCCGATCCCTTGCCCGCATGAGCGACGACAGCCGGAAGCTGCGCTGGACGGTACGCGCGGGCGCCGCGCTGTTGCGCCTGCTGGCCAGCACCTGGCGGGTGCGCCCGGTGAACGACGGACCGCTCAACGAGGCGCGGCGCTCCGGGCAGCACGTGCTCTTCGCACTCTGGCACGGCGAGCTGCTGCCGTTGCTCTGGTACCAGCGCGGGCGCGGCGTGGCAGTGCTGATCAGCGAGCATCGCGATGGCGAGATCGTCGCGCAGATCGCCGAGTCGCTCGGCTATCGCACCGTGCGTGGATCGTCGTCACGCGGCGCGAGTCGCGCACTGCTCGGACTGGCGCGTGCGATCGAAGAAGGACATGACGGTGCCATCACTCCCGATGGCCCTCGCGGTCCAGCGCACGTCTTCGCGCCGGGGGCAGCCGTCGCAGCGCACCGAACGGGAGTGCCGATCGTCCCCATCCGTGCCAGTGCGACACGGGCGTGGCGGTTGAAGAGCTGGGACCGGTTTCTCATCCCGAAGCCCTTCGCCATTGTGACCGTGACGATGGGCCCTCTGACGCGCGTGATTGCCGATTCTCCGCGCGCCGCCGCGGAACAGTCCGAGGAGCTGCAGCGCGTTCTCGACGCGGTGCCGGGCTCGTGACCGACCGCTGGCCGGAGCGAATCTGGTACGGCCACTCGATACCGGCACGTGTCGCGCGTGGCGCGCTCGCGCCGGCCGGCTGGTTGTACGCCGGCGCCGCCGCGCTCCGCAACGAGCTGTACGATGCAGGGCTCCTTCGATCGGTGTCGCCATCGCTGCCGACGCTCGGGGTGGGAAACCTGAGCGTCGGAGGAACCGGAAAGACTCCCGTGGCTGCATGGGCGGCCGGCCAGCTGCTCGTGGCCGGCGCACGACCGGCCATCGTGCTGCGCGGCTATGGCGACGACGAACCGCTGGTGCACCAGCGGCTCAATCCGCCGGCCGTCGTGATCGCCGACGTGGACCGCGTGCGCGGCGTCGAGCTCGCTCGTGTGTCGGGTGCGGACTGCGTGATCCTCGATGATGCATTTCAGCACCGACGCATCCGTCGCCTGGAGAACTGGCTCCTCGTGGCAGCGGAGCAGTGGCGCCCGATCGAGCGCTGTCTCCCGGCCGGTCCGCTTCGCGAGTCACCGAGCGGCGCTGCTCGTGCTTCGCTCATCGCCGTCACACGGAAATCGGGGACGCGCGAGCTCGTCGAGGACGTGGTGAAGCAACTGGGCGCACGAGTGCCGGGGACGCCCGTCGCCGTCTTCCATCTGGCGCCGGGCCAGCTGCGCAACGCGCTGGATGATTCCGCCGCGCCGCTGAACAGGCTCGATGGCGCACGAGTCCTGGCGATCGCCGCGGTGGGTGCGCCCGAGGAGTTCTTCGCGCAGCTGCGACAGCTGGGCGCGCGCGTGGAGCAGGCCGTCTACCGCGATCACCACCACTTCGAGCAGCGCGATGCAGAGGCACTCGCTGGTCGCGGAGCGACATACGACCTGGTCGTCTGCACGCTCAAGGATGCTGTCAAGCTCGCTCCGCTATGGCCTCACAAAGCACCGGTCCTGTGGTATGTTTCGCAGTGTGCCGTGGTCGAGCGCGGTGCTGCCGCACTCGACGCGTCACTCACGAACATCCTTGCGGCGCGCACCAGCGCCTCGCCAACCGCCGGCTGAGCCGGCCCGGATTCCCAGATCATGGCTACCGATCTTCGACTGCCGACCAATAGAATCGTCATGCCGGACAAGGACCATCCCCTGGACGAGAACAATCCCTTTGAAGGAATGATGAGCCGCTTCGACCGGGCAGCGCAGCTGCTCGATCTGGAGCCGGGCCTGTACAAGGTGCTCCGCCATCCCGAGAAGCAGATCATCGTCTCGGTGCCGGTGATGATGGACAACGGTGAAGTCGAGGTGTTCACGGGTTACCGTGTGCTGTACAACACGTCGCGCGGGCCGGCGAAGGGCGGCATCCGATTCGACCTGCAGGTGAACATCGAGGAGGTCAAGGCGCTTGCCGCGTGGATGACGTGGAAGTGCGCCGTGGTGAACCTGCCCTTCGGCGGCGCGAAGGGCGGCGTCATCTGCGATCCGCTCAAGATGAGCGCCGGCGAGCTGGAACGGCTCACCCGCCGCTACACCGCGGCGATCATCGAAGTGCTCGGCCCCGACTCCGACGTGCCGGCGCCCGATGTGAACACCAACGAGCGCGTGATGGCGTGGATCATGGACACTTACTCCATGCACGTGCGCCACACCGTGACGGCGGTCGTGACCGGCAAGCCGATCGAGATGGGCGGTTCGCTCGGCCGCCGCGAAGCGACGGGGCGTGGCGTGATGATCTCGGCCAAGGAAGCGCTGAAGCACCTGGGCATGAAGACGTCGGGGACCAGCGTGGCGGTGCAGGGTTTCGGCAACGTGGGCTCGGTCGCCGCCGACCTGCTCGCAAAGACCGGGTGCACGATCCGCGCAATCGGTGACCGCACCGGTGCCTACTGGAACAAGAACGGCATCGACATCGATGCCGCCATCAAGCACGTGCGCCAGCACAAGACCCTCGAGGGCTTCAAGGGCGCCGAGACGATCTCCAACGACGAGCTGCTGACGTCGGACGTCGACGTGCTGGTGCCGGCGGCACTGGAGAACGTCATCACGAGCAAGAACGCCAAGAGCATCCGCGCCAAGATCATCGTCGAGGGCGCGAATGGCCCGACGACGGCTGGTGCGGACTCGATTCTCGCCGAGAAGGAAGTGTTCGTCGTGCCGGACATCCTTGCCAACGCCGGTGGTGTCACGGTGTCGTACTTCGAGTGGGTCCAGGACCGCGGCGGCTACTTCTGGTCGGAGGAGTCGGTGAACGACCGCCTCAACGACATCATGACGCGCAGCTTTGCCGACGTGCTCAAGCTGTCCACGCAGCACAAGGTGGACATGCGTACGGCGGCGTACATGCTGTCCATCAGCCGCGTCGCGACCGTGCACCGGCTGCGCGGCATCTACGCCTGATCCCGCGTGCGCCTCGTGGTCGCCGTCGTGGGCAAGCCGCGCGATCGGCACCTCGCGGCGGTGATCGCGGAATATGAATCTCGAGCGGCCCGGTACTGGCCGCTCGAGATTGTGGAAGTGCGCGATGCGAGCGGACGTGGCGTCAGTGCCACCGACGCTCGTTCTCGCGAGGGCGATCGATTGCTCGAGCGCGTCCCCCAATCGGCGCGGCTCGTGACGTGCGACGAGCGCGGTGATCACCTCACGTCGGCGCAGTTCGCCACGTTCGTGAGCGACGCCCGTGATCGTGCCCAGGACATGGCATTCGTGATCGGAGGGGCGTTCGGGTTGTCCGACGCAGTGCGATCGCAGGCCAGCCGCTCTGTGCAGCTGGCGCCGTGGACGCTTCCCCACGAGCTGGCGCGACTGGTCCTTGCCGAGCAGCTGTATCGCGCCGGCACCATCGTCCGGGGCGAACCGTACCACAAGTGAGCCGGCGCGCGACGTCAGCCCCGGACCTCCATGCTTGAGCGGAGTCGCTTCCCGTGCGCAGCAGTCACGATTGGTGACCGGGGAAGAACTTTCGTCCACCGGGTGCGATTGTTCGAGCGAGACGAGCTGATAGACTTGTGTCAGCCGGGCGGCGTCGAGGTCGGCGCCTTCCCGAGCAGGTTGCTTCACCCGACGACCTGTCGCCCCCTTCATTTCGCACGCCGGCAATGACCGACGTCCGCATCATCACGGAACGGCTGGGTGGATCTGCGCTGTCCCGCGCGCTGCAGGCGGGACGCGCACCCGCGTTTTGGACGGCGCCGGTGCCTGACGGCCCTGACGCATGGCGCACACGCGCCGAGCACCGGGCGAGCGAGCGCGCGTGGAGTGAAGCATGGCGATGTCTCGAACCCGCGCTCGACGCGCATGGGGCGGCTCGTGAGCGACTGCAGCGCGTCATCGGCGGCGGCGGCGTCGTCGTCACGACGGGGCAGCAGCCCGGGTTGTTCGGCGGACCGATCTACACGCTCAGCAAGGCCGTGAGTGCCATCGCACTCGCCGACGCGCTGGAGGCGGCAACGGGAATTCCGACCGCGCCAATCTTCTGGGCCGCCACCGACGACGCGGATTTCGCCGAAGCGTCCGTCACCGCGGTTGCGCGAAAGGGTGGTCTCGACGTTCTCCGCGCGACGAACGCGCCACCTGCCGGCACACCGATGTCGCTGGCGCCACTCGGGGACGTGACGGAACTGCTCGGCCGACTCGCGGCTGCGTGTGGCAGCGCGGCCGACGGTCGCCCGCTGGGGATGTTGCGCGAGGCGTACGCGGGGCCGACCGCCAGCGTTGGTGAGGCGTTCGTGCGACTGCTGCGTGCGCTGCTGGAGCCGCTCGGCATGCCGGTGCTGGATGCGTCGCATCCAGGCGCGGCGATGGCCAGCGACCCGTTGTTGCGCCGGGCACTGGCGAAGTCCCGCGAGTTGAGTGAGGCGCTCGCGGCTCGCGATGCGGCGCTACGCAATGGAGGATTCGATCCCCAGGTCGAAGAGGTCGCGGGCCTGAGTCTGGTGTTCGCGCGGGAAGGCACTGTCAAGCGGCGACTGCCCGTAGGCGACGGACCTCAGGCCGGCGCGCGCCTCACGCCGAACGTGCTGCTACGACCGGTCGTGGAGCACGAGATCCTGCCCACGGTCGCGTACGTGGCCGGGCCGGGTGAGCTCGCGTATTTCGCGCAGGTCGGTCCGGTGGCCCAGGTGCTCGGGGTCGACTCACCCCTGGCTGTCCCGCGATGGTCATGTACGCTCATCGAGCCGCAGACCGACGGGCTGATGCAGCGGCTGCATGCGACGGAGGAAGACCTGGCGACGGAGGGCGCGCTCGAATCACGTCTGGCGCGAGGTGCCCTCGATCCGGACGCTGCCTCGGCGCTCGAGCGGCTGCGCGCGACGCTGTCCGCGTTGCCCGGGTCGATGCACGAAAGCGCCGAGGCGCTCGACCTCGAGCGGGCGGTGCAGGGAGCCGCCGGCGCCATGCAGCATCGCGCCGACCGACTGGAGCGGCGGCTGGTGGCGGCGGTCAAGCGGCGCGAGACGGCGCTGATGACAGACGTCTCCACCCTGCGTGCGGCGTTACGGCCGCGTGGCGGGCGACAGGAGAGGATTCTGAATCCGGTTCCCTTCCTGGCGCGCCACGGCCTCACGCTGCTGGACGAGATGCGTGAGGCTGCGCGTCCGCACGCTGACGCGCTCGTGTCGGGCGGATTGCGATGAACGAAGCGGCGACCACACGTGGGGCGCCTCCGCCGGTTGCGGGCGGACGGCCCACTACCGGTCGCAGCTCGGCACTGATCGGCGCCGGCATCTTTCTGTCGCGGCTGCTCGGACTTCTGCGACAGAGCCTCATCGCGACGTACCTCGGCGCGAACTGGGTCTCGGACGCGTTCAACGGCGCGTTCAAGGTCACGAATTTCCTCCAGAACCTGTTTGGCGAAGGAGCACTCTCGGCGTCGTTCATCCCCGTCTATGCGAACGCGCTGGCGCGACACGATGACGAAGAAGCCGATCGAATCGCCGGAGCCGTTGCGTCGCTGCTGGCGCTGATCATCTCGGTGATCGTGCTGCTCGGGATCCTCTTCGCCCCGCTCGTCGTGAAGCTCGTCGTCGGCGGATTCACCGGCGAGACACTCGCGCTCACGATCCGCCTGACGCGGATCCTCTTCCCGGGCGCGGGAATCTTCGTGATGAGCGCGTGGTGCCTCGGCATCCTGAACAGCCACCGGAGATTCTTCCTCTCGTACGTGGCGCCCGTGTTCTGGAACATCGCCATGATCGGTGCGCTGCTCGGCTTCGGCCCGCGCGTGCACGAGGTGGAGCTCGCGGTGATCCTGGCGTGGGCCTCCGTGCTCGGTGCCGCCCTCCAGATGGGCGTTCAGCTTCCGTCGGTGTTCCGTCTGCTCGGTCGGAAGCGCTTCTCACCTGACTATGGCTTCGCTCCCGTGCGTGAGGTGCTGCACAACTTCGTGCCCGCGTTCGTGAGCCGCGGAGTCGTGCAGATCAGCGGTTTCATCGACACGTTCATGGCGAGCTTCATTGCCGCCAAGGGCATCGTTACCCTGCTGCAGAACGCCCAGACGATCTATCTGCTCCCCATCAGCCTCTTCGGCATGTCCATCTCCGCCGCCGAGCTGCCGGAGATGTCGCGCGAGACGAGCACGGGAGCAGAAGCGTTCGCACGCCTTCGGTCGCGTCTGAATGCGGCGCTTCCGCGCGTTGCGTTCTTCGTCGTTCCGTCCGCCGTCGGGTTCCTGCTGCTCGGCGAGGCCATCTCGGGCGTCCTGCTTCAGCACGGGCGCTTCACGCGCGAGGACAGCATTCGCACGTGGGCGATCCTGGGCGGTTCTGCCATCGGACTGGTCGCCAGTGCCCTCGGCCGATTGTACTCCTCGACGTTCTATGCGCTGCGTGACACACGGACGCCGCTCTGGTTCGCGATCGTGCGGGTGATCCTCACCGGAGTGCTCGGCTACCTCTTCGCATTCCCGCTGCCGCGTCTGCTCGGACTGCCGGCGTGGACCGGAGCCGCCGGACTCACCGCGTCGGCCGGGATCTCGGGTTGGGTGGAGTTCCTGCTGCTCCGGCGGGCGCTCACGCATCGCGTGGGAGCGACAGGCATTCCGCGCGCACTCCTTGTCCGCCTCTGGACCGCCTCGCTGCTTTCCGGCGCCGCCGGCTTCGGTGTGATGACGCTCGTTTCGCCGCGCCACCAGATGGTGCGCGGTGCGCTTGCCATCATCGCTTTCGCCCTCGTCTACGGACTTTCCACGCTCGCGCTCGGCGTGCCCGAAGCGAAGGCACTCGTCGCTCGCGCTCGACGCTGAGTCGAACGCGCGAGGCGGCTCCCGGGTATAATCAGGACGATGGAGTACCCCGCCGAGATCCTCGACAAGATTCCCCACCTGCCCGAGTCGCCCGGCGTCTACCTCTGGAAGGACGCCAACGGCACCGTGCTGTACGTGGGCAAGGCCAAGCGCCTTCGCTCTCGCGTGCGGAACTATGTCGCGAGCGATCACCGCGAGAGCCTCAAGACGCGCGCCCTGATGCAGCAGGCCGTGGCGCTCGACACCATCGTCGTGCCCACCGAGGCCCATGCGCTGATCCTCGAAGCCAATCTCATCAAGGAGTACCACCCGCGCTTCAACATCGCGTTGCGCGACGACAAGTCGTATCCCTACATCAAGGTCACCGTCCAGGAGCCGTTCCCGCGCGTGTGGGTCACCCGGCGGCTGCAGAACGACGGTGCTCGCTACTTCGGTCCATATACCGACGTCGGCGCGATGCGTCGGGCGATGGACGTTGTGCGGCGGCTCTTCACCGTACGTTCGTGCAACTTCGACATGCCGGCGCAGATGCCCGAGCGGCCGTGTCTCGATTACCACATCGGTCGCTGCAAGGCGCCGTGCATTCTGGCACAGACGCAGGTCGAGTACGCGGCCATGATCGACGAGGTCATCGAGTTCCTCGAGGGCAAGCCGGATCAGATCGTCCGCAAGGTGCGGGAGCGAATGGAGCTCGCCGCCGAATCGCTCGACTTCGAGCGCGCGGCACAGCTTCGCGACGCCCTCTCGTACCTCGAGCGGATGGAGGAGCCGACCATCGTTGCCGAGGTGGAGGGCTGCGACCGCGACGTGATCGGCTATGCGCGCGACGGCGATGACGCCGTGATCGCGCTGCTCCGCATCCGCGCCGGCAAGCTGCTCGCGCGTGACCATCAGTTCGTGGCGAACATCGATGGCGAAGACGATGCGAGTGTGCTCGAGACCTATCTTGCCGGTCCGTACCGGCTCCTCGAGGAGCGCGCGCACGAACTGGTGATCCCGTTCGACGTCGCGGAGCGAGCAGTAGTGGAAGAGTCGCTGGAGCGGACGAAGGTCCACGTGCCCCAGCGTGGTTCACGACGCGACCTCGTCGAGCTGGCGCAGCAGAATGCACGGCATCTGCTCGAGGAGGCGCGCCTTACCGGAGAGGACCCGACCGAGGAGCGCGCCGCCGACCCGGTCTACGAGCTTCAGCGCCAACTCGGCCTGCAGAAGGTCCCGCGCTCCTTCGTCTGCTTCGACATCTCGCACGCGCAAGGCACCGACACCGTCGCGTCATGCGTCTGGTTCCAGAATGGGCGTCCGCTGCGCGCCGAGTACCGCAAGTTCAAGGTGAAGACCGTAGAAGGGATCGACGACTTCCGGTCGATGAACGAGGTCGTCGGTCGCTACTTCCAGCGTCGCCTCGAGGAGGAGCGGCCGCTGCCGGATCTCGTGCTCATCGACGGCGGCAAGGGCCAGCTCAATGCCGCTGCCGAATCGCTGCGCGCGCTTGGCCTCGAGTCGCTGCCGATCATCAGCCTGGCCAAGCGCGAGGAGGAGATCTTTGTGCTTGGCCGCTCGGAGTCGCTGCGCCTGCCGCGACGTTCGCCCGCCCTGCGCATGCTGCAGCAGGCGCGCGACGAAGCCCATCGCTTTGCCATTACTTTCCAGCGCAAGCGCCGCGCGGTGCGTACGATCACCAGTGAGCTTCTGCGCATTCCCGGCGTCGGCGAGAGCAAGCGTCGGCAGCTGCTCACGGCATTCGGCAGCCTGCAGGGCATTCGCACCGCGACGCCCGAGCAGATCGCCGAGCTGCCGGGGTTCTCCGTCAAGAGCGCGCAGCGCATCCTCGACGCGCTGCGCGCGAGTGACGCGCTCGCGCCCGCACCAACCACGCCTCCCACCGACCCCGTCTCGTGAGCACCTGGCACCTCGAATGTTCCGCCTGCGACGCGCGCCAGCCCGGCGACGCGTTGGCCTCCGTCTGTCCGAAGTGCGGGCAGCCGTGGCTGGTCCGCTACGACTCTGCCTGGCCGTCGCGCGACGCCATCGGAAAGCGGTGGGACATGTGGCGGTACGCGGCGGTGCTGCCCATGCGCGACGGCGAGCAGCCGGTCTCGCTCGGCGAGGGTGCGACCCCGCTTCTCGATCTTCCGCTGCTCGCTCGTGAGCTCGGCGTCGGGCAGCTGTGGGTGAAGGACGAAGGGCTCAACCCCACCGCCTCGTTCAAGGCCCGTGGCATGAGCGCTGCCGTCACCCGCGCGGCGGCGCTCGGCGTCGCGGGGCTCGTGGTGCCGACGGCGGGCAACGCCGGCGCTGCACTCAGCGCATACGGTGCCGCCGCAGGACTGCCCGTGCGTGTGTTCGCGCCCGCATCCACGCCGGCGCCGATCCTCGCCACGATTCGTGCGCTCGGCGCGAACTTGCAGCTGGTCGAGGGACACATCGGCGACGCCGGCAAGCTGGCGCGCGCCTTTGCGGCGGAGCAGGGCTACTTCGACGTCTCCACACTCCGCGAGCCCTACCGCATCGAGGGCAAGAAGACGATGGGGATGGAGATCGCCGAGCAGCTGGACTGGGCGCTTCCAACACACATCGTCTATCCCACTGGCGGGGGCACCGGGTTGATCGGCATGTGGAAGGTGTTCAACGAAATGCGCGACGGTGGCTGGCTGCCGCGGGGAACGCAACTGCCACACATGGTGAGCGCGCAGGCGGAGGGGTGTGCGCCCATCGTGCGCGCGTTCCAGGAGCACGCCGACCGTGCGACGCCCTGGGAGAATCCACAGACGCACGCCAGCGGTCTGCGGGTGCCGAGTGCACTCGGCGACCGTCTCATCCTGCGCGCGCTCTACGAGAGCGAGGGTGAGGCCGCTAGCGCGACCGAGGACGAGATTCGTTCGGGCACGGCGCGACTCAGTCGCGCGTCTGGTGTCGACGCGGGTCCCGAGGGCGGCTGCGCTCTCGCCGTGCTCGACAAGCTCGTGCGGGCCGGACGCGTGCCGGCCACGGCGCGGGTTCTGGTTTTCAACACCGGTAGCGGCGCCTCGTACCGGATCTGACCGCTACCTTCAAGTCATGCGTACGGCCATTCTCGATCCATTCAGCGGCATTGCCGGCGACATGACGCTCGGCGCGCTGCTCGGCGTCGGCCTCGATCCCGAGTGGCTGCGGGCGCTGCCGTCTCGACTCGGACTGTCCGATGTGAGCGTCGAGATGCGCGAGGTGCTTCGCGGGGAGCTCGTCTGCTGGAAGGTGGATTTCGACATTCCGCCGCAGCCGCACGGCCGGCACATCACCGAGATTCGTGAGTTGGTCGCGCGGAGCGGCGTGCCGGAAATCGTGCGCGCACGCGCGGACGCCGTTTTCCTGGCCATTGCCAGTGCAGAAGGCGAGATCCACGGCATGCCCGCCGAACAAGTTCACCTCCACGAGGTAGGTGCCGTCGACGCCATTCTGGACGTGGTCGGCGTGGTGTGGGGGCTCAGCGAGCTGGGTGTCGAAGAGATTCGGTGCGGCGCGTTGCGTACCGGCGATGGAACGGTTCGGGCGGCGCACGGACTCCTGCCCGTGCCTGCGCCGGCGACGCTCAAGCTGCTCGAAGGCCATGTCATCCAGCCCGGACCGGAAGGCGCGGGCGAGCTCGTTACACCCACTGGAGCAGGGCTCGTCCGAGTTCTCTCGTCCGGCCCCCCGCCCGCGCGCTACGTACCACTGCGTTCGGGGTTCGGCGCCGGGACGAAGGATTTTGCCGGCCGCGCCAACGCGCTGCGAATCATCCTCGCCGACGTCGAGGCGGTTGCCGACGCGGGCGGTGATGGCGAAGCGGTCACTGTGCTCGCGTCGGACGTGGACGACATGTCGCCCGAGTATCTGGCAGCCGTCGCCGACCGGGCTCGCGAGCTGGGGGCGCTCGACGTCGTCCTCCTGCCTGTGACCATGAAGAAGGGCCGCGCGGGCACACGCATCGAGGTGCTCTGTCGCCCTGCGGATGCCGCTGGTTTCGAGCAGCTGCTCCTCACTGAAAGCACCACACTCGGCGTGCGGCGGCAGAATGTGACGCGAGTCACGCTCCAGCGCAGGTTCGAGGAGGTGGACGTTCTCGGGCACGTGGTGCGCATCAAGACCGTAATTCTGCCCGATGGGTCGGAGCGCGCGAAGCCGGAGTTCGACGACGTGCAGCGCGTTGCACTGGCGACCGGTCGGCGGCCCGCAGATATTTATCAGCTTGCGCTCGCCATTCCGGAACGGCGTCAACCCGAGCGGGTACCGACATCCGGCCGATGATTGCCGGCCCGACATTTCCAGGAGATCCCACTGATGGCTGTGTTCGGTAAGAACCTTCTCGCCTCCGGCCTGCTGCTCGTAGCCGCGACGGCCGCGGGCGCGCAACAGACGGCCGCGCCGGCGTGCGACGTCGGCTCCGCCGTCAAAGGCAACCTCGCGCGTGCATCGCTCACCGTGGACCTCGCGCGTCAGGCCGGCACCGGCCCGACCGCCGAGTCCAACCTCAAGAACACCGTCAAGATGCTCGAGTCGAGCCAGAACGAGGACCCTGTTGCGCGGTCCTTCCTGCTCGGCGAAGCGTTGAGTCTGTGGCTGAACCAGCCGAACATCGGCCTGACGCCCAAGCGCGGCGCGGTCGGCTTCTCCACGAACCCCGAAGGCTCGATCGACCTCGTGGGTACCGTGGACTCGCTGTTCAATATCGTCGAGAAGGCCAAGCCGAACTGCACCGACTTCACCGCGTACTATCGCGGCGGCCAGAAGTTCTATCTCGACATCGCCAACGCGGCCATCAACGCGCTGAACGCCGACAAGCTCGACTCGGCGGAGTACTATGCCACGCAGGCGCACCGCATCTATCCGTCGTCGCCCTACGGCGTGATGGTGCTGGGGAACATCTACTCCAAGCGCGGTGACAACGCCAAGGCGCTCGCCTACTGGCGTACGGCGGCTGAGGCTGCGGCCAAGGACACGTCGTACCGCGACGTGCGTCGCCAGATGCTGTCCAACATGGGCACCGTGTACCTCAACCGCGCCAACGCGGCCAGCGGTGCAGCACGGGTAGCCGACGCCGACAGCGCTGCCGCCGCCTACGCCGAACTGCTCGAGGTGCCTGGTACGCAGGGGCCGTATCTCTACGGCACGCGCCAGACCTACCAGACCGCGCTGCTTCTGGCGGGCGACACGGCGAAGTTTGTCGCGAGCTACCAGCCGCTGATCCAGAATCCGTCGGCGTACGTGTATCAGGATCTTCTCAACAGCGCCGTGAACGCCGCGCGCGCGGAGAAGGCGGAGGACGCCCGCAAGCTGTTCGAGGCCACCCTCGCCCAGAATCCGTGGAACCGCGATGCGCTGTTCAACCTCGCGGTCACCTATCTCACGCTCGAGCAGAACGACAAGGTCAGCCCCATTGCGACTCGGCTCGTCGCCGTGGACCCCGGCAACCCCGAGAACTACAACCTCGCGGCGCGCGCGTATCTGGCGCTTGGCAAGGCCGCGCAGGCCAAGAAGAACACGACCGTCGCCGCTGCCTACAACGACTCCACACTCACCTGGTACAGCCGCGGCAACAAGCTGCCGGTGGAGGTCACCTTCTCCGAGTTCACGCCGTCGGACAAGGACCTGACGATGGCGGGAACGGTGACCGATCGTCGCGACAAGATCGACGCCGGCACCACCACCCCGGCAGCAAAGGGCAAGACGGCGAAGAGCGCCAAGGCGGCTGCGCCGTCGCTGGCCCCCAAGGCAGTGACGCTGAACTTCGAAGCGATCGACAAGGCCGGCAACGTGCTCGGAACCGGCTCGGTGACCACGGAGCCGCTCACACCCGGCAAGTCGGCCAACTTCCGCGTGACCGTTCCGGCGGCGAATGCCATCGCGTATCGCTACAGCATCGCCCCCTGACGCGCCTCGAGTGAGAGACAACGGCGTCGGCCACCGCGCCGACGCCGTTGTCGTTTTCGGTGCACTAATCCGCTTACGATGACAACACGGAAGTGCCGGATTCTGCTTGATTTCCGCACCTCGATCTCCTATCTTGGTTGAGATGGAAGCGCGCGCGTTTCCTGTACACTGAAGGGGGAGAAGCCGCTCGGGTGCGGTACTCCTCCTTCAATCCGTTCGGGGTCGGGAGGCCACGCATTCATGGTTCGCGTCAGTCGGGTTCTACCCGGAAGCATCTGCGACGAGATGGGGGTCGTGCCGGGCACGGAGCTCCTGACGGTGAACGGCCGCGCGCTCAAGGACTTCCTCGACTGGGAGTTCCTGACCGCCGACGACGAGCTCGTCATCGAAGCCAGGCTCCCCGACGGGGAAGAAATTGTCTACGACGTCGAGCGACCCGAGGGCGAAGTCCTGGGCGTGGAGCTCGAGCCGCCGCGAGTGCGCAGCTGCGCCAATCGCTGTGAGTTCTGCTTCATCGAAGGGCTGCCGCCCGGCCTGCGGAAGAACCTCTACACACGCGACGACGACTATCGTCTTTCCTTCGCCTACGGCAACTTCGCGACGTTGTCGAACATGAAGGAGCGCGACATCCAGCGCATCCTCGAGTACCGGCTTTCGCCGCTCTACGTGAGCGTGCACGCGACGCCGTGGGAGGCGCGCAAGAAGCTCCTCAACAATCCGAAGGTCCCCAACATCCTCGAGCAGCTCACGCGTCTGGCCGAGGGCGGCATCCAGTTCCATGGCCAGATGGTCATCGTCCCGGGCCTGAACGACGCCGAGGTGATGGAGGCGTCACTCCAGGACCTGTGGAACTTCGGCGACGCCTGTCTGAGCGTGGCGCTCGTGCCGGTTGGCGTGACCCAGTTCTCGCATCTCTACAATGGCCGCCCCATGGACGCCGAGAATGCAGGACGAATTCTCGACGCGGTGCACCGGTGGGAAGCCCGCGCGCTCGCCGAGCGTGGCGATCGCTGGGTGTACGGGTCGGATGAGCTCTACCTGCTGTCGGACCACCCGCTGCCGGATGCCGAGCACTACGGCGACTTCCAGCAGATCGAGAACGGCGTCGGCTCCGTCGCGATGCTGCGACAGCGGCTGCGTGAGGGATTGGCGAGCCTTCCACGACTGGACGGCAAGCGCATCGGCGTCGTGACTGGAGTCTCCATGGCGCCGCTGATGCCCGAGTTGCTGGATGCCATCACTGAACGCACCGGTGCCCGCTTCACGCTGCTGCCGATGGAAAATTCGCTGTTCGGTCCTACGACCACGACTGCCGGCCTGCTGGTCGGCGCGGACATACGACGCGCGCTCGCAGATCGTCACGATCTCGACATGGCACTCATCCCGGCCGAGACGATCAACGATGATGGCCTGTTCCTGGACGACGAGCGGTTCATCACACTGCGAGAGACGCTCCCGATGCCGGTGTATCCGTCGTACGACTTCGTGGACGTACTCAGCCTGGAAGGCGCGCCGGAGCATGCCGGCCGGAGCGCAGCATGAGCGTGCCAGTCGTTGCCCTGATCGGGCGCCCCAACGTCGGCAAGTCCGCCCTGTTCAATCGAATCGTCGGTGACGACTCCGCCATTGTGTCGGATGAGGCGGGCACGACCCGCGACCGGCACTTCGCGAGGGCGGAGTGGAATGGCCGCGCTTTCTGGCTCGTGGATACCGGCGGCATCTCGGACGATCCCAATGCGCCGATGGATCGCGAGATCCGCACGCAGGTCGCTACGGCCGTCGAGGAAGCGGACCTGATGCTGTTCATCGTCGACGCAAAGGGCGGCGTCCACCCCAGCGACTTCCGCGTGGCGGACATGCTCCGCGCGTCGGGCAAGCCCTGGATGCTCGTCGCCAACAAGGTGGACGAGCCGAACAACACGGACTACTTCGACTTCTATCGCCTCGGGGCCGGTGATCCATTTCCCGTGTCGGCCAACAACGGCAAGCAGTCGGGTGACCTGCTGGACGAACTGGTCAACCGCCTGCCCGAGAGCACGCCGGAAGAGGAGGACGCCCTGCGTATCGCCGTCGTTGGGCGGCCGAACGTGGGCAAGTCGTCGTTCATCAATCGACTGCTGGGCGAGGATCGGCTCGTCGTGAGCGACATCGCAGGCACCACCCGCGACGCGATCGATACGCCGATGACCTACCACGGACGCAAGCTCATCTTCGTGGACACGGCGGGCCTTCGTCGCCAGACGAAGATCGACGATGGCATCGAGTTCTATTCCTCGCTCCGGACGCGACGCGCCATCGAGCGCGCCAACATCTGCGTGCTGCTCGTCGACGCGACGGAGGGGGAGCTTTCGCACCAGGACTTGCGCATCGCCAACATGGCGTGGGACGCAGGTCGGGGACTCATCCTCGTCGTCAACAAGT
>Ga0157369_10002054_pt1 | contig 24288 bp, 17 predicted proteins | sample C25metaG_FD_113461 | JGI IMG/M metagenome (GOLD analysis project Ga0157369, IMG submission 113461) | Corn rhizosphere microbial communities from Kellogg Biological Station, Michigan, USA - C2-5 metaG | ecosystem: Host-associated > Plants > Roots > Rhizosphere > Soil | place: USA: Michigan... | reverse complement strand
TTCAAATCCTGCAACCTGTCAGGCTTTGGCAACAGACTGCCTGACGAGGCAAAATTATCCAGTGCACTAATGAAAAAGCCCGCAGTGATGCGGGCTTAGAGGTACTTTACTGCTTTTACGTGCAGGCTGTTGCCAGACGCTAAATCATTCCCACTCAATTATCAATAGCCCAGAAAAGACCAGAAAATACAAAGCCCATAAGGCACTAAAAACTTTAAAACCATGAAAAATATCATAAATGATCAAAATCACTTTTGAGAGCCTGTCTGCTCCCCGCCCCCTGTAGACATCCCCGGCCTATGACTGGAGCCACCAGTCACGACCGGTAGCTTTTGGTCGGTTTCTGCCTGTAGCCGACCGGCTGGATTCGGCCAAAAGCAGTCATAGAGTTTTTACAAAGCTGGGGCGATTCAGTTGGCAACTCTAAGCATCAATCCTTAAGGATACAAACGCCGCTGAATGTCCGCTTCGGTGTCCTCTCTCTTTGCTTCATAGTCATATGTCTTGGCTAATGCTATCAGCAGTTTTGAAGCAACAAACGGATGAGATATCTGTAGCTCCCTTCCCCAGCCCCGATATTTTTCAGCGAGCACGCGCTCTTGCTCCCCCCCTTCACCCCGCCAATGCACACCACGCGAATTATAAACTCCAGTATGAGCACCTCGCATCATAGCCTCCGATTGAATGTCCTCCATCACAGCACGCACCGCTTCACAGGGCCAAACACCGTCCTTACCCTTAGATGCATGTGATAGAAGCTCGCCAATACGGCGGTCCCCAACATCTGCACGGCTCAGTTCGTTACATGACTGCCGAACATTGGTGACCCACGCCGCCAAGCGCGCCTCGTTAACCTCGCCAGAGGCCATCTCACCAGGAATCCGACCTAGCGCACTCAGCAGCTTGTATCCGCGCTTAGCCATTTCGCCTACACGCTCGGGTGGCACACAAAACTCATCTGGGTCTACCCCGCCATCCGCACGCTTAAACATCCAGCATATAGCCTGGACGAAAAGCTCGGGGTGCATCTCTAGGTACTGCTCAAGATGCGGTATGTTCGAGTTCGCTCGCCTCGCAAAAGGCTGACCCAGAACCTCGATATATGCGAACTCCAAACCTGCCTTCTGTTCAAGCGACAGACTCGAACAGCCGCTCATACGTTTGAACGCCTCCTCAACGTAGTAAGGCTCAAGCATATATTGCCCAGGCAGATCGCTTCCTCCACGGACCATCTCCGACATCAACTGGAAGATAAGCTCTGGATCCGTTTTAGATAACACATAACGGATGCAAGAAAATGCCGTCCTCGGCCTATTTGCCTTGAGAAGTCGCTCAATAGCCTCATTTCGCTCAGACTCTGAATCACTGCTCAAATCTGGTACCACTTCACTCCAGTACAGAGACTGAGTGCCCTCACTCAGGGTATCTATCAAACTCCAAGTCGAGTGACCAAAAGGAGTAAGCAACAACAAACTAGCCACATCCTCTTCGGGCAAGCTCTCCACCAAACTCGACAACACTACATTGAGCTGATCATCTGGCAGAGCGCGTAGCGCTCCGCTAATAAGATTTCTATGCGAATGCCCCACGTCCCCATCGGAATGGATTGCTTCAAGCACATTGCGAAGTAACGTCAGTAATTCAGGCTCAGGCAACACGAATCTGGCGGCAAGAGAGCCGACAATCCATGCTGTATTTCCACGCTCAGCTAGCTCAAGAATCCCACTGGGTCCGCGATGCGCAAGAATTTCGCCTAGAGCCTCTGTCCTTAGGCCGTTGATCCTCTCATCGCGCCCACGATGATCGAAGCTCGCTAAGTCCTCTAGCTCGTCAGCACACTCCTCAACCCATGCAGTGTGGAATAGCCACAAATGCTTATTCACAACGTCATTAGGCGCTAACGCGTCATAGACGGACTTACCTGCTATAACCAGCGCAGCATGATCACCATCTTGTTTCACATGCAGTGCAGCACGTCGCGACAGTGTCGATCTCCGAACCTTCTCTTGCATTGCAGCCTTGTCAGCGTCACTGGCTTGAGTATTCGCCCAGTGTTCGATCATCGCCCAGACTCGAGCCTGATCCTCTTCATTCAATACACGCAAGCGCTCGACCAGCTCACCGAGCATGTCCAACGTGTACGCAGGCCAACTCAGTACTAAAGCTACCACTTCCTTCTTGAACTGTAGTATTGGCTCCCATGTCGCAAAGGGCTCACCATAGCCGTAACCATCGTCACGCCAGCGTGGCTTGTGGCTATAGTCACCTAGGTTATTGTGAAGACTGAGTTCCGCCATACAGATGTTCCAAGCCACATCAGGAAACTTGGCCACTAATTGTTTTAGCAGGACCACACGCTGTTGAAGGCTAGCAGCGGTCTGGGGCATCCAAGCACGGAAAATTGCTCCCAATGAATGAGCTGGCTTGTTGAGCCAATTGTCCTTGATTTCGATCTGCGAGAGCTGCGCCAGAATAGATACAGCATGCGAAACAGTTTCCGGGCTCCAGGAGAGGCCCTCAAGCGCCCAAAGCAATCCCGTACGACTTGGAGTGGCGCCAAAGACTCCAGGGTTCACTGGCCTCAACAGACCAAACACAGCCGGACCTTCAGTCTGAAGGTCTTGCCTTAAAATGGATAGGAACTCGTCGGGAGCTGCTTCGGCATAAGTGGGAAGGTCTCGATCATTGGCTTCCAGCACTCGCGTAGTTAACGGAGGGCGCAATAGATCGCGAACCACACTGTTCACTTCGGCCTCTATGTCAAAACCAAAGCGCTCCTTGAACACCTCATGACCGTGAACAGAGAGCAGTACTAGCGTCTCCGAAATTCCGTCTCTAAAGGCGCTGGAGAACTCACGCACCTTCCCCTCAGCGGCAGCTCTCCAGCGCTGATCTTCATCCAGATCAAGCGCGGGATCGTCCTCTCCAAGCACAACTCTCGCCACCTCGAAGTAGCGCCTCATATCAGCCGCCGTCACCTCAGCGGCAACGGCAAAGAGCAGATCCAGCTTTGAAATTACCCCTCTCGCCGCACCCGCCATCCAAACTGGTGCATCGTTAAGCGTGGCCAAGCTCTGGCAGTCTTTCTCAAGCTCGTCGTAGAGGCGCCCCCCAGCCAGCTTAGACAGCCAGGATTTATCGGCCTCATTGCGGCTGTCCCAGGCTCCTACAAATAGAAATGGAACAAGCTTGGCTGCGGTTTGAGGATCTGCGGCCCACGCCGGCAACTTAACAGCAGGGAGTGAAGAAAGCTGGCGGCGGAGTACAGTTAGAGAACGGCCAGACGCCTTCGCAAGACGAGTAATTTCATCCCGGCTCAAGTTCATACTCTCAAGCGCCGCAGTGAACGTCTGCGAACTGGCTGACTTGAGCAATATGCTCGGGGAAGTGCCCACCGCATTACGTGGGTAAATCACAAACGAGTGCATGGACCTGGCATACGGAGCGAGTTCCCGCTCTACGTCACGCGTATAGACGACGGGGATAAAGGCTTGTTTGGCTGAGGCTAGCCGGGGCAGAACTCCCGGCCTGTCGAAGACCAACACGCGATCTCGATATGCAGCTAATTCGCTACCGCTGTACTCGCTGAGTTGCTGAGCAAGGAATGCGAGCGCCTCCTCAACCGAATCAGCTGCGATCACGATAGGCCCAGCAGGTGGACTCGACAGGTAAGATTCTACAGCCCGTTTAGCAGCCTCGATCGCTGAAGCGAATAAACCTCCCGTCAGCGGCGTGCTCGATACCTCAGCCCAGTCGGACCAGCATTTGTCGAGAGAACGTACATCTTGAGCCGGAATATGTGCTTCGCTTGCAAACCATGCCTGACCAGGTAACGACTGCTCTAGCCACTGTTCAAGATCACTTGCGTCATACGCCCGAACATTTTTCCACTGCTTCAACTCTTTCTTAGAAACCACCCAGGCGTCTTTTCCAGGCCAACGGCGGGGCGTGACGAAAATGAAGGTCATCTTCTTGCAAGCTGAAAGGCCAAGAGCTTTTACGCTCTTTTCATAGTCCCCATTGGCTTTCGAACGAGGCTCTTCATTGGTGCCGAATTCCCAGCCAGAACATCCTTCGGGGATCCATGGCGTACCTTCACCAGCCTCAACGAGGCCGTCCCAGCCCGGTCGCTCAGCGTCATCATTACCAGGGAAATCAACCTTAGCGAGCCCAACACCGGTCGAGTGGACCAAAGTGCGCAAAAAAACTGCAAATCGAGTTCGCGCCTGAATGTTGTGAGAAACCCAGTCTTCGATGGCATTAGCCTTGATCGCCAAAAATGGCGGGACATAGGTCATTGCACTGGCTGGCGATACTTTCCTGCTGGCCTGCGCCGCCTCATATTGAGACTGCATCTCCATCAAATCCTTGAGCGGCACCTTAAAAGCCCTCTCCAACCGTGCCGCCATCTCAGCCGACAAGGCTGAGTTGCCATTGAGGAGATTAGACAACGCTGGACGTCCTACGCCCATTAGCGATGCGGCCTTGGTTACTGTCATCCCAGCAGGGATGATTTCCGTCTTAATTCGTAAACCTGGGTGAGGAACATCTTGGAAGGTCATTGATAAGCCCTCTGGGCGCAGTAAAGGGAGACGAGAAGGGTCTGGAAAAGCACATTGTATCGCGTAACGATACACAATACATTTATTGCCTTTCCGATATATTCTCTCCGATCACCTACATCCAACTTTCGAAGCGAGCCATATACGCTACAGAATCTTTGCCGATATAGCTCCAGGCTTCATACGCGAGTACGTGGGAAAGGGCGTGTGTCAGCTGAACTGCTTACGTCGAGCGCTCATTCCCGAGGGCACTGTGTAGGCAGATGTCCGACAAACATCCTCAATTGGCCGGTTCCTATTCTTCTTCAAAGGCTGCTTCTGGCCGTTAGCTGTTGGATACCAAAGGCAGTAGTACGCCATAACCCCGGCACAAACTCCTTCCCCATATATCATTTACACTATCTAGCGTGGCTTTGAACTTTACATATATAGTTAAAACACTAAAGTATCACTAGGGTGATTTTAACCATGGAGTAATATTATGTTAACTGCAACACTTTGGGTGGCTTTGGGCGTTATAGGTGCGGCTTTGATTGCTCGAGGGGTGAAAATATCAGAGTTTAGGCAACTTTGGATTGACGAGATAAGAAATGATATATCAGAGTACATAAGCAAAGCTCATGAATGGATAGATATATACTTAGCATTTAATAAGGAAACCACATTAGAGGAAAAACAAAAAATGATGCCAAAACTTGATCGATTAAAATATGAAGCACTGCATATACATAGTCGGATATGTCTTCGTTTTAAACCTAATGACGAAAAAGCCAATAAATTACTAGAGCATCTTTTATATTTGCTTGATCCTTCTAAATTAGTTACAGAAAAAGGCGATATGTACTTAAGCTGGCGAGAAATTTCGGACAATGCTGTTCTAGAAGCAAGATTTCTACTTAAAGAGGAATGGGAACACACTAAAAACCCCTTAAAAAAATATTTAATAAATTAAAAAAACTGCTCCATGAATAGGTCCACATTAATTACACTTACTTTTTCATATCCAGCAGGAAGTCGCATATGTCACCTGTTATTCATCCTAAGTTAACGCACAAGAAACAGCCCAACTCTTGTGTTTTGTCCAAACGTGCTTGGGCCTCACTTACAAAAATCTTAACGTAAATTGGGCTTTGCTAGATAATTAAAATACTTGATTGCAGAAAATTGGTAATGAGCACAAACTTTTTTTCATATAATTGAAGCTTAAATAACATTTGGAGACTCACCAAAAATGCGAAACAAAAATGAAACAAAGAGTTATTTGATTGGTATAGGATGTGATATCTCTCTAGCAAACTATTTGAGTAAAAAGCATGACCTAACTAAATTAAAAGAATTTACTTTAGATGAACTCCAAGGGTTAGGACTAAGCGATTCAGTCGCCAAAAATATCAAAACCCGGAGAAAACCTATTCCATTTGATATTCTTGATTCAGTTCTCACTAAAAACTTGAGAATTTGCTGTGTCTGCTACAACGAAAATCAAAGTGTAGTGTTACATCACATTAAGCCCTATGCAAAGGAGAAAAAACACGAAGAGTCTAATCTGGCTGCTTTGTGCCTTCAATGCCATGGTAAGGCTCATACTCGGCATGATAGTGAGCAAAATCTGGATGAATTACGACTATTGGCACACAAGAAAAGTTGGGAAGCCGCCGTAGCCCATCGAAAGACATGGGCTCTCGCATCGCCCAAAAATTGGAATAGTGAAACCAGATGGGACTGGATAAATTTCCACCGCTTGCAAGATGCACTATTAAAAGAGATTACTCGCGGTAACCAGTTACCTTCAAGTGAACAGGGAGACAAACTTAAACAATGTAGATTTTTGGCATCAAATGGATACACGCTTGAAAACCTGGCTACCAAGAAGGAAGACTGTTCTAACTTTTTCTCCGATATAGGGCAACATCAACACATTCTTACGGCTTACCTTTCCCAGTTAATCGAATGGTTAGCAGATCACCAACCAGTTTTTGATGCAACGGATCACTGTAGTAACCCGAAATTATTGCAAGCAGTACTATGTCCAGAAATGTATTTCTGCATTGGGGTCGATTTTTCAGTGAGCGCAGCCCCCCTAAACGCCATACAAGGGGTAGGACGAAATAAAAAGGTCACCATTCACTTCCCTTTTGATGCATTCAACTGCACAACGAGTACAAGTCAGAGTATTGCATCACCTAACTCTACTAGTCAGCTCGTAGCATTTGGTACAGTCAGGTCCATAAATTACGACAAATACAGTGAAACTGTATGCATCAACATGTCGCCTATAGGGCTTGCTCAAAGATTTAGCCCGAATGACTACTTCGATCCGGGATTTTTTCAATCAGCATGAACGTTTTAAGAAAATGTTATTAACACCTTTGCGAATAGTTTATACCTTCGAATTAAGAGGTACCCACTGTCTTCGATACGGTACAGGTGGTTGATGCTGACTGTTATCAGCGAACATACTCTTTATGCTACCGGGACTGTGCGAATAAAAAACGCCATTGGCCAAGTAAAAAAACATTTTCAATGGCGTTAATTTAACTTAATACAATCAATATATTAAAAACACACCTTACTCCCACTCGAATATCAATTGACCAAAAAAAATACATTATAAATCAATAAATTAAATATTACTGCAATTGAATAACCATGAAAAATACCATGCATAGTAAAAACGTTAAAAAATTGGGTTTGCCTCCCTCTTGGCAACGACCGCCGATAACTACCTCCCTGATATGGCCAATTCATCTGTATTACCATCACAAACAATTTGGGCGAGAAACTCCGCAGCTTGAAAATGCTCATCCATTACCTGATCGTGACCACAATCTTTTTTGAATCGCCCCTGTTCAATAGCCTGCTCATACCACTACAACTCCATCCGCTTCAGGCCGGTAATACTTGTCACGCTTTCGCCTCTGCCTTCGCACTTCATTATTCGAATCTCAAAATTATAGATGAGGGAGTTTTTTCACCAAACAGCTTCTCTTGCCGCTTTTTCTGGACCTTAATTGCTCTTTTGCTGATCTCCCGACTTATCGTCGGCATAAACGTCGTGAAGATTGCTGTTGGTGCTATCATCGAAGCTTCGGGCCATATGTCAAAACGGCCATCGACGATCTTCATAAACAGAATGGACGCGCTCCAGAAATCTTCCTGCCGTTGGGCATTTAGCATCTTTACATACCAAGTCTTTGCCCAAAGATTCCTTGCATACGAATCGCTCGCAGTTGAGTGGGCCTTACCAATGAAGCCCTCGGTGCCATCGAAGCGGGACAGAACCCCTTTAGCATGAACGCTATCGTCGCAAAAGCCTGCAATCATGAGCGCAAGTGCTGTCTCATAAGGGCGGTCCTTGGCAAGAAGTTTATCAATGTAGGTTTGCAGAATTGCTACCTTTCCGCAGAGATGGGCCGCGATGACCTCACGCGCAATGTCGCTATCACTCTGCGGTGTTTGTAGGCGCCTTCTGCATATGTCCACCATCGCCGGGTTAGTAGTATTGCTCCATAGGACAATGCTCTCTAAAGGAATTTTTGCAGCGCCGGTGACACGACGTATGGTCGGTTCCAATTTCAAAATGCGGGTTATGAACTCAGCTGCTAAAGGATTGCCGCTGACGCAGAGTGCAACCGCTACCTGCAGGGCGAAATGGTGAAGATGACGAAGCTTTCGATCGGAGGTGGCGACCAATATCTGGAGCCACCGCTGATCGCGGCCAGCATCCTTTCCAATAATCGATTTGATGCCGTCGAACGTGAGGTCAGAGAGTATTAGGTCTGCTTCAACAACCGTAAGCTCACCGGTAAAGCGTTCATAAGTCTTGTTCATGAGGAGTTGGCGCTTGTCGAACTGTTCTTCCGTTTCCGAAAGCCGATTCATCTGGGATATAAAGTCGTTTTCCGACGCAGCCCTTTCTCTTAACGAAACCAGCGGAGGTGCAAGGTCGGACATTGTCGGCGCCCCAGTCTCAATCTCCGGCAAATCCACATCCCCCTCATAGTCCAACGCTTTCACAAGTGCGGCTTCGATGTGAGCGGCTATGGCATCACCCTGTTCGGCAGGTAGTATTTCGGCGGCGAACCCGTAGTGGGACAAATTAATTCGAGCAAGTGCGGGTTCAGTCTCTATCAAGCCCACTTCCAACGCTTTCAATATCGCGGTGGATCCATGCCACTCCTCGAAACTGCTTCCGCGCTTGTTCGGCTTCTTCGCGCTCCATCCACTATCTATTACTTCCTGTAGTAATGAAGTGTCGCCGTGCGATCCTGCGAGGGCAAACGCTTCATGCTGTAGATTTTTGAGTGGAGACTGGATGAAGCCTTTAACAATACCGATAGCGCGCGGTGTGAGCGGCGATTTAGAATAGTGGATTGAGGCGAGAACTGCTGTTTGCGCATACCCATTTCCACTCTGCAGAACACTCTCCAGCACCTGCTCTACTTTATCCGGTGTGGCGCTACGCACGCATGAGAGCAGCTCCAATAGGAGGGGCTCGCTCTGCATTTTTGCGATCGCATCGAGCTGTTCGTCGGCAGTGAAATGGGGCAATGCAATGATCGCGGAAAACTGTGCCGTAAGGAATTTATCCCGATCGTCTTGCCCATCTTTATACGACGCGGTGCTAGATACACTGGCCGAAAGGAATCGTTGGGCAAGATCTTTTGTGAGGGCCGCACTATGCCTTAAAAGCATCAATACGCCCTGAAGTCGCGCATGCCCGCTACGGCTGAGCACTTCGCTCGCGAGTGCACGGTGCGTATGTAACGCGTCATCAGGTACGAAGCGTGCAACACCGGCTCGAGCGCCGTGAAAGTAATGGTCCTCTTGGGACATTCCCCGGCTAATAGCAATCTTTTTTGGGTCAATTTGTCGATAGTTTTGGGCTGTCGCGATAACGTTCTCTGGTTCAATGGTATCGGGATTACAGGGATCAACCGCACTGTAATTTTCTTTTATAGACCAGCCTTTAAAGCGTTCTTGGTCGCGCGTAAGTTCACTGTGGATACGAGCCCCCTCTTTAGCGTCGCTAACATCTCCGGTGCCGTATAGGATGCCAACGCGTGTCCACGCCCCCATGCTGGACGAGTTTTCCGCCGGCAGCTCCTCCAATCCATTAAGAATGGCTAACCGAGTCTCCTGCCAATCGGCGCGGTTGTAATGAAGAACCTGTCCAAATTCTTCATAGGGCACCAACGTTGATGAATTGAGTGCGGCAGAAAACCGCCAACGGATAAAATAGGTTGCGATCTCTTTTAACGGCATACCAGCCAGAAGATAGAAAGCGAAGCGACTTATATCATCGAACCTTGGGTGCGGAGCGATTATGAGATTCCTGGTTATGAAGGATCGCTCGACTTCAGTGAGAGTAGCCTGACGTTCTTGAATTTTTGCCAAGACTCTATTGCGATCTTCGTCAGCCTGAGTAACAGATCCATGACCCAATGTACTGTGCATCCCTCTTTCTGGTGCAAGCGAATAGAATGACAGCCAACGCTTCATAAACCCCAAAATGTGCTGCCAAATTCCCGGCTCGTCGCGCTGGTTGAGTAGCGCATAAAGCAGCCACTCTTTGCTGGCGATGTGTTCTTGAGACATGTATACATTTTCAGCAGCTTGCAGGAAAGCGAGCGGGGCCGATTTTGCTAGCACGGCGAAGGCGTCGGCTTGGCTGTTTGGAAGATTCTGGAGTGATACGAATTCTTCGATCAGCGCGGAACGTATCTCGGGGCTCGTTTCATCTTCAAGGCAAGCTATCTGCGTTGCGAGCAATATAACCTTGGCCGTTTCATCAAGTGCGCTGATCGGTTCCAGTATTGTCGCTAGCTTTTCTCGCGGGTCGCGTTCATTGCGCAACTCGCGTTCGAGTTGGCTGACGAGGTAGAGCGCGAGTGCCAGGTTGAGGCCATCGCGTTTTATCTCAAACTGGGACGCGCTTCCTTTAACCGGGGAGAAGAACCGGCTTGATGCAACAGCTTCGAGTTGGGCTTCTCTGATGGCATCGAACAGTCTAAGATCATCCGTATTCTGCGCATTCGCTCGAGCCAATACCTTACCTGCGAGGTTTTTCAAAAGGTCGGCGAATGCAGGCGCCGAAACTTTAGCTGCCCCGTGCTGCTCCATTCTGCGCATATGTTCAAAGAGCAACCGCCCGACGCTTAGCTCATCCAAAAGTTCGATGGCCTTGGCTTTTATCAACTCGATAGCGATACCAAGAAGTCGGGGATTCCGAACGGATTCAAGAACGTCAATCCTAGTGTTGGAGAAGTCAATGCCGCAACTGCCCAATATCTGTTTCACATCATTGATGGACCACTCGGCCAGCGTAATAGTCTTTAATTCACAAAATAGCGTTTTTTTGAGATACGCCCAGTGCTGCGTACGGGTGGTGACCACCAAGCAGCCACCCAGTTCCTTCAAGCGTCGCGCGGCGCGATCGAGCCAACGCCCCCAGTTCGACTTGAGCGGTTGGTTGAGCCCGTCCGCTATGAGGGTTACGCGAACGGAGCTCGCCGGAATATTCGTGCGCCAATCTTTGAAACGTCTTCGCCAGCGCGCAATTACTTGCGGCGTAGCACTTCCATCTGTCTGATAGATCAGTTTGCGAATTAGGAAGTCATCGAAGTCATCTGCATCATCTCCGGTCAAATCGTCGGCAGGACACAGGACGAGAAGTGATTTAGGATTGGACAGATTCCAACTCTGGACAGCCAGCCAAGATTTTCCGACGCCTTCTTCACCGACGATTGCATAGATTTCGCTTTCTGGAACTCCAGAGAATGCTTTTGTGAGAAACGCAAGCTCAGGTCGGTCGAGTGTCGAAGGGCCTGACGGATCAAATGGGGCGAGTGGTTGGCCGAGCTCGGCACGCGCCTGCACTTTGTCTGTGAACAATCGGCTTAGCCATTCTTGATTGAGCGTCTTGGCGTGGCCCAACCCAGCGTCTGTGGTGAGTGATTGTCTGAGCGCACTCAGCCTTGAGGGGTAATCTCCGTGTTTTTCAAAGTGATCGATTGCCTTCAGAGCGGGTGCAATAAGCCCCGCCTCAAGCTTTCCGGCAAGCCCTTTTTCGATAATTGCTTTGGATTTTGAACCTGCCACAACAGTGGCGACGAGCAGCGCCCCGAGATCGTTATTTGACCAGTCCAATACAGTGAAACCAAAGCCGTTCCTGGCCGAAAATTTCCGCCCGTCTTCGACTGTTTGGGATGCCACCTCGCATGTTGCTCCGAGTATCCACAGATCCACCACGCCAGTGTCGTCATTAGCAACATCGAAGAGCTTTGTCGAAATATCGTTTTTTGAAAGACCTTCTTTGTAGCGTTTTCCCTCGAAATATGTGGCCCCGCCATCGAACGCCGAATCGCCGTCTCGTCCTCGCTGAGTACCTGACTTTGCGAGACGAAAAGATTGTCCTGTGACTTCACCCAGTACGACGCCGAGTAACCCTTCAAATCCTTCTGGGCCTGAAGGATCGAGGGACAAAAGGGCGTCCTGTAGAGCTTTCGCGTGCTTTTTATCTGCTGTGTTCATGCTGGGATGACGGTTCCACAAGTATTGCAGCCAATGGGAGTTATGGGGCGTAGATTTGTCAGGTGCGCGCTCTGCTTCACCTCTTGGCTAGGTTCAGAATAATAATAATGTCAGTTGCAGAACTACAACTTTCCGGACCATCGGCTTTTAAAGCAACGAAGATCTTCTGCTGGTCAATTTCTACCTGTCGGCACCGCCATTTTTGGGTCGATAGCTAGCAATCGAGCATAATCGCTTTTGTTACATAGCGGCCAATCGTGTCAGGCCGCAAATCAGCCGATTAGATCATTGAACAATCAAACCGCACACTAGATATTTGCATTCTGGTTATATCATAATCGCTAAATAACTTTATCATTAGATTTAGACTCTGACGATGGAAGACACTTTCTCAACCGCTGCATTTCGCTCATTCAAAAAGTTTATCGGTGAGTTAACAGCTGTAGCCGCCGGTACTTACGTGGGATTGCAGGAGGTCTCAGCCTCTATAGATGGGATCGGTTTGGCTGATCCATGGGAGGCCGTAGCCAAGAAACACGGAGTTAAGCTTTGCGGGCTCAAAACCGAGTATGTTCTTCGCAGCACTATTCGACTAAATCTCGTAAGCCTATACAGCGGAATTGATCTGTTTTTTTCAGACACTCGGAGTCAGTTTCACGTCCTCCATGGGAAGGCATGGGTTCAGCACGATGGCGACACTCCATTTATGGCATTGGCAAGAAATACCGCCTCCAGTAAGAAGCTTTATGAAAGTAGGCTTGGCTTGGAACGCATCACTTCTTTAGATTATTACAGGCTGGTTCGAAACTTTATTGCGCATCCTAGCGATGCAGCTGAGTCTGCAGCAAAGCAATTCTACTTAGAGAACCGAGAATTGCTTATCAGTACAGCTATCGCTTACGGAATGAAATCAGTTCCTCGCCCGCTTGACGATCTTAGCTTTCATGATATTAAGTATCTTGCGAGACTTTCTCTAGACCTCGCTGCAGCTGTAGACAAGGATCTGGATCCTGGAGACGATAGACTGGCTGTTCTAGTGCCAACTACGATTTTGAGATTGCCGAAATCCATGGAACGCCTTCATAATGCGCGTAAGGGCTGGCTTTCTGTAACGTTTGGTATTCGATCAGATCGCGCAGAACGTATTCTTTCAAAATGACTCATAAGCTTAATGGTTGAGCGTCCCCCTTCACAAGCGAATTGCTTTCAGTTCACTTGTGAAGGGGAAGGATCCAGTTCGATTCTGGAATGAGTCTCTAATTTGAATAAATTTTGAAATCAATCCGCCATCGCCATCCGAGTTGGAAGGTAGCCTGAAGACATTACTAACATCATGATGTATTAATCAACAGGGGCAGGTTAGTCAAGCAGTATCTGCTTTTGTGTAGTAAGCAAGAATCTCAGCACGCCCCTGCTCATACGTCAGCTCACCTGAAATAATACGTGCCTTGATAGAGTCATATAGCGGCGTACCACTGGGGTCCTTTCCTTCGAGTCTAAGGGAAGCCTCTGCTTTACGAAAGCCCTCAATGAGTAACCGTGAATCGGGAGTTCTGGACATGATTTTTCCTTTGAGTTGCAGGAGTAGAGTTTGCTAAGTGAAAGCGTCAGTTCGCGTTTTCCCGTAAACTGACGCGCTTAATTCAAGATTTATTATTGCCGGATAAGCTATCTCCGGCAAAATCATCATGTTCGCGGTTATCCCGACGAGTAGCTGTTTGTTTACGTATCTGAGTCGCCAACTCTTCTCCAATAGTCTGATGAGCACCAGAAGAATTGCTGTTTTGCTTCATTATCTGGTACTCAGCAGCTCCATTAACCATACTGCTTCCCATATGTCTTGCCATGCGTCCAGCACGAGAGAACGATGCAGCAAAACCTTCGCTTCCCCCACTGGAGCTACCTTTACGAGATGACTGGTCTCCCAACGTGTTTACAGAACCAGTATCTTCACCACCGCCAAATCCTCCACCTGAACCACCGGCAGATCCAGATTCTTCGACCATTGCCGTTTGTGCAGATTCGAAAGCGGCTTTTAATGCAGAAACCCCGCCACTGACTTGAGCTGTAGTGCTCATTGCCACCGTTCCAGCACCACTAATCGCAGTAGCAGCAGCGCCCGTAATCATACCGGCCCCAAACCCACCAATCCCTTGTAAGGATGCTCCTCCGACAATTCCAGATAACAACAACGGTAATTTATTAGTCAATACTAAAAGAATGATTGACGGCAGGAGTAAAACAATAAGACTATTAAGATCAGGAATATCATTTCCAATAATAGAAAAGTACTGATCTATAAATGATTGTCCAATACCAATAATTATTGTCATCGTGAATAATTGAACACCAATCGATAAAACAGTTCGTAGATAATTTATTGCTATATCAGAGGTCCACTTCGAGCCACCAAACCCAAGCAATATAACTCCCGCATAACACAACACCCATGCAGAAACTAAAATGATTAGCATATTTATCGCTATGAGGGCCATCACTATCAAAACAATTATCGCTACTGTTATCATAATGGTGGATATCATTGGCGACCAAATTGATGCGGCTGAACTGACCCTGGACAGTATCACAAACGCCATATCAACTATGCTTGAGGGTAATATACCAGTACCTATTCCCAGAGCATTTGCTGCAAGTTGTCTCATTGAATTAATTATTGATTGAGATATAGCTGGGCCGTTGATTAAAAGATAATAGAAAAAACCAATAATAGCAAAAAAACGAACCATTTCTGCAAGTACCCCAGTCAGCCCCTCCCCTTGCAGCGCCATCATGCTAAATGTCCAAACCATACTTATTAATACCAGCCCCCAAAAGAGCCAATTCGCATAATCGCCAATTACTGTTGTCCATGTGCTAGCTACTTGTTGAAACTTATCTAACAATGTATCAAGCAACCCGCTACTATCTAACTGACCAGCATAGGCATTAAAAGAAAATAAAACTATGATACCAAAAAATGTGAGCTTGCTTACTATTTTCATAATTACCACTCTCGTTTAGGACTTGGATTATTATTACTACGCAATGCACAATCATCGTATTTATGCGCATCTAATTTATTATCTGGCATCGTTGAGCAATCTTTATCGTTTTTTTCGCAAGAACAAATAATCATTGAAGTGATTAGAATAAAAACCATCGTGATTTTATTTTTCATTCAATTGGTCCTCACCACATTCGCTTTGGGCTTGGTGTATTCTGTCCAGCTAATACTTTCTCATCAGCGGCTATTTGTTGGGCTTCTTTATTAGCCTGAGCTTGCGCTAGGGTTGTAGCTGCATTTTGTTGTGCTACCAGTAATGAGCGGATTTGCAGTAACTGATTTGTTTGTGCACTAGCAAGCTGGTTAGCCGTCTGAATGGCTTCCATTTGTCCTTTTGCACCGGTTGCATGAGTTTGCAAGTCTGCCAGGTTGTTAGCATCGTTTTGCAGCGTTTCTTGCTGTTCATCGATCGCCATGAATACGGCGTCATTAGCTTTTTTTCGTGCCTCAGAACTGTCCTGTTCAGCTTTACGCAGTGCGCTAATTTCAGATGCAGTACACTGAAGATTGGTGTTGAAGCACGGTGATGAACGGTAGTAGTTAATGTCTTGATAACGTTTCAGACACGAATCGAGACTTCCGGCCTGATTTTTGTAGTAATTCAGGGTGTCCTGCGCCTGCAGTAATTTGTTGATGGTCGAATTAGCCTGGTCTCAGATGTAAGCCCCAGGTGCTACGGTGTTCTGCAGCATGTTTTCATATTGCTGCAGTTGCGTCTGATATTGCTGGATTTGTTTTGATACAGCCTGAACGTTGTTGACTGCGCTGATTGTGGTCTGAACCACATTAGTTCCATCAACAACAGGAATACCTGCTTTCACCGGTAATGCCACGATATATGCTATGAAGGAAGCTACCAATGCTTTTTTAGCGGCTAAAATACTTCTTTGCAATGTAAATATTCGGAGCATAAATTTCATTTGCTTACCTCAAATTCAACTGATTATTAGTATTGTAGACTTGGACTGGTAACAGATGCTGATATATAGAAATCCATATATTTAATTATCCAAAACTCTATCCATAATAGTCCTTAGTTCTTGTCTGGTTGATTCTATTTTTGCAAGCAACGCTTTTATCAGTGTGGGCGAAAAATCAATTGTGCGAGGATCATTAGCTAGCCACAATTTAAGTAAACCACCAAGTCTCCCTAGATCAGCATTTACCCGGCTAAGTTCCATAACCTGTTTAATATCTACAATAGACTCAACCTGATAACCCATTGCGACTTTACGAATGAAACTCGCGACACTTAAACCAGAAGCTTCTGCATTTTCCTGGATTTGCGCTTTTTCCTCTGGCAAACAATAAACTTTAATTGGTGTACTGTTCTTTCTAGTCTGAGAAACTGTCATATCACTCTCCATATAGGCGGTAGCCGATCAGCCTCGCAGAGCAGGACTACCTTGAGCAGCGTTGCGGCGAATAGGGAGTGGTAAAGTTGGGACACCGGAGCGGTGGGCCTACCTTACATGTCCTGCCCTACAGTTGCCGTTGTATATCTGTGTACGTACTGTGTATTCCTGTGTACGTATTGTGTATTCCTATGTACAGGATGTGTTTTCTTAAAGTATTACTGTAGGATTACTCGGGTAAAATTCTTCTATATAGCGAATCTCGGTCCTCGCCTCATTAGTTATAAACTCAGCTATAACTGATTTCATCGCTCTTATCTTCCTAGATAGATCATCGGATTTTAGCGGCTAAAATTCTCGAAAAACCATGAATGCAGCTAACATACTGTTTTACATATCAAAAAAAATACGTACCTCATATGTCATAAATATGATGGCAAGTTTTAAACGTATACAGAGCACATCACGTCCAAAAGAAATAATGATATTTAGAAAATCCTTTTAGCTAACAGCTCATTAAAAAATGAGAAAGTGAAAAATACCAGTCAGAGATATAATTACCCCCAGAGTTTATCCACAATTTCTCAACTTAGGCTACAGGCTGATTTTTATATAGGTTAAACCTACAGGCTATAATATAGGATTCCCTATAAGTCTCTGTTACAAAAGGACTATACGACCATTTAAGAGACAGAACATGCGCAGCCTGAGACAAGACATGCGCAAACTGAGACAGAAGATGCGCAGAATACTTTCTATAAAGCGGGACAGAATATGCGTGGATAACTTTCTTTATCCCCAAGCATATACACACTTATAAAGAGTCAGTGAATAGGCGTTCATAAAGCTTCAAAACCCCTCTGTTCTTTGTTTTTTCCTTCGAGGTACTTGAGGGGCACTTGGTTTTATAAGAAGTCCTTTTTCGGTTGGTGTAGCGTCTAGCCCTGGCCATGCCCACTGTACTTTTTTAAGCCCATCATTAAACCGTCGTCTAAAGTCTTTGACATCGGCGTAATTAGATCCTATTTGCTCCATCAAACCTGACCAAGGAATAATTGTTACTCGCTTTAAATAACTAACCCGATAAGTCGCCCAGCAATATATATCTAAAGCCATGGGGGAACGTTTAATCAGCCGCAAAACTCTCATATCCAATGGAACAGGCTTATCTGTTATCATTTGAAAAAACTTTGGCGACAGCTCTACCCAAGATTGACTAAATAAATCTCTATCAGGATATTTTACACTCCACCAAATATGTGAAATATCGGCAATCCTAGCTCCCACTTCATCTTCACAAATATATCCACTTTCCTCATTTAACTCTGTTAACATAATACTAATTGTCGTTTTAAATAATCGTCGCATTTGATCACGAAGCGGGACAATAGAGCCATTTTTCCCACCGCTTGAACGTAGCCCCAGTGCTTCCATAAAACGTCGCTGAGATCGTCCTAATTCAAGCCTGCGAACTTCCTGTTCAGTAATAATACCTTTATCTAATTTTGATTTATTTCTAATTGCCTGAGTACTAATCCAAACCAATAATAATCGAGCATAACAACCGTAAGGCAAACCTACTGCTGACGGTGCCATCATATGCATGGTTAAATTGCCATTCTTACGGCTCCACTCATTCAATCTTGGCTTGCTGTGTGGCAGAGTTGCTTGAATTAAAAACCGAGCAATGAAACCAAGTTGATTAGCCTCCTGAGCACTGCACTCATGTATTGCGATAAGTTTATCTACATATCCTGCATCCAATTTCATTTTATTGTTTGTCACAGATTCCTTTTTTTTCTGGGTTGTTTCCTGAGTCTGAAAATCTATTAAATTTTTAATCTTCATGTTGATTCACACAGACCACATAAAACCGGGTCTTGCTGCCTTTAAAGCAGATCTGCGCTTTGCTTCTATCCAGTTTTCAACCTCCGCTAAATCCCATGCAACACTTCGACTCGTCAAAACAATACGCTGAGGAAACTCACCACGTTGTTCCAGGTTATAGATTGTTCGATCAGACAAAGGAATGATGCTGAGTAAGGTCTTACGATTAATTAGGGTCTTATGTGCCAGTTCTTGCATGTGTTGGCCTCCTGTTAGTTGCAGAGACCTGAGTATGCCAATATTTTTTAGACATTGAATTGGACGTTTTGGCGGATTAGGTTGAATCTTCTATTTATTTTCAAATTAACAAAGAACAGCTGCCAGTCATTACAAGCAGTTGCCAATAGACTCATTACTTAACCAGTAGTAACATAGCAATGGTCTACATATGAGGGACGTGGCAAATGGCATATATCGAAAGTGAAATGGATGTAATTGATCGCTTAGGTATGTACTTTACCTCTGTCTGGAAAGATTGCGATAACGCTGTTGCCGCTGGCATACGGGAATTTAGAGAGCGGTGGGCAAACTACAGCGTACATTCAAAAAGGAAAGATTCACGAAGCCATTTGAAAGGGGTTTCATCCTACGACAAACGAGAATCGGATAAGCGTCCTATTGGAGAACTTATCCTAGAGGTCATTGATCCTAAGGTGTCAGCATTCCTTAAATCTCTTCCTGAGAGTCATTTTCAATTCTTTCCTAACCCCTATATGAATGTTGCTCACTCTCCCTTACAACGTTCAAATGATAATTTGAGCAGTCCTGAAAGCGCCCTTGGTTGTTCGTCTCGTAAATACAGTTCTAAATTTAAAGAAGAAACTCCGATAACCAATTTAGTAGTGGTCATGGGTTTCAAAAATGCTCATGATGTAATTAAACAACAACTAAGACATTTTGCAAATACGCAACATCAATATCGACCTATAGATTTTAAGTTTCAGGCCACCGTGGATAATCTGCTTGAGCTATTATGGCAGATTCACCTTACACCGACGCGCTTCAAGCAGCACAGTGCAGACACAAAACTCAATGCGCGACGAAAGCAAACTTTCTGCGAACTGTGTGGCCAAAGAAATGAACTTGCAGAATATTTCTATAAGCTAGATAAAAATATGCTTGAACTGGAAGATGAGATAGAAAGCCACAACAAACAGAATCCTGATAATCAGAAAAAACTACAACTCAGCCACAGGTATTGTTCTTACCATAAACCGAAACACAAAAATGGCCGTACGTGGAACTCCGCTTACAAGAGTGCTCTGGACTCAAAAGATCAATTCGAGAATGAATTGAAGAGATTGCAACTTCACATTGTCAGAGTCGAAGAGCTCAAAGTCATTTCAAGAGATGAACTAGTTGACCTTTATTTCTATTATTTCCTCCAAGATAAATGCGTTACTCAGAAACAAAGTGACGAATTTTTCCATTACGTTAGGGATAATTTTAATTACCCAATAGTACTTAAGGGAGAAACAGAAAGACTCATTCATGAAGCAGCCGTATGTTTGACTGGAGCTGGTATAACTCCTGGAGCTGATGATGTCGGAAAACTGCGAGATATCGCTCGCCACATGGTTGACTCACGATTAACAGATAGTAAGAAACGAATGCTAGTTCTTAAGAAACAAGGATTCAATCAGAGACAAAGTGCAGATAAGTTAACGAAAATAGAGGGAAGAACTATTTCACCTCAGGCAGTTTCTAAAGCTTTAAGAAGTGTAGATAGCAATTTTAACATTTAACACCATGGTTCTAACCCGACTATAATCTGACAAAATGGTAATAGATAACACATCTCCCTTTAAAAAAAATTTATTTTCAATTAATTTAAAACACTTAATATTCACTAGATGCACACAATAAATTCTGACAGTCCGCTATGAGCGAGGAGCGGAAGCTAGCGTTTCAAGTTTAACCGCTCCATTGAACCTTATAAGGCGACATTAAAGCTGAAAATGTATTCTAAGTAGGAACAGCTAATATGTAGGTTAGATTGACCATTGCGAGTAGCTCGGATTCATTAAATAACATTTTATGAGTGCAACTCCAACCACTTAACTAACACTGCATCTGAGGTTACTATTTGGCCTTCTCTTATTTGTTTGTTAATTCCCTCTATTTTGTTATGTTTTGCACCATGAGTTGGCTCGAGATCGACAATCATTTTCTCAAACATATGATGATATCTGATAAATGCCTCTTCGGATGAACTAACTCTCGGAAGGGTTGATGCCATATAGAACATGGCATTTATAGTCCCTCGCAAATAATGTTCTAGATTTGCAGTCAGCATTTCAATATAAGGACTAGATTCAGCGTTATGAACGATAGAATTTCTTAATATATATAACCTATGAATTTGCAATGTTACCTTCTCTGCATGTCTAATAATCTTACTTCCCATCTCCCTATGATTATTGCATAGTAGTAGTAGCTTTCTGAACATATATGCTGAATATGGATGATTAACCAGTCCAGATTCAATTTGTGAACTGATGCTTCCATCTTTAAAATACGTGTACAAATCAGCTAGGCTTGCATGGTTAAAATCAATGGCCGATCCCGCAGAATCAGTGATAATCATCGATTCTGATAAAATGATGTCGCGCATCAAGGCCATCTGCTTAACAATATAGTCGACCCCGATGCAGGGTACAACGGAATAAATGACATGTTCATCATGCGTTAGGTCATTTGAAGATACACCAAGTGTTAAAGATTCCAGCGCTGACCAGTATGAGGTGTAACGACTTTCCTTTGAGCTTTTACTAATTCCATTCCTTAAAAAATGGAATGCGGAACTGATTTTCTTTAAAGATTTAGAGGGGGATTGTGTGTATATTTTCCCCATGGAACTCATGAAAAATGAAAACTCACTGAGCGTTAATCGATCTGTATTGGCGTTTATTTCATTTTCAAATTTGGCTATATTGGTAACAAGACCTGATGAATCTTTTACTGTAAATGAACTATGTGTATTAATATCATTTCGGCCAATCATGTAAGCTACAACATCTAACGATTCTTCAAGGATGGCTTCAGCATTCACTCTCGCAGATAATACCGAGCGAGCAATGGTATTTATATTTATTTCTACAGCCTTTTTGTTTTTTTCCGTTATTACCGGTTGATAAATACATCCATTAAAAGTTAATGGCTGCTGTGTGGATTGAAACATGTCATGTAATTTATTACTCTCTATCGTGATTTTTACATCATAATCTGTTGGTTGATTACATAACTTTGACCGCCATGAAGAAAACCTTGAAGAAAATAACTCTCCATTTTTACCTAATAAAATGCGTTTATACAAAAGATAGCATTCTGAAATAGGCATGCCAAGGGTAAGAACAACACTCATCAACCCATTTGATAAATTAGCAATTTTCTCATAATCAGAATCACTAGGTTCCGAAGTCAAATTTAGCTCAATCTCAATGAGTTCAATGGCTTTTTCAATATAATAAGTTTCAAAACTATCAACTAACTGATTGATCATGCTCTGAATGAGCTTCTGTTTTTTTTCAACTGGGCTTCTGCCCGAGTCTCGGAGAAGCTCTTTCGTTTCAAGAAGACTTATCAGAGTTTGAGGGATGTCTTCAAATATCGGTTGCGCGGCAACCACATCTTTTTTTAGCAGTTCCAGCAACTCTTCGGCTGCCCGGGCACGTTTATCGATCCCTTTGTATTTGTCACCAAACTGGTAGAGAAAAAGTAACTCGTTTGAGGCGTTCAACGGGTTGTTGAAGCTTACCCTATCTGTATCAATGCTATTTTTGTGGGAAAGATTCCCCCAACATTCAATGAAAAAGACCTGCCTAGGCGTACAGTCTTGCTTGTTGAGTTGCTTATCTACTCTCATGCGTGTTGCGTCCCTGCGTTGGGATGTTATAATAGGGCAATATTACATAATTTCTAGCCGTTGTTGTACTGGCCGCGGCCGTTACCGAAAAACAAGACCCTTACTTGCTCGCCTGTGGCTTTGTTCCCGGACTGGTTAGGGTCGTCCCTTTAGAAACCGCCATTTATGGCGGTTTTTTTATGTGTTTTTAGAGAGGCGTCCTGCTCCCCGCAGATCCACATTTTCAGATGTTTGTAATGTCAGCTATTGGCACAGAACTGCCTGTCAAATCTAGTTTAGTTCTTTCCGTAGAGTGTCGATTAAGTCTAAGCTCACACATTACGCAACCCACTCATCTATCATATCAGCCCAATCCTGTAGCATTGATGCTCTTTGCTCTCGATATTCAGCTTTGTTGTATACCGACCTCACCCCTTTCTGTTCATGTGCCAGGCATTTTTCTATCCAGTCACTATTGTATCCGGCCTCATGCAGCATAGTGCTCGCAGTTCTACGAAGATCATGAGGTCCAAATTTAATGAGTGACTGGCCTTCTTTCTGTGCTGCCTTGTACGTTAAAGCCATTACGCGGTTCATCGTCGCACTGCTCATTGGAGCATCGGAATCATAACGAGAAGGAAGAATGTACTCAGAACCACCGGCAAATGTTTTCAAAGCAATCAGGATATCCATAGCTTGGCGAGACAAAAATACCAAGTGTGGGTTACGCCGTTTCATTCGCTCCTTAGGGATCGTCCACAACGCTTCAGTAAAGTTAATTTCATTCCAAGTTGCATTCGTTAATTCGCTTTTACGTACCATCGTCAACAAGAGAAGCTTTACCGCAGCACGAATCTGAGGCGTTGTTCCTACTTTTTCCATGTACCGGTACATCAAACCGATCTCAGCTGGCGTTAATGTTCGGTCTCTCGGCTCAAATCGAGCGATACTTGCAGGCCGTACCAAATCAGCGGGATTCTCGACTTTCTGCCCTCTTTCTATCGCCCATCGATATACCTGGAGCACAATATCACGCGTATGCACTGCTGTTGCAGGTGCCCCCCTCTCCACAATCGCATCAGTAAGTGCTCTCAAGTCTTCATGGGTAATTTCTGTGAGCTTTTGGTTGCCAAATTTTCCCTCTAGCTCTCGGGCGTAGACTGAGCGACGCATATCCCGGGTAGAGTCGGCCATTTGATACCCACGCAGCCATTTGTGTGCCCATGCACCAAAGGTTTCAGCATCTTTCGTTCTCGCCTTAGCACGAGCTTTCTCTTTGGCCGGAGACTTTCCATCAGTAACCATTCGCTTCGCTTCATTGAGACGCTCACGTGCTTCAGCTAACGTTATACCTCCTACTCCGTAGCGGCCAAAGGTAATGGTTTCTTGCCTGCCATTGATCGAGTAGTTGTAGCCAAAGGAGATAGACCCTGCGGTTGTGACGGCAACATAGAGGCCATCACGGTCATTGACTTTGTAAAGTTTATCTTTGGGTTTGAGATTGCGTAGCTTAGAATCAGTCAGCATGTTTCAACCTGTTATTTTTGTTTGATACCATGCTGAAAAACCTCTAAATAATTAGAAATTAATATCTATAAAACAAATAGATATGAAAAATTAATACCATGCCCCATCAAAAACATTCAGCATGGTATCGGGCGTAATCCATGGCATTACCAATGAATCATACCCATCAAAATACCACGGTCAAACCGTGCTTAGCGTTGCCAGACATTGCCAAAAATGACTAAGCCAAAAACAAAAAAAGTCCGCAATTACGCGGACTTAAGTATGGTTTAGTGCCTGTTAGTGCCAGACGTTACCGGTCGGGAAATCATTCCCACTCAATCGTCGCTGGTGGCTTACCGCTGATGTCATACACCACGCGGGAGATGCCGTCGACTTCATTGATGATGCGGTTAGAGACACGGCCAAGGAACTCATACGGCAGGTGCGCCCAGTGTGCGGTCATAAAGTCGATGGTTTCCACCGCACGCAGCGAGACAACCCAGTCATATTTACGGCCATCACCCATCACGCCGA
>Ga0157369_10002053_pt1 | contig 24293 bp, 18 predicted proteins | sample C25metaG_FD_113461 | JGI IMG/M metagenome (GOLD analysis project Ga0157369, IMG submission 113461) | Corn rhizosphere microbial communities from Kellogg Biological Station, Michigan, USA - C2-5 metaG | ecosystem: Host-associated > Plants > Roots > Rhizosphere > Soil | place: USA: Michigan... | reverse complement strand
GTTATTCGATGTGTTGCGTGGCTCGCCCGGGACATACACGACGTCCATGTGCGACTCCGCAGTCAGCCTGCGAGCGTTCGCGATATCGGCCGCGGAAAAAGGCTTGCGCGAAATAAGCACCGTATCCTGCGCGCCCCAGCCGTTGATCTTGGTGGCATCGTCACGTACGGCGATCACATGCGAGGCGGCGTTCGGCTCGCCCAACCGCGCGAGGGCATCCATGGCCAGCGAAACCAGGCGCAAGGATTCACGCGGCGGATCGAATCCCCAGCGCGTGAATACCAGTAGTCCGTCATCGGTCAGGTGCGTTAAATAATCGTAGAAAGCGTCCGAGGTGTAGAGATTATTCTCGGAAAGGGCGAACGCGCCCGCGGCCGTGGAGGCCCAGGTGTCGACCAAGGTCGCTTGCAGCACCTGATACTTCTCGGTGCTGCTGCGCACGAAGGACCGGCCGTCTTCGACATGCAGGTGAACTTCGGGAAGCAGGTAGATCCCGTAGTTTTCCTTCACCATCACGTCCTGCATAATCTTGTTGGCGATCAGCGGATTGATCTCGACCGCCGTGACGTCCTTGCTGCCCGCAGCCAGCGCCCGCGAGACGTCGTATCCGCCGCCAGGACCGACGATCAGGGTCTTGGCGCCGGGCCGCAGCGCATAAGGGAGTCCCTGCCCCTGCCGCAGCAGTCCCGCGCGGTCGCTTTCAGAGACGCCGTGAGCCCAGTCGTAAGTCGCGATCCCGGTGGCCGCGTCGGCATCGATGCGAATCAGCCAGTAGGGACTGCCGTCCGGATTGCGGTTCTGGATGACGCCGACACGCGAAAAGCTGTTCCACGCCGAGAAACGCTCCTCGGGAATGCGCTCGCCTTTGGCCCAGTGGACGTCGAACCAGCGGGTCTTGCCGTTGACCACCAGCAAGGTCACCATAAGCAAAGCCGCCAGCACTGCCACGATGCGCAGGCTGTCCTGACGCGCCTGGTTGTACCACAGCGCGGCGGCGATCGCGTACACTGCGGCGGCGGCGATCACGGCGCCGGGTCCGCCGGCCACGTCCAGAAAGAGAATCAGCAGGAGGCAGCCGACGGCGGCGCCGGCCAGATCGAAGAAGTAAGCCCGATGTACGCGCTCGATGGCTTCGGAAATCGCGATCGAAACGATGGTTCCCGCGAGAAAGAAAGGAACTGCGGTCGCGAAGTAGACTCCGGCCAGCGTCCAGACGCCGTTGTCTTCCCTCGAAAGAATGAACCAGAGCACCAGCAGGACCGAGACGCTCGCGGCCAGCGCTAGCGAACCCAGTTTTTGGAATATGTTTCCGGGCCGCGCCGCGATCACGTACGAAAAGACTCCGCCCGCGCCCAATCCGAACAGGGCTACCGAAATGGCCAGGAACGCGAAGTGATAGTAAAAGACCACTGAGAATATGCGCGTCAACGCAAGTTCTAAGATGAGCGTCGCCATGGTGGTGAATCCCAGGCCGAGATAGAGCTGGGTCCAGAGGACACCGCTGGCCGAACCCGAAGTTTGGGAGGATACGACGCGAGGCAATTCACTACTTTAACAGGTGGGATGCCACGCCGATGATCTGCTTTAAGAAGTTTAGCCCTATACGAGCGTCGATCAGAGCCACCGGCCCGAATGCGAGGCGCGGCCGGGAGTCTTCTCCTGCCAGGAGGACGATCAGTGGCGTCACCACCCGGCCGTAGCTGAACGCATCCTGCCACACGCTTTGGCTGCCGATGCAGGCAATCGCTGCCGCGAAAACATAGATCGCCGCGGTCCGGGCATCCCAACGGCGCACCCATGCGAGCCAGGCCGCGTGTCCCAGCATTAGCGCGACGCCCGCCAGAGCGACGTAATCCAGCTCGACGGCGGCCAGAGCCTGCCAGCGTGGCAATGGGTAGACGGCCGCGTGCGCGACCCGCTCTATCCACCCGGACAGCGGAATCAAGGTGGCGACATCGGAGGGAGTCGATGTGGTTACCGGCGCGTGGGCGCTCACGTACGTGTACCAGACGATAGCCGGAAGGGTAGAAGCTCCAGCCCATAGCAGATCGGCAAAGCGGCGGCGCGAAAAGAGAAACAAACTATAGCCGGCGGTGAGCAGGAGTCCGGTTTCGCGCGTCAAGGCAGCACACGCGAGGATCGGAAGTATCTTCCATCGTGAGTCAGAATACAGAACGAACCCAACAGTCAGCGCAGCCAGAGCCACATCGACGGTCATGCGGTCCATGGATACCAGCGTCGCCGGCATGAGCATGAACATCAGGCCCCAGGCCGGATGCCGGTCTTGTATCACCATCGCCCGGGCAAGCCAATACACGCCCAGAAACACAAATCCAAGAATCACCGCGATATAGGCAGGGTGAATGGCAGCATCACGGCCCAGGGCGACCGCCCAGGCCAGCGCAGGAACCAGGATGCGGCGATAGCGCAGCGCGGGATCGTCCATGGCCGCGAGCGCGCCCCGGCGCATTAGCGGATCATGCGCGATCAGGTGATACATCTGGCCGTCGTAGCCCGATCCCGGGAACGTGTAGAGGTTCTCAGACGCGAGGAACGCCGGCCGCGGCCAGTCGGGACTGATACAGAAAAGAGCAGTCCAGTTGCCGCGGTAGTTGAAGTGAACCGTGGCGAATTGCCACAGCCACATTCCGAGAACGGCCGCCAGGGCCAGGACGGCGGGGCGTTTCACAAAGGATCCAATTCCTACATCATCGCGACGGGTGGAGCGGGATCTTCCGGACGTCCGGCTTTCGAGAGCGGGATCAGGATCATCGCGATTCCCAAAAGAGCCATTACGCCCAGACCGAACACGTATGACGGATCGGGAAAGAATTCGGGCATGGGCTGATCCTTGAATTTGAAATACGCCACCACCAGGCCGGTGAGCGCCTCTCCCGCGATCAGGCCGCTGGCGATCAGGATGCCGACGCTCTCTATGCGAGCCTTCTGGGCATCGTTGTAGCCCCTGCGCCGGGCGACCACATCCGAGCCCCAGCGCAGCAGGCCGCCGATGAAGATCGCGAAGGATGTCTGCAAGGGCAGATACATGCCGACGGAAACCAGCATCGGACTGCGCACCTGCAACATGATGAGCGCGACGCCGAACAGCATTCCGGTCACCACCAGCGGCCAGGGCATGTCCCCGCCCACGATTCCCTGCGCCAGCAGCGCCATCAATCCGGCTTGGGGCGCAGCCAGCTTGGGATCGCCGAAGCCAGTGCCGCCGCTTTTGAGATTGCCTTGATACAGGATATAGAGCGGATAATACATGACCAGGCTGGCTACCACTACGGCGATCAATTCCACTATTTGGATGGTTCGGGGCGTACCGCCCAGCATGTAGCCGACTTTGAAGTCCTGCAACAGCTCTCCGGCGACCGCTGAGGAGACGCACACCACCGCCGCCACGCCCAGCACCACCGCTACGCCGCTTGGTCCGCGAATCCCCAAGGCGACCATCAGCAGCGCGGCGATGATCAGCGTGGATAGCGTGAGTCCGGAGATGGGGTTATTCGACGATCCGATCATGCCCACCAGGTTGCCGGACACGGTGGCGAAGAAGAATCCGACGATCAACATGACCACGGCGGCAACTATGCCCGCGGTTACGTTCCCTGAAATGTAGACGTATAGCGCGATCATGAACAAAAACATCACGCCGATCAGCGAGAGCACGGTTTTCGAGCCCATGTAGCGTTCGGTGCGAGCCATGGATTCAAGCGGCGGTGAGCCGTGCCGAACTTCCGCCAGCGCGCGTCCCAGGCTGGACGTCAGGTTTTTCCCCATGCGGAACAGCGTGTACGCAGCGCCCACCAGCATGCCACCCACCGCGATCGGCCGAACCACGTATCGCCATACCGCGGCGGCCTGCGCGGCCCATCCGGCGTCGCTGCCAGATCCCGCGGGAATGAACTCCTGAATCCGTGGACCGAGGAAGTACATGAACAGCGGCACCAGTACGCCCCAGGCCAGCAGCCCGCCGGAGAATTGGAGCGCTCCGAGCTCCGGCCCGATCACGTAGCCGACTCCCATATAAGCGGGGCTGACGGTGGGACCAGAGAACATCGAGATTCCGCCGGTGGGGACGGTATTAGTGCTACCGGCCGGCCCCAGGCGCACTCCGTTCGCGCCCAGCGTCCCGATCGACACCGGGATGTCCTTGTCCACAGCATAGAGATTGAACGCGCCCATCAGCTGCACTAGCGAACCCACGCCGATGTTCCAGAACAGATAACGAGCAGCCTCGGCTCCACGCTGACCGGCTTTGTGAATCTCGGCGGCGGCCATGGACTCTGGAAACGGAAGCGTGGGATCCTCCACCATGACGCGGCGGACGAGTGAAACGAACAGCACGCCGATGATGCTACCGACCACCATCATCGACGTGGATTTCCAATAAGCCTGCGACGGATCAAAGCTGGACCAGGCGCCGGAAATCAGGAAGGCGGGCAAAGTGAAAACCGCGCCGGCAGCCACCGATTCCCCGATGGATCCTGCGGTACGGGCGATGTTCTCTTCGAGAATCGACCCTTTCCAGATGCGCAGCACAGCCATGCCGATCACCGCGGCCGGATAAGTGGCGGCGATGGTTACACCCGACTTGAGGCCCAGATAGGCATTGGCGGCGCCCAGGATCACGCACATGATCAATCCCAGCAGTAGCGCCCGCCAGGTGAACTCCTTCATGCTGGCGTTTTCAGGGACAAACGGGACGTGTTTGGGGGGCGTGGGGCTGTCCATCGCACGATAGTAGCATTCCAGGCTCTAAACTAGATTCCATGAAAGCGGTATGTTTGTTGAGCGGCGGGCTCGACTCCTCGACGTGCCTGGGGGTTGCCCGGCGCGACGGGTTCGAATGCTACGCGCTTTCCTTCGATTATGGCCAGCGGCACAAGATCGAGCTACAGGCGGCGGCGAGCGTGGCCTGGCACTTTGGCGTGCGCGAGCACAAGATCGTCCAGATCGATCTGCGAGCCTTCGGCGGGAGCGCGCTGACTGCCGACATCGCCGTGCCGAAAGACAGTCTGGCCCCCGGCATCCCGATTACCTATGTTCCAGCACGCAATACCATCTTCCTGTCGTACGCGATGGCATGGGCGGAAGTGCTGGAGTGCTCGGACGTTTTCATCGGCGTAAACGCGATCGACTATTCGGGCTATCCGGATTGCCGCCCGGAGTTTATCGCGGCGTTTGAGCAGATGGCAAACCTCGCCACCAAGGCAGGGGTCGAAGGGCGGACGCAGCTGTGCGTCCACACGCCTCTTTCGAAACTCGGGAAATCGGAAATCGTGAAACTGGCTGCGCAGGTCGGAGTCGATTTCGCGCTCACGCATAGCTGTTATGATCCCGACCGGCGCGGGCGTCCCTGCGGGCACTGCGATTCGTGCCTACTGCGGCAAAAGGGGTTTCGCGAGGCGGGGCTGGCAGATCCGCTGGAGTATCCATGAAGATCTCCGAGATTTTTTACTCGATTCAGGGCGAAGGGATGCTCGCCGGGGTCCCCAGCGTGTTCGTACGCACATCGGGTTGCAATCTGCGCTGCGTGTGGTGCGATACGCCGTACACTTCGTGGTCGCCCGAAGGCACGGATATGACCGTCGCGGAGATTCGGGAAGCGGTACTGCAATATCCCGCCAAACACGCGGTCATCACCGGCGGCGAACCGATGATTGCCCCGGATATCATCCGCCTTACGGAAAGCATCAGGCAACTCGCCCGGCATGTCACGGTGGAGACGGCGGGGACGGTCTATCATCCGGTCGCCTGCGATCTGATGAGCATCAGCCCGAAGCTCGAGAACTCCACTCCCCTGGAGCGTGAGGGCGGCAAGTGGGCGCCGCAGCATGATCGACTGCGTTATCAGCCGGACGTGTTGCGGCAGCTGATGTCAGAGTACGAGTATCAGTTGAAGTTCGTGGTGGCATCGCCGGACGATATGAACGAGATCGCCAAGATACTGGCGGATGTCTCCGCGGATCGCAGCCGGGTGGTGCTGATGCCGGAAGGGACTACACCCGATGCAATCCGCGATCGCGCGTCCTGGCTGACCGAGATCTGCAAGCGCGAAGGGTTTCGGTACAGCCCGCGCCTGCACATCGATCTATGGGGCAATCTCCGCGGTGTTTAGACATCGCAGAGCTTTTTTGGCGACGGTGCTCAGCGGGATTTCGAGCAGCTTGGCTTCATCCCACCATTGGCAGGCTCGCGGACGAATCGTGATTCGAGCTTCGCGAACTTCGAAATGATACTGGCTGTTGGTGATGGCGTGGCGGAACTCGCCGAGCTTAGACCCCAGGCGAACTCCAGAGAATACTTCGGGAAGCTCCCAGAATCCGGAGACGCGCGGGCTAGGCGTCAGCAGCAGGCGGCCCTTCCGCCGGATCACAAGCAGGGTGTGATTCCTTCGCACCATCACCCTTTTCTTCCGCACCGGCAACTCCTCCTGGATGCCAAGGCGATGGGCTTGGCATTCTCCAGATATAGGGCACGCTGCACAGAGCGGCGCGCGCGGCAGGCAAACGGTCGCGCCAAGTTCCATCATGGCCTGGTTCCAACGCCCCGGTTGCCGACGATCCATTAACTGAGTCGCTAACGGCCCCACATCCGCACTGGCATCGCCGGCAAGCCGCATAACCACGCGCCGCACATTCCCATCAACGGCGGCATGCGGGAGCCCAAAGGCGATGCTGGCGACCGCGGCGGCGGTGTAGTCTCCCACGCCGTCCAGTTCTCGGATCGACGCGTAGTCGCGCGGAAAACCTCCCGTCTCGATGATCTGACGGGCAGCCTTGTGCATGTTACGCGCCCGCGAATAGTATCCCAGGCCGCTCCATAGCGAGAGAACGTCGGTTTCGGATGCCCGCGCGAGATCCTCCACGCGCGGGAATCTTTTCAGAAAGCGTTCGTAGTACGGGATCACCGCCGCGACGCGCGTCTGTTGCAGCATGATCTCCGAGATCCAGATGGCGTAGGGATCACGCGAGCGGCGCCAAGGCAGGTCGCGATGCCCGCGATCGTACCAGCGCGTGAGCTGGCGCTTTATCCTGCGACGGATGGCCGTTTCCTTCAATTCTCTATACTAGTAGGTAACCCTCCCTTGAACGATTCCATTCGTATTCGTGGCGCCCGGGTGCATAACTTGAAGGGCGTTTCTCTGGCGATCCCACACGATCGCCTGACCGTGGTCACAGGTGTGTCCGGATCGGGGAAGTCGTCGCTGGCTTTCGACACAATCTACGCCGAGGGCCAACGGCGCTATGTGGAATCGCTTTCAGCTTATGCCCGCCAGTTCCTGGAACGCATGGAAAAGCCGGACGTGGATGAGATCGACGGAATCGCGCCGCCAGTGGCGATCCGCCAGAAGAACACTACCCGCAATCCGCGATCGACCGTAGCCACTTCGACGGAACTGTACGATTTTCTCCGGCTGCTGTGGGCGCGCGCGGGACGTACGTTTTGTCCCAACTGCGATGTTTATGTCGAGCGTGATTCCGTGGATCAGGTGGCCGCGCGGATGCAGGCCCAGCCTGACGGGTCACGGTGGTATGTCCTCTTTCCGCTCGTGCATGAAAAAACGACGGCGGAAAAGACGACGGACGCCCTGCGCGATAAGCTGTTCGACCTGCGGAAGCGCGGTTTCAACCGGCTGTATCAAGGCGGGAAGGTGTTCGAGTTCTCGACGCCCGAGTCGCTGCTCGACGTCAATTTCTCCGAGCCGGTATTCATGCTGGTCGACCGCCTGGCGATCACGCCGGATATTCGCCAGCGTCTGGTGGACGCGGTCGAGATCTGCTATCGCGAAGCTGGTGAGGCGCTGTTCGAGCCGGCCGGCGGCGGCCAGACGCTTCGGTTCAATGAGAAATTCTCGTGCAAGCTGTGCGGGAAATCTTTCGCCGAACCGGAACCGAGCTTGTTCAGTTTCAACAGTCCTTACGGCGCCTGCAAACGCTGCCAGGGGTTCGGCAACACCATCGACTATGATCTGGACCTGGTGATCCCCAACCGAGCGCTTTCAATTCAGCAGGGTGCCGTGGACCCGTGGACCAAGCCTCAATATTCCGGGTTCGGGGTCGATTTCAAGAAAGACACCAGGGGCAAAGTTCGCGTAAACGTGCCGATTTTGGAACTCCGCAAGGAGGAGTTGGCCATTGTCCACCATCACATTCGAGATTTCTTCAAAGAAGTAGAGAAGAAAAAGTACAAGGTCCATGTGCGCGTGTTCCTGAGCCGGTATCGCGGCTATACGCTGTGTCCGGACTGCGGCGGATCGCGGTTGCGCGCTGAAGCGTTGTGGATCCGCGTGGGCGGGAAAAACATGGCGGAAGTGACGCGCATGAACATCGGGCAGGCCCAGCAATTCTTCCTATCGCTCCAGCTTGCGCCGGAGGAAATGGCGATCGCCGACAAGATTCTGATTGAAATCCGGCAGCGGCTGAAGTTCTTGAACGACGTGGGATTGGAATATCTCACGCTGGACCGGCTTTCGGCGACTCTGTCGGGCGGCGAAGCGCAGCGCATCCAGTTGGCGACCTGCCTCGGATCGCGACTGGTGGGCGCCTGTTACGTGCTCGACGAACCCTCGATCGGATTGCATAGCCGCGATACGGCCAGACTGATCGGGATTCTCGAAGAACTGCGCGATATCGGCAACACAATTCTGGTGGTGGAACACGATCCGGACGTGATGCGCTCGGCGGATCACATTGTCGATCTAGGCCCCGGCGCAGGCGAGAATGGCGGCCATATCGTCTTCGAAGGAGACTACCAAAAGCTCATTACAGAGGGCACTTCGCTCACCGCCAAGTACTTGCGCGGCGACCTGCAGACATCCTACATCAGCGGCCGGCGGACGCCCAACCCCAAGCGCGTGGTGCGTTTCCTGGGAGCTCAGGCGCACAATCTCAAGGGGATCGACGTGTCGATTCAGCTCAATGTAATGGTCGCGATCACGGGCGTGTCGGGGTCGGGCAAATCGACGCTGGTGCATGATGTGATCTATCAGACGTTGGAAAAGCGTCTCAGCCATGAAGAGGCGAAATCATCCCTGCTGACCGGCACATCGCCCGCAGACTGGGGCGTGCCGCCGGAAAAACTCACTTGTCGCAAGGTGGAGAAAGCCGAGCTGTTGAAGCAGGTGGTGTTGGTGGATCAGTCGCCTATCGGCCGCACTCCGCGCTCGAATCCGATTACCTACATCAAGGCGTTCGACATGATCCGCGAGCTGTTCGCGTCCACCACCGAAGCCGATCGGCGAGGATACACGGCCGGGCATTTTTCGTTCAACATCCCTGGGGGTCGCTGCGAAACCTGCCAGGGCGATGGAACGGTGACGGTGGAGATGCAATTTCTGGCGGACGTGGAACTGGTGTGCGATGACTGCAAGGGCACGCGTTTCAAGCCGGGCGTCCTGGAGGTTCTGTACCACGGGCTGAACATTCATGAAGTGCTGGGGCTCACGGTGAAAGAGGCGATCTCATTCTTCTCGGCGACCCCCCGCCTGGCGCAGAAGCTGGAAGTCCTGGCGGATGTCGGGCTCGGGTATCTGCGCCTGGGCCAATCCGCCACGACGCTATCGGGAGGTGAGGCGCAGCGTGTGAAGCTGGCCGCGCACCTGTCGCAGGCCACCAGCGCGGGCACTCTCTATATTTTCGACGAGCCGACCACGGGGCTGCACTTCGACGATATCGCCAAGCTTCTGGATGCTTTCGAACGCCTGCTGCGGTCGGGCGCGAGCATCCTGATCATCGAGCACAATCTGGAAGTGATTCGCCGGGCGGATTGGGTGATCGATCTGGGCCCGGAGGGCGGCGATGCGGGCGGACGAATCGTGGCCGAGGGCACTCCGGAGCAGATCGCACAGGTCGCGGAATCTTATACTGGCAGATACCTGAAAGCCACAGCCGATGCCACAGACTGAACACGTTGAAAAACATTTCGAATCGTCGCTGGTGGTGCGCGACGTCGTCATTGGAATGGCGGACGGCCTTACGGTGCCTTTCGCGCTGGCCGCGGGCCTGAGCGGCGCGGTGGACGCCTCCACCGTGATCATCATTGCCGGGCTGGCCGAAGTGGCTGCCGGCTCAATCGCCATGGGGCTGGGTGGATACCTGGCGGCGAAAGGCGACGCGGAGCATTACGAGAGCGAGCGCCGGCGCGAGGAGATGGAGATCGTCGAGCGCACCGATGACGAACGCCACGAGGTGCTGGAGATCCTCGAATCCTACGGCCTGACCAAGGACCAATCCCAGCCGATTCTGACCGCGTTCGAAGCCCGCCCGAAAGTCTGGGTGGATTGGATGATGCGCTTCGAGCTGGGCCTCGAAGAACCGGATCCGAAACGCGCGATTACCAGCGCAGCGACCATCGCAGTGTCGTATATCGCGGGCGGATTAATCCCGCTGGCGCCGTATATGATCACGCCGGACTCCCGCACTGCCCTGCTCTACTCGGTGGTCGCAACGCTGATCGCCCTCGCTGTTTTCGGGTACGTGAAGGGGCATTTTACGGGCGCTCCCAAGCTGCGCAGCTCTCTGCGAACCACGGCTATAGGCGGCTTGGCGGCAGGAGCGGCCTACTTGATCGCGAAGCTGATCAGCTAGCGATATTACACGGAAAGTGTGCACATTTTGCAGGTGGTCCTGGTCGGGTCTTGTAACTCAAGCTGATAGCCCCGAGTCGCTTTGGCATCCAAGTTGCTTCTCCAAGAGCATGAAACTAACGCTCTTGGTGTTTGCCGCCGTGGTCACCGCAGCCGCTCAACCTGTATCGATCGGTGTGAAGGGAGGCGTCCCCATCACGGACGCTTTCGACACATTTCGGGGAAATCAAGCCGCTTATGCGACCAATACTCATCGCTATGTGGTGGGTCCAACGGTACAGTTTAATCTGCCTTTACGATTTTCCATAGAAGTGGACGCACTCTACAGGCGACTGGGATTCGAATACAACCAGTTCGCCGGTCCGGGCAGTCCGACCATTACGAGCACCACCGCCAATTCGTGGGAATTCCCAGTGCTCGGGAAGTGGGCCGTTCTTCCCGGACCGGCGCGGCCGTTTGTCGATTTTGGTGCGAACTTCCGGCACATTACGGGAGTGAACCAAATTCGCAGCACGGCGACAGCGGTGGGCGTGGACGTAGGCACGGTCCCCGAATTCCATAAAGCCACCGACATCGGAGCCACGTTTGGCGCCGGTATCGAATTCAAAGCCGGCTGGCTGCGCGTAACTCCGGAATTCCGCTACACACGTTGGGGCTCGGAGAATTTCGATGATCCCATCGGGGCGCTGCTTCGCACCAACAAGAATCAGGGCGACTTCATTCTAGGGCTGACGTTCTAGGATTATTTCTGTACGGAGGGGGCGGCATTTTCTTCCGTCGCCTCCACCAGCTTGTCCACTCCAATACGGTAAATGGCCGGCTTGCCGTGCTGGTCGCTCGAGAAGAACACACTCTGGCTGTTGGGTGAGAAAATCGGCGACACTTTGGCGGGATCGCTGGCGCGATGTTCGCACAACGTGAATTCGCGATGCACGGCGCGAACCAGCAGGAGCACGTAGGGCGAAGCTTTGCTGCCGCTGGCGCCCACGAATACGCTGCCGTCGGTATTGCGCTCGAAACAAGCATACTGAGTGGTATCCGAGACGGCTTTATCGTCGTTGGTGTCGGGCGTGAACTCGCGGATGTTGCGCAGCTTGCGCGATTCGGCGGGAACATTCAGATACAGGACCGCTCGGCCGTCGGGACTCCACACGGTGGAGGGCGCCTGGCCTTCGGCCAGCTTTAAACGATAATTCTGCTTCCCGTCCACATTGGCGAGCCACACGCCGCCGGCCCGGCGATAGAGCACCGAAGCGCGCCGGGGACGCGGGATGGGATCGCTGATTTGCTCGTCCTCCCCATCCGCTTCCGCCAGCGTGGTTGCCATGCCGTCCATCATCCGGATCCACTGCAAACGGCTGTGCGAGCCTTGCTTCTCCACCAGCGCCGCCGACAACCCGTCTTCGGTGACGCTCAGGGCGCTAGGCAGATACCCTTCCGGGGCCTGATACACCTGGCGCGGCCGGAGCGAGGTGAGACTGCTCGCGTACAGACGGCCTCCGTCGACGTAACCAAAGCTTCGATCGCCCGGCAGTAGTGTGAAGCAGGCGGGATTGAAGTTCTCCGCCTCTGTCAGCAGGCGCGCCTGGCCGTTTTTGAGATCCAGCCGATAGGCCTGGGCGCTACCGGATTCGTCAGATGAGTACAACAGGAAATTGCCCTTGCGCGACAGGGCGCGCGCATAGTGCGGGGGCGGGACGCTGGTGTAGGCGGGGTCAGTCAGCCGGAAGACGGCGAGCTCGGTGGTGGGGTCGGCATAGCGCGACGCGGCAGACGGGTAGAGGCTGCCTTTGCCCGCATGAGCCGCTGCGCAAACGCTGGGGATGGCGGCGAGGAACAACCGCCGCGAACACACCCATCGCGAACAAGCAATGTCCGCGAACGTCATCCTTTGATTCTAGCTTCGATTCTAAACGAACGTGATTGGAAGGCTTAGAACGGGAGATCCGGGGGCGCTGCCTCGACCATGGTCGACTTCGCGAGGTACGGATATGGATTCACCGCATTGCCCTGACGGCGCACCTCAAAATGCAGATGCGGAGCAGTTGCGCGGCCGGTTTGGCCCGAATATCCCAGGACCTCGCCGCGGCGGATTTCCTGTCCAGGGACGACCTCGAAGCCGGACAAATGGGCGTACCAGGTCTGGATGCCGTTGCCGTGGCTGATCACGACCAGCTTGCCATAGCCGCCCGAGACCCACTCCGCATGCTCGACTACGCCGTCGGCGGTGGCGCGGACCGGGGTCCCCTCCGGGGCAGAAATATCCACGCCGGTGTGAAATGCGCCTTCACCCGAAAACGGATCCTGGCGATCGCCGAAACGGCTCATGATCCGGCCATTCACCGGCCAGATGGCGGGTGTAGTGTTCTTTTGCCAAAGTCGGGGATAAGTCCGGTCGATGCGGGAGAAACTAGCAGACTTGAGGAAATTGTATTCGTCGATGGATTCGCGGAAGGTGGGAACCAGCAGGCCCTCGTCCACGAAGTCGCTGGAACTATCCATGTCTTTCTTAATCCCGAACGCCAGAGTCACTTCGCTGGCGAGTAATTGCAGTTCCGCCAGCTGGGCGTCCTTCTGATCGTTTTCCTGCTGTAAGGCTTTGTACTGGTGCCGGAGGGTATCTACTTCTGAGCGTAAAGTGTTGTAATTGGCTACTTTCCAGGTCATCCGCAGGTAGCTGGACACCATCCCGAAGAGTGAAAAAGAACCAAACAGGGCAAGACCCAGAAGAACATATAGGGCCTGGTGCGGAATGTGTATGCGGCGAAGTCGTCCGTGCAGCGAGTGGGCCAGGACGACAACGAAATAATGCTGCTTCATCACTCTCCCATTTTTGACTTCAATACTGCACCCGGATTAATCCGGGAGGAGAACGTACCTACAGGCGGAGAACCAGAAGATGAATGAATTGTAAGAGTAACGCAACAAACCGAAGTAAGTCAACCCGGGGAAGGCCTTAGAAAAACGGCTGTTTGGAATCAATAGCCTCGCGGCCTTTTTGGAGCCGCGAGGCTAGGGATGACGTGCCGAATCCGGTTAGAACTGGAGACGTCCTACCAGCAATCCGGACCGTTCGCCGATTACGGCGTTTGGCCCGAGCGTTTGGATCGCTCCGAATCCGGAGTTGTTTACTAGCAATCCACCACCAACACCGTCGACAATACCTTTTGCCTGGACAACCGCGGAGTTGTAAGTGCCCTGCGTCCCGCCTGTCCCGCTGAAGGGATTCGGGACCTGCGCCCGATTGAAGGGATTGGTGAACTCAGCGCGAGCCGTGAAGGTAATGTTTTCCTTGATGCGGAAAACCCGCCCCACACTGAGACTCTCCCGGGGAATACGACGGTAGCGGTAGTCATTGTAATAAGCAGACGACGGGCTGAAAGTTCCCGGCATTGGATCTTTCCAAGCCGCAGGATTCAGCACTTGCGTCTGGGCCGGATCGAAGCAATGGCAGTTCAGGTCCGCCAGGAACAGAGGCACGCCAGGAACGCGCTCGGCGTACGTGCCGCGGAGGAATGAAGTAGTCAGGTTACTGGTGGCCGCTGCCGTAGTCGGGACCTGGATAGGAAGGCCGCTGGCGTATTGAAAGGAACCAGCGAGGATCCAGTCGGCGACAGCATACCGGATCCACTTGTTCGGTCCCCATTTCGGCAGCGTATAATTCAGAGCCAGGATGCTGACCAAGGGCCTGGAAAAGCTGGAAAGTTGTTTATTCGTATCCCGGTTGAGGATATCGTTGATCTGGCCGCCGCCGCCGTCGGTATCGGCGCCCAACTGGAGTTCCTTCGCCCAAGTGAACGCGTAGCTGGCGTCCAGACCGTGGGAGAAGCGCTTGGTGACCTTGGCCTGCAGCGAGTCATACCAGGTATCTCCCAGGGGTCCCGCGCCTTGGAGATTCCCGAACTGCGGGAACGGACGCAGGGACTGCGCCACACTGTTAGAGGTCGAGAAACCGGCGTACGGTATTTTGTTCTGGAACTGCTGAGCTGCCGGAGAGCGAACCTGGGCGGATAGGATCGCCCGGTCAGAGGCCTTGGTGACGTCCAGGTTGTACTGAGATAGCAGGAAGTCCTGCGAGTATATGTTGAGATTTGTGAGCGCATTAGTACGCCACCAAGCGCCACGATTCGCTACGTAGGAAACATCGACGGCCAAATCGCGGAAGATCTCGCGCTGGAGGCCTACGCTCCACTGCATCTGCCGGGCCGGGCGTCCGCTGTTCTGGTCAAACACCAGAGGAGTCCCGGAAATTGTTCCGGGAGCCGGGAAGAGACCCGGACGGATGTCGGGCCAAATGGGCCGGAACGGCGTAGTAACTCCGTCTACGGTGTTCGTGAAGCCGCCGCTCAGGATCATGGCGGGATCGGATACGCCGGGGGCGTTAATCGTCTGGTTTGCGCCCGGGGCGCCGGCGTAGCGGCCACCGGTGTAGGGCGCGTAGGTCACGCCAAACCCGGCGCGAAACACGGTCTTCGGATCGATCTGATAGGCGATCCCCAGCCGCGGTCCAAAGCCCAACGCATAGTTATTCGCCAGATTGCACCCGCAGCGGCCTGGTCCGTCGCCTTCAAAGATGGAAGCGCCCAGATGCCCGCCAGCCGTCGGGTTGGGTGTGGTCGCCGAAAATCCCGGGGCGCGGCCGTACTGCTCTTTAGAGTACGTGGAGAAGTCGTAGCGCAAACCGTAGTCCAGAGTCAGCTTGCGAGTCACCTTCCAGGTATCCTGCCCGAAGAAGCTCAGATAAAAACGGCCTCCGCGGAACGCGGAAAGAGGCGACAACTGGTAACTGGTAACCCGGCCAAGCAGGAGGCTGGCGAACGGGAAACCCGAAGCGCCGCCCGATAGTACGGTGCCGTTATCGGAGAACCAGGGGTTAGCGGTCTGATCCGCTTGGATGGTGAAGTTCCCGGTGGTATTGGAGAAGGTGTAATCGATAAAGCCTTCCACACGGCTATCGCCGCCGAATTTGAAGGTGTGGTTGTTCTTCACCCAGGAAACGCTGGCGTTAAAGGTCGGCTTGATCTCGACCGCGCGAACTTGTCCGGCCGCCGGACCCATGGTGGATATGCCGCCCGAGCTGTTTTGCCCGAGTATGCCCTGCGTGCCGAGCCCGCCCTGGAACACGGGAAACCGGGCGCCCTCCGTGGGGCCCACCGGAGCGCCCGCGATTCCCAGGACCCCAGCCAGATCGAAGTTGGTGGTGGGAGCCTTATCCTTGAAATCATTATGGGCGAGACCCGCGCCCAAGTGCAGCAGCATGGTGGGGGTCAGGGTGTAATCAAAATTCAGGCGCTGCGTATACGACTCGATGAAGGTCCCGCGAGTGGCCGTGATCGGGTCAGGCAAGCCGTCCGAGCCGCACAGCGGCGTGCAGTATTGCACGGCGGTTTCGGTGGTCGACCAATAATAGGAAACCTTCGCCTTCGAACTCAGCGAATGATCGATCTTAAGAGCCGGGATTGGAGTCCTCCGGTCGGTGTTGTAAGGCTGGTTAAAATTGTTGACTGAAGCACTAGAAGTGGCCTGAGGAATCAGCGTTAGAAGCTTCTTGGCGGACGGATCGAACTGTGCCAGCGGAATCGTGTTATTGACGAATGGCGTACGCACGCGCCGCCCGTCGGAGGCGATGAACTGAGTAGCAGGGTCGAAAATCTGCCCGTCGTAGGCGATCTGGCCGGTGACGTCCTTAATGGAATTGTTTAGGGGCTTCAGTGAACCCCCAGGACCCGTCAGCATGGCTTGGGAAAAATTGCCAGCGCGATAGGCATCCGTTGGAACGGTCGGGTTCTGATTGGAAATGATGCCTACTTCGCGGAACAGTTCGTAGCTGAAGAAGAAGAATGTCTTATCCTTGCCGTTGTATACCTTGGGAATCCATACCGGACCGCCCAGGGTTCCGCCCATATCGTCACGGCGGGTCTTCGGCAGATCGTGTTTATAGGCGTGAGAAGCATTGTAAGCTTCATTCGAGTTGTAATCGAACAGCGAGCCGTGGAAGCTATTGGTGCCCGACTTCACCGTATAGTTGAACACTCCCGCGCCCGCCTGCCCGAATTCGGCGGCGAAGTTACTGGACTGAACCGTGAGTTCCTGGAGAGCCTCCACGCTCGGCTGGGTCTGGGCCTGGGAGAACGTCACGACACCATTGGTCACGTCCTGGCCTTCCACGCGGACCGACTCGGTATTGCTGGGCGCGCCGTTGACGCGGATATTCAGGTTCGGATCGAAATAGGTTCCCGGGGAGAGAGTGGACACCGCCATCGGATTGCGGACACCATGGGAGCTCGAAAAGCCGTTTCCGATCGGCAGCACGCCTAGATTGACCAGCCGGTCTCCGGTGACGTTCACGCTGACGTCGCTGCTCTCGGTCTTCAGCAAGGAGGTCTCGGCGCTGACGGTGACGGACTCGGTGGCGGAGCCTACTTCGAGCGTCACGTCGATACGCACCGTTTGAGTGGCCTGGACGGTGATGTTCTGGCGAACGAATTTCTTGAATCCAGCTACGGTGATGGTCAGCTCATACGAGCCGATCGGCATCTGCGGCAGGGTATAGTTACCGGTCTCGCTGCTCGCAGCCTGGTACACGGCTCCGGTCTGAGTGTTCTTCACTTCGATGGGAGCGTTGGCAACCACGGCGCCGGCTGGATCTGAAACTGTTCCGGTAATCGTGCCGCGGTCGGTCTGCCCGAAAGCAGCCAGCGCACACACAAATAGAACTGCGGAAATACAAAAAAATCGCATCGGCCCCCCCTAAACGAAACGCTGAAAGTGCGACTAACCTAAAATACGCTGAAAGACGTATCCTGGGCGATGTTAGCGCCCTTCATGAACAAATGTCAAGAAAAAACACGATGAAGAACCCCCTATGATTTCTGGAAGTTAGAGGAAAACTCGATCCGGTTTACGGGAAGGCGTTCGCGGCTGGGAATCTCTTACTAAGGAAAGGGCAACCACGGCCTCCGGGATGTGCCGGCCGCCGAGGTGTGGGCGCGTGAAATATGAGTTCTGGGCGCTCCTCAAAGTCGAAGTTTTGTCGCCAGGTACTTCTTGCGGGGGGCTTGCTTTCGCGCCGCGAATGAACTAAAACCTAGGGTCGAGTCTGGGAGGTTCTATGATGAACGTTTTAACCGTCTCGTGGGCATCCGTCACGGTGGTTCTAGTGGCCCTACTGATTTACAGGGCTCTGATTGGGATGCGGGAAGAAGATCAGCTGTTCCTGGCATCCGGCGAAGAACACCTCGCGCGCGATCAGAAAATTCTGCAGACGCGGATTTCCCATGTGAACAAGTTCGCTGTGTGGCTGGGGGTGCTATCGGGCCTGTTGCTGCTCGGGTTGGCTACCGTGTGGGTGTTAGAAAATTTCCATCTCTGACACGACGGCTTAGTAAAATTGAGGTGGCTTGCAGCCACTTCTCATATTCGACGGCCGATGCGGGTTCTGCCGCATCTGGATCGACTATTGGAAGCGGCTTACTGCGGGCCGAATCGACTTCGCACCCTCGCAAGAGGTTGAGGATCGGTTCCCTCAGATTTCCCGGGAAGCGTTCGCCCAGGCGGTTCAACTGGTCCGCCCCGATGGGACTGTGGCCAGCGGCGCGCGCGCCGTTTTTGAAACCCTGGGCCGGGAAGGTATCTACGAATCCTCATCGTTTGTGGCTTCGTTTTCTGAAGCTGCGTACCGCTTCGTCGCTCGGCGGCGAAGTTTCTTTTACTGGCTGACGCGCCTGACGTTCGGCAAGCGAATCGAACCGGCTCGATTCGCGCTGACGCAATGGCTGTTCCTGCGATTGCTGGCGGCGATTTATGTGGTGGCATTCGCGTCGCTAGCCGTGCAAGTGACAGGATTGCTGGGGGAGCAAGGCATTTCTCCGGCGCACGATTTCTTCAGCCGCGTGGGGACGGATCTCGGCTGGATGCGCTTCTGGGCGGCGCCCAGCGTATTCTGGTGGAATTCGACCGACAAGGTTCTGGCCGGCGCAGCGTGGTTGGGCGTGGGATTGGGCGCAGTCCTGTTCATCGGCCGCATGGAGCGGCTGGCGCTGGTGCTGCTGTACGTGCTGTATCTTTCCTTCAGTCTGGCCGGTCAGGAGTTTCTGTCCTTCCAATGGGATGCTCTGCTGCTCGAAGCGGGGTTTCTGGCGATCTTCTTCGGCCATACCAGAACCACCCAAAAGACGATCGCGTGGCTGTATCGCTGGCTGGCCTTCCGGCTGTATTTTCTATCCGGCTTCGTGAAGTTAGCAAGCCATGATCCAAGCTGGCGCAACTTGAGCGCGCTCGATTTCCATTATTGGACCCAGCCCCTGCCCACCATCGTGGCCTGGTACGCCGATAAGCTTCCGCGCTGGTTCCAGCGCGCTTCCACTTTCATGGTGCTGGCGATCGAACTCGGCGCGCCATTCCTGATCTTCATGCCGCGCCGGATCCGTTTATTCGGAGCCGGGTTGCTGCTGGGGCTAGAGGCGCTTATTTTTCTCACTGGGAACTACACGTTCTTCAACTTGCTGGCAGTGGCGATTACGCTGTTTCTGTTCGATGATCAAGCCTTGCGCGGTGTGGTGTGGACACCGCGGCGTGTTCGCGAGTGGCTGATGGAGGAGCTGCTTCAAACTGGGCGCGCGGGACGCCTCGCGGCCGCGGCCCTGACACTGCTGATTCTGCCGCTCGGTCTGGCGCAGATCTTCGAAAACGTAACCGCTCAGCTACCGGGACCCCTGGAGGTTCTGGCGCGGTATACGTCGCCCTTTCAGATCGTCAATTCCTACGGATTGTTCGCGGTGATGACCACCGAGAGGCTGGAGATCGTAGTGGAAGGGTCGGACGACGGCCAACAGTGGCGCGCCTACGAGTTTCCCTACAAGCCGGGCGATGTAAATCGCGCACCGCGCTGGGCCGCGCCGCATCAGCCGCGACTGGACTGGCAGATGTGGTTCGCCGCGCTGGGCGATTACCGGACGAATCCATGGTTCGTGGCGTTCGTCGAGCGGGTGCTGGAAGGCTCGCCGCAGGTTCTGGCCCTGCTCGAGAAGAATCCATTCCCGAATCACCCGCCGCACTACGTGCGCGCGGTGACCTATGAATATCGGTTCTCAACCTGGGAAGAGCATCGTAAGACGGGGGCGTGGTGGCATCGCGAACCGCACGGCCAGTATCTGCCGCCAGTTGGATTCCGCAGCACGGCGACACATCGGTAAACCCATCGGGAGCCCTTGACACCGTCTTGTCCAAGGCCGATGCTGTATCGAGGGAGAAGTCCTTTGAAATACGGAATCGTCGGAGTTTTGGTGGCGGCGGCCGCGACCGGGACGCTGTGGGCGCACCATTCCACTACGGCTGTGTTCGACATGGGGAAGAAGATCCAGGTGATGGGAACGCTCAATCGAGTCGACTGGATCAATCCGCACATTTCAATCTATGTGGACGCCAAGGGCGAACACGGTGTGGAGGCGTGGCACTTCGAAGGAAGCCCTCCGGCGTGGTTCCGCAGGGTGGGCGTCAACAAGAACGACATCGCCAAATTCCAGGGCCAGATGATTACAGTGGACGGCGTACAAGCCAAGGACGGCTCGCTATATGGCTATCTGCAGAAGATTACGTTCGCCGACGGGAGCTCGCTGGAGACCGTGACGGCGGGACAGATTCCTGAGAAGTAAGGAGAACAAAGCCATGGAGCTGCGTTGCTTGAGTGCAATTTCGGTGGGACTTCTCCTTATGGGAGTGGCGGCTGCGCAGCAACCAGTCGAGTTCAAACGCACCAATGGCCATCCCGATCTGAGCGGGCTGTGGGCTTACGCGGTGGATCTGCCGGCGGGAGGGATCAAGAAGGAAAGCAACGGGAAGGTGACCGTCAAACAAGTGGATTTGACCAATCGCCGCGCGCCCAAAAGCGAAGTAAAGGGTGCACTGCCGTTCACGGCGGCTCCGGCGTACAAGCCTGAGTTTCAAGCCAAGGTAAAAGATCTGATCGACCACGAGAGCCGCACCGATCCGGTGTTCTATTGCGGCCGGCCAGGCGTCCCGCGTATCGGACCGCCGCGCAAGATTGTGCAACTTCCGACTGAGATGATCTTTCTGTACGAAGACATGTCGGGCGATACGTATCGCGTGATTCCCACCGATGGCCGCAAGCATCGGGAGGACGCCAATCCAGGCGCCTATGGCGACTCCATCGCGCACTGGGATGGCGACACGCTGGTTGTGGACGTAACCAATTTCGACGACAATACCTGGTTCGGCGAAGGCGGGTACTTCCATACCGACGCTATGCATGTGACCGAGCGGCTGTGGCTCGATAACGGAAATCTGGTATGGCAAGCCACTGTGGAAGATCCCAAGGTACTGGCTCGACCCTGGACCATCACGCCCCGCGTGGTGAAGCCGACCACTGAACCTCTGGAAGAATCGGCGCGTTGCGTCGAAGATGACGGTCATCGTCTATTGAACGACGATCATCACGGGCAGCGGTAATATCTCATGACTGCGATTCGAATTGGCGTGGCCGCCATCTTAGCTATGTCCTGCGGCGCGCTGGGTGTTTCGCTGCTGGCACAAACGTTGGCCGGCGACCCGGCGCGGGGTAAAGCCATCTACGACGGCAAGGGCGATTGCCAGAGCTGCCACCGCATCAACGGGGTGGGGTCGCGGCTGGGTCCGGACTTGAGCGATATCGGGGTTCCGCGCAGAGCTGGTCGCGGTGGCGCCGGGAAACAGGCCGCTCCCGCGCCGGAGCCTACGGTGAACCTTGAAGCGCTGGAGACTTCTATCGTCGATCCGGATGCCGATGTTGCGATGTCGAATCGCCTGGTCCGCATCGTGACCAGGGACGGAAAGACCGTCACGGGCCGGCTGCTCAATCACGACAATTTCACAGTCCAGTTCCTCGATCCGCAGGGCAAGCTGCATTCCTACATGAAGGCGGACCTGAAGGAATCCACTGTTCTGACCAAGGGCCTGATGCCGTCTTATAAAGATCGGCTTAGCCCGCAGGAAGTGGCGGACGTGGTGGCTTATCTCGCCACGCTGAAAGGACCGTCGGCCTCGTTACGCTGAGAGCAGCCGGCCTTTAGGTTCGGGGATCGGACGTCCAAGCTCCTTGGCGGTTTCGAGCCATTCTGCCATCACCGTTTCAGTGTTCGCAAGAGATCATCTGGCACGCTCCCAAAACAGCTTGTAGGTGGCGTCTTTTCGGACGATCACGCCTCCCTTCCCGTCTTCCACGGGGATGAGGACCATCCGATCGCTCCCCTGGAACTCAACCCATCGCACTTGATCGCGGCCCCTCAGGTCCGGGTATGAATAGTCTTCAATATGGTGAGTGACCTTTCCCGCCGCGGCGTCAAAGGTGTAAGTTCCGTAATAGCCGAAGTAGCTATCAAAGGCGCCCGCCTTCTCTTCATTGGTTCCCGCCGCGAATCCGCCGGAGAAGAGCTTGCGATTACCCTTGTTCGTGATCTGAACCGACATTCTGCCTGACGGATCGTAAATAATCAGACCCGTGGGGTGGTCGTAGAAGCCAGCTAAGCCGGGCGGCTGACCTTCCACCGAGATAAGTCTCCAGGCGCCGAAAAGCTTCTTCGGGAGATGAGCTTTCTGGGGTGCGGCAGGAGCTTCCGCGAGAAAACAAAGAATCAACCAACAAGTGAAGAGCCGTTGCATTATCTAGGACCGTAGTGCGGGACCAGGCGGCCGGTCTCCAACGCCCCTAAATCCGGGGCGCGGCCGGTGAAATCGTCATTCACTCCGGTGAGCCGAACTCCAGCGTCCACGGCGGCCGATCCGGGGCGCAGCTCGAAGTCGAAATCCGCAGGCTTGTAAAGCGTCCGCAGATCGGGACCCGGAGCCGATACCTTCTGGAAGACGTCGTAATCCACGATGACGCTGTGGCGATCCTGGCCGGTGGCTTCGCTGTATTCCTTGAGCGTTTTAAAACGCCTGCGCTCGCGCGACTTGGCTTCGAGCTGGTTCTGCTCCCGCATCGCCAGCGCGCCCATCTCTCCCGGAAAGAGCGCGCGGACCGAAAACGGCGGCGTGCTCCACTCGAACGAATACTCGGCTCCTTCGTTCGGGCGGAAGCCGTTGTAGTCCGAACTCGAATAGTTGGTATTGGACTCGATAGAGAAAATCCCGGGGTTCTGGCTCTTCCCCAAAATCAGATTATTGCGGAAGTGAAGGTTGGAGGTAGCCAGCAGCATGGGCTCCACTGGCGCGAGCAGCGTATTGTGATAAATCACGATCCCGGCCGCGGACGCCGTGAGCTTCAATGCCCCGCCCTCGGGCGAATCGTACACGATGTTGCGGATGAAGTACACCGGTCCGCCGAACATCGGCTGCACGCTGAGCGCGCGATTCCCGTTATTGAAGCAGCGATTGCGGAAGACGCGGATATTGTGGGCGCCGCCGTCGGTTTCGATGCAGTTGTCCTCCACGTTGGTAACGTCGTTATTGTAAAAATCGATCGACACCGGCAGGCGGTCCTGAATCACACTGGGAGCGCCGTCCGGGTTCCCGTATGTGGCGATATCGATACCGTCGTGGAATTGCGTGACGTAGTTATAGGCGACCACATGCCCCTGCCCATAGAGCTTCACCGCGTATTCGGAAACGAGCTTAGCTCCAAACTCCGGATACGCCTGCCATTCGCGCCCGGTAAAACCCATCAGAATATCCGGGCGAAACTTACCGACGAATATGTTATCGGCGATGTAGAAATCCTTCGATCCGGACCAGTCTGAATAGACTCCTCGCCCGATATTTTCGAGCTTGCAGTTCTTGATGGTGATGCCGCTGGCACCGGTGAGGTTCTTATAGCCTGCCCAAAACGCAAGCTCCGTGTTGCGAATGGTCAGGCCTTCGAAGTAGTTGTAATTCGCGGCCATCAGGTTGAAGAGGTTATACGCGCCGTCTCCATCGAAAATAGCGTCGCCATCGCCCGCGCCTTTGATGACGATGGGCTTGTCGGCGGTGCCGCTCTGCGTCAGGAAATATGTGCCGCTGGAGAGGGTACCCAGCGGGCCCCCGTATTTGTAGCGGTCATCTTTGTACACGCCGGCGTGCACCAGAATTGTGTCACCTGGCTTCACCCTGGGTGGATAGGCGTTAAAGTAATCGGCGCCCGATGAGCCGGTGTAGTACGCCCCGAGCAGACCGGTGAACGCGGGCTGTTGTTTCTGGCCGCTGAAACCTGGCGGATAAACGTGATAGACGTTTCCGCCGGCGGCCGGTTTCGGTTCGGGACGCGTGTGGACCGCGACGATATTTTCGGCCTTGCCATCGACGCCATCGGGATCTGCCAGGACCAGGCGGCATTCATAGTCGGTCCCCGGTTCCAGGTCGAAAATGCTGCCGGCGAACATGTTCGGCACGATGTACTGGAGCGAGTTCTCATTAATTCGTTCGTGGTCCAGACGGAGCAGAGGCAGCCCCTCTTTCCACGCCTGCTGGCCCTTCTTGCGATAAAAAACCGAAACGGCGGCGTTATGGTTGTCGTCGCCATCGATGTGCCATTCAAAACCCAGGGAAATGAGCGTCGGACGCTCGGCGATAAACTCGCCGGCGGTAACCTTGTTCGCGGCTGGCAGTGAGAGAGCGAAAAGCAGCAGGCCCAGGACGATATTAGTGCGCATAGCAGCGTCGATTCTACCACTCCATTACCATGAAGTATGCGTTTTGCGATTGTGGTTTGTCTCCTGGCCGTGCG
>Ga0157369_10002051_pt1 | contig 24303 bp, 24 predicted proteins | sample C25metaG_FD_113461 | JGI IMG/M metagenome (GOLD analysis project Ga0157369, IMG submission 113461) | Corn rhizosphere microbial communities from Kellogg Biological Station, Michigan, USA - C2-5 metaG | ecosystem: Host-associated > Plants > Roots > Rhizosphere > Soil | place: USA: Michigan... | reverse complement strand
CGAGCCAACGCGAACGGCAATTCCACCCGACGGCCGGCGCGCGTTGGCTCGCACCTTGTGTCAAAACGCACTAAGCTTGTCTCTCTGAGCGCCGCGCGGGGCGTTTCGTGCGGTGCGGAAACGTGCTTGATACAGGAGAGCCAAAGCCATGGGTCAGACGAGCGAAACCGCCACGCTGGGCGGCGGATGCTTCTGGTGTCTCGAAGCGGTGTATATCGATGTCGAAGGCGTGAAGAGCGTCGAGTCCGGGTATGCGGGCGGCGCGCTCGCGCGTCCGACGTACGAGCAGGTCTGCGACGGCGGCACGGGCCACGCGGAGGTGGTCAAGGTCGAGTTCGATCCGACACGAATCAGCTACCACGAAATTCTGCAGATCTTTTTTTCGATCCACGATCCGACGCAATTGAACCGTCAGGGGAACGATGTCGGCGATCAGTATCGGTCGGTCGTCTTTACGCACAACGACCGGCAGCGCGAGATTGCGTTGGAGGCGATTCGCGAGTTGGAGCGCGACCGCATCTTCGATGCGCCGATCGTCACGCAGGTGGAGCCGCTCGACGGTAACTATTGGCCGGCCGAGGCCTATCATCAGCGCTATTTCGCGCAGCATCCCGAGCAAGGGTATTGCGCGTTCGTCGTCGCTCCGAAAGTGGCGAAGTTCCGAGCCAAGTTCGCCAGTTGGATGCGTCCCGGCGCTGCTTGAACGCCGGAGCGCGTGAAAGCGCTCGAACGCATCGGCTAAGCCGGCGGCGCCGCTTCCTCGCGCAGGCGCGCGCACGCCGCGGCGATCTCGCGCGCGAGCGCCGCGCAGCTAAGCGGCGCGGACCCTTCGGCCTTGTTGTTCGTCACGATCAACACAGGTTGTCCGGCGATGGCGTAGCGCGCGGCCAGTTCGGCTAGCGCCGAGCGCGTCGCCGGATCTTCGTCGACGAGCCGATTGAACGGCTCATACTTCGCCTTGGCTTGTTCGTACTTGAAGCCGCCGTGCAGGCTCCAGCGCACGATCAGCGGGCCGGCCGGCGCATCGCCGTCGAGCAGCGCTAGGGCCGCCGCCTGCCGCAACGGGTCGGGCATGCGCGCATGAAGCCCCACGCAGTAGCGCACGCCGCGCTCGCGCAGCATGCGGATCAGGCGTGGCGTGAGCAGGCAGGCATCGCGAATTTCCAACGCATAGGATGGACGGTGACTATCGCCCGCGCTCGGCTGGAACGAGCGTAGCTCGGGTAGGGCATCGAAAAACGCGCCGAGCCGCTCGACGAAGGCGGCCGGATCGGCCAGGATGCGCTCGGGCAGCGGCGGAAACTGAAAGACGAGCGCCCCGGCTTTGGCGCCGAGCCCCTCCAGGCAGGGCGTCACGAATTCGTTGGCCGCGAGCGTCGCATCGAGGAAGCACGGATTGTCGGCGATCGGCGCGCCGCGTTCGGCCCGCAGCGTGGCGTCGGTCACGGAGGCCGGCGCTTTGACGATGAAGCGAAATCCTTCGCCCACCTGCTGCGCGTAACGAAGGTAATCGGCCACCGATAGCGGCGCGTAAAAGGAGCGGTCGATGCTGACCGTGCGCAACAGAGGATGCTCGCTATAGGCGTTCAGGCCGTCACGGGCCAGTTTCGAATCGCTGTAAGCCTCGCCGTAGACAATGCCTTCCCAACCGGGAAACGACCACGACGACGTGCCTAAGTGGATTTCGTCCGGCAGCGCCTGCGCCGCCGCGAGCATTTCCGCCGGCGGCGTTGCAGGCAGAACGGGCCGCGCACGGCGGGGCCGTTTGCCGGGCGTGGCGTCTTGCTTCGGAGCACTCGTGCTGGCGGGTTCGGCGTCGGTGTCGTACAAAGCCGGCGCGGAACCGGACGCCGGCTCCGGCGAGCCGGCGTCGCCGAACAGATCGAATTGCGGGTGGTCGTTGCTCGCTGCCATCTATCTGCATGCGGAGCCCGAGCGCCGGGCTCCTATCCGCGTGATGCGCGCTATGCGCCCAGCGGCCGATCGTACATGTAGCGGCGCGACCAAGGCAACGTCCGCGCGCTGCGGCCCGCTTTGCGGCAGACCACTTGGAACAGCGAGACATCGTCGTGCTCGAACGCGTAGGAGCAGCCGGCCAGATAGACGCGCCAAATCCGGAATTTCTCGTCGTCGACGAGCGATTTCAGCGTTTCGCTGTGCGCCTCGAAGTTTTCGGTCCAGATTTCGAGCGTGCGAGCGTAATGACGGCGCAAGCTTTCGGCGTCCACGGGCTCCAAGCCCCCGCGCTGCATCGCTTCGAGCGCAAGGCTGATGTGCGGGAGCTCGCCGTCGGGGAAGACGTAGCGATCGATGAACTCGCCGCCGCCGAGCGCCGTCTCTCCGCTGTCGTAATCGGTCGACGTGATGCCGTGGTTCATCGCGATGCCGTCGTCGACGAGCAGATCGCGAATCTTGCCGAAGTACAGCGGGAGATTTTTGCGCCCGACGTGCTCGAACATGCCGACGCTCGTGATGCGGTCGAATTGGCCCTCGACGTCGCGATAGTCTTGCAGGCGGATCTCGATTTTGTCGGCCAGGCCCGCTGCTTTCACGCGTTCGGTGGCGAGATCGAATTGATTCTGCGAGAGCGTCACGCCTACGCATTGCGCGCCGAACTTGCTGGCCGCGCGCAGCACGAGCGCGCCCCAGCCGCAGCCGATATCGAGCAGGCGATGGCCGGGCTGGACCTGGATTTTGGTGAGAATGTGATCGATCTTTTTGATCTGGGCCGTGGCCAGATCTTCATCGCCGTTTTCGAAGTAGGCGCACGAGTAGACCATGTTCTCGTCGAGCCACAGCTTGTAGAACTCGTTCGAGACATCGTAGTGGTATTGGATCGCCTTCTTGTCCGACGTTTTCGTATGGTTGAAGTAGCGCCGCACGCGGGCCAGCTTGCCCGCACTCGATACGGTGCTGCGCGCCAGCGAGTAGCCGACCGTAATGATGTCCGAGAGCTTGCCCTCGATATCGAGCTTGCCTTTCACATAGGCTTCGCCGAGATTGTCCAAACTCGGCTCCAGCAGCAACGGCAACGCCGAGGCCGAATTCAGCTTCAGCGTGACCTGCGGCGCCGCGAAGCTGCCGAAGTCGAACTGCTGACCATTCCATAGGACAAGACGCGCCGGCAGGTTCGTGTTATTGCGCACTTCGTCCACCCACTGCGCTAGCTTTTTCTCCCAGAACATGCGTTTTCTCCGTATACGTTGAAAATGCAAAGCTGAAGCAAAGCGGCCGTCCACGTCCGCGGGCGGCGGTTTCTTACGATTAACAGTCAGGCCCGGCGCGCCGTTACGGCCCCGCCGTTACGGCGAAAGTCGCGAAATGCGCCAATCGCCGCCGCTTACGCGCGTGTAAAGAATTCGGTCGTGCAGCCGCGACGGACGCCCCTGCCAGAATTCGATCATGTCCGGCACGAGGCGATAACCGCCCCAGTGGGGCGGGCGCGGCGGGTGTTCGCCAAAGCGCTCGGAAAACGACTTCTCGCGCGCTTCCAGCAGCGCGCGGCTTTCGATCGGCCGGCTTTGATCCGAGGCCCAGGCGCCGATACGCGAGCCCAGCGGGCGCGAGTTGAAATACGCATCGCTTTCGTCGGCCGCGGTTTTGACGACCGTGCCTTCCACGCGCACTTGGCGCTCGAGTTCGATCCAATAAAAAAGCAGGCTGGCGTGCGGATTGGCGGCCAGGTCGAGCCCTTTACGGCTTTCGTAGTTCGTGAAAAAGACGAAGCCGCGCTCGTCGACGCCTTTGATAAGCACGATCCGGGCCGACGGATAGCCGCGTGCGTCGACGGTGGCGAGCGTCATCGTGTTGGGCTCGGGCAGCCGTGCGTCGAGCGCCTGCTTGAACCAGGCCTCGAATTGGCGGATCGGATCGGCGTCGACGCTCGTTTCGTCGAGCGAGCCGCGCGCGTAGTCTTTACGGAGATCGGCGAGGGTAGTCATGTGCTTTTCTTATGCGACCGCTACAGTCGGGGTCAGTATAGCCAACCCGGGAAAAACGTGCCGTATGTCGCGCGATAGTCTCGCATGCGGCAGCGTGGCGAGACCTTTGTACGCTCACCGATGGCGCGTGCAGGGGTACCAACGGACCGACACGGCAGCCCGACCGGCACGCCACCGACCTCCCGGCGCGGGCCGCCGGCTCCGCTCGCCACGGTTCCATGAGGCACAATACGAGCTTCGATCGTCCGTTCGCCACGCCGCGCCATGTCTAGCCTCAGCCTCTCCGCCGCCCAGCCCGATATTACTCCCGAGCCCGCACTAGCCGGCGATGCCGAGCAGGCCGATCGCGAGCGCCGCTTCGGCGGAATTGCCCGGCTCTACGGGCCGGCTGGCTTGGCGGCGTTCGAGCGCGCGCATGTCGCGGTGATCGGCGTCGGCGGCGTAGGTTCATGGGTGGCCGAGGCGCTCGCGCGCAGCGCGGTCGGCAAGCTCACGCTGATCGATCTCGACAACGTCGCCGAAAGCAACACGAACCGGCAGATCCACGCGCTCGATGGGAACTACGGCAAGCCGAAGGTGGACGCGATGGCCGAGCGGATCGCGTTGATCGATCGTCAGTGCGAGGTGCGTCGCATCGAGGATTTCGTCGAGCCGGACAACTTCGAAGCGTTGCTCGGCGGCGGCTTTCACTATGTCGTCGATGCGATCGACAGCGTGCGGACCAAGACGGCGCTAATCGCGTGGTGCGTTGCGCGCGGACAGCCGCTCGTGACCGTGGGCGGCGCCGGCGGGCAGCTCGATCCGACGCGGATTCGGATCGACGATCTCGCGCTGACGATTCAAGACCCGTTGCTCTCGAAGGTACGTGCGCAGTTGCGCAAGCAATACGGCTTTCCGCGTGGGCCGAAAGCCAAATTCAAGGTCAGCGCCGTCTATTCCGACGAACCGCTGATTTATCCCGAAGCGGCCGTCTGCGATATGGACGACGTGGCGCAGCACCTAGCGACGTCGCCGGGCCATGCGGGGCCGGTCGGGCTCAATTGCGCGGGCTTCGGTTCCAGCGTGTGTGTGACCGCTAGCTTCGGATTCGCCGCCGCCGCCCATGTGCTGCGCGCGCTGGCAAAGGCGGCTAGCGGCGCGAGCTAGCCCCGAACAGGACGAAAGGCGGCGGGGCGGGCGGAGCCCTTTACGGGCCCGTCGCTGTCTCAATGCAGGACTGTGCTGAGCTTGCGGCGCCACGTCGAGACGAGCTCGGGTTGATGCGCGGCCAAATCGAACACCGACAACATCGTTTTGCGGCCCACATCGTCGCGGAATGTGCGGTCGCGCTTGACGATCTCGAGCAGATGTTCGAGCGCAGGCTCGTAGGCACGCCGCGCGATGAGCGCATTGGCTAGATCGAAACGCGCTTCGAGATTGCCGGGATCGGCTGCGATCGCGGCTTCCAGCGCGTCCGTCGGCGGCAGTTCGGCCGCCGCATCGAGCGCGTCGAGCCGCGTTTTCAACGAGTTATAGCGAACGTCGATACCCTGCGTGGTCTTCGGCGAAAGCAACTGCGCTTCGCGGCGCGCTTCGTCGATCTGTTCATCGTCGAGCAACAGTTCGATCAGGTCGAGCCGCGCCTGGTCCATGCCCGGATCGAGCGCGAGCGCCGCCTGCAAGTGATCGCGGGCGACGGTGCGTTGCCCTTGCGCCAGCGCATTGAGGGCAGTGCGATGCTCGACCTGCGCGGGATTCGGCACGAGCCGTTCGATGAAGGCGCGCAACTGGTTTTCCGGCAATACGCCGGTGAACTGATCCACGGGGCGGCCGCCTTCGAACGCCACGACGTGCGGGATGCTGCGCACTTGAAAATGCGCGGCCAACTGCGGGTTCTCATCGACGTTGACCTTCACGAGCCGCCAGCGGCCCGCGTATTCATGCTCGAGCTTCTCCAGCAACGGGCCGAGCGATTTGCAGGGGCCGCACCACGGCGCCCAAAAGTCGACCAGGACGGGAGCGAGTGCGGAAGCGTCGATCACGTCTTTTTCGAAAGTGGCCAGGGTGGTGTTCATCGGTGATCCTCGTTAGGCATTGACCCGTGCCGCAGATGGGGGGCGGCTCGCGCCATTTCAACCGCCGCGCCGCCCATATAGTGGGAGGGTGCGGCGGGGCGCTATCGCAAGCGGTACTCGCGCTAGTGAGCCGGGCGCTCGGGCAGCGGGATCCATTCCGTCTCGCCGGGCACTTGGCCCATCGTCTGAGCGGCCCACGCCTCTTTCGCTCGGGCGATTTTCTCCCGCGAACTGGCGACGAAGTTCCATTCGATGAAGCGTTCCCCATCGAGCTTCGCGCCGCCGAGCAGCATGGCCGAAGCCCCGGCGCGGCTGGAAAGCGTGACCGTTTCCCCCGGCGCGAGCACGGCCATGTGAAACGGCGCGAGCGGCTCGCCGTCGATCGCCAGATCGCCGTCGACGAGGTAGACGCCGCGCTCCTCGTGCTCGGGCTCGATGGCGAGCGCGCCGTCGGGGGCGAAGCTCGCCGCGACGTAGAGCGTGGGCGAGAACGTGCGCGTCGGTGCTTGCGCTCCAAAGGCGCTACCCGCGATGACGGTCAGCGTCACGCCGTTGCGCTCGACTTGCGGCAGCGTTGCGGCGGCATGGTGCTCGAAGGCCGGCTCCGCGTCTTCATGGTCGCGCGGCAGCGCAACCCAGGTTTGGATGCCATGCATGACTTGCCCGCGCCGCCGCTCCTCGTCGGGCGTGCGTTCGGAGTGGACGATGCCGCGGCCGGCTGTCATCCAATTGACGTCGCCGGGCGTGATTTTCTGCACCGAGCCGAGACTATCGCGGTGAAGCATCGCCCCTTCGAACAAATACGTGACGGTGGCCAGACCGATGTGCGGATGCGGCCGGACGTCGACGCCCGTGCCGGGCGCATACGACGCCGGGCCCATATGGTCGAAGAAGATGAACGGGCCGACGAGACGGGCCGCGAGCGCCGGCAGCACACGGCGAACCGTGAGGCTGCCGATGTCGCGCAGCGTCGGTTTGAGAATGGCTTTGACAGATGGCGGCACGGCGCGCTCCCTGAAGGCTTGGGCGGACCATTGTACTTCGGCGCGATAGCCGCGCCCGCCGCCGTGCGCGCTGTGCCGGTTACGTCATGCGGTTCTTGGCGAGCGGCGGATTGGCCGCGAAATAGCGCTTGATGCCTTTCAGAATGGCGCTCGCCATTTGCGCGCGGTAGCCGTCGTCGTTTAGGCGCGTTTCTTCCTCGGGATTGCTGATAAACGCGGTTTCGACGAGGATCGACGGGATATCGGGCGCTTTCAACACGGCGAAGCCCGCTTGTTCGACCGATCCCTTATGCAGCTTGTTGATCTCGCCCACTTCCTTCAGCACGAACGAGCCGTAACGCAGCGAATCGCGGATTTGCGCGGTCGTCGACATATCGAACAGCGCGCGATTGACCGATTCGTCCTGCGTCTTGACGTTGATGCCGCCGATGAGATCCGACGAGTTTTCCTTGTTGGCCATCCAGCGCGCGGCGGCGCTCGACGCGCCGTGTTCGGACAGCGCAAACACCGACGAGCCGCGTGCCTGCGGCGTCGTGAAGGCGTCGGCATGGATCGAGACGAACAAGTCGGCGCCGACGCGCCGCGCCTTTTGCACGCGCACATTGAGCGGCACGAAGAAGTCGGCGTCGCGCGTCATCATCGCGCGCATGTTCGGCTGAGCATCGATCAGCGCGCGCAGCTTTTTGGCGATGTCGAGCGCGACGTGCTTCTCGTAGGTGCCGGCGCTGCCAATCGCGCCCGGGTCTTCGCCGCCGTGCCCTGGATCGACGGCGACCGTCAAAAGTCGCACCGTTTTGCCGGACTTGGGCGCCGTGAACGCATAGGTATCGCCGTCGCCGAGCATGTCGTCGGCCTTACCGCCGGCCTTCGAATCGGAACTCGCGCCAGGCTCGGTATTGCGCTGCGCGAGCGTCGGCGGAGCGACCGGCTGCTTCGGCGGTTTGCGCGCGGCGCCGGTGGACGGGCTTGAATTCGGGCTCGGGTTCGGGCCGAGATTCGAACCGGCACTGGGCGCGGTGGGCGGCGCGTTCTGCGCATAGCGCTGGAAGAACTCATCGCTGCTATCGGTCGGCGAGGGCGGTGAGGGCGGCGGGGAGGCGGGCCCCGCCAACGGCGCCGGTGCGCTTTGCAAGGCGTCGTCGCTATGTTCGCTCTCGTTCAGGCGTTTTTCCTTACGCTCCGTTTCCGCGAGCAGCTCCATCAGCGGATCGGGTGCGACCGTCGGATAGAGATCGAGCACGAGCCGATACCGGTACGCGCCGACGGGCGGCAGCGAGAACACTTGCGGCTTGACCGAACCTTTCAAATCGAACACGAGACGCACGACATGCGGCTGGTACTGGCCCACGCGCACCGTGCGGATCTGCGGATCGTTCGGCGTGATCTTCGAGACGAGATCGCGCAGCGCCTGATCGAGGTCGAGACCATTTAGATCGACGACGAGGCGATCGGGCCCCTGCAGTAGCTGCTGCGTGGCCGCTAAAGGCTGATCGGATTCGATCGTCACGCGCGTGTAATCGCGCGCGGGCCATACGCGTACGCCTAGCACGGAGCTCGCGAGGGCCAGCCGCTCGAAACCGAGCGAGGCGGCGAGCCCGACGATAAGGGTGGAGGCGCCGGCCCGCAGCATTTGCCGGCGGCGCCAGTTATGCGTGGCCGTCGCGGCCGATTCGATCGACCGGAACGGCTTGATCAACATCTTTCGAGACATGCTTTTCCTGATTCGCTGTACGCGCGCGCGTCGAGTTGGCGCCGCTCGTCGTCGATGGTGTCGAGCGCCAAGACGAGATCGGGCGTACCGAGCAACGCGCCCGCCTTTTGCGGCCATTCGACGAGGCAGACGGCGCCCGCGTCGAAGTATTCGCGAAAGCCTGCGTCCGCCCACTCCGCGGGATCCGCGAAGCGGTATAGATCGAAGTGATAGAGCGAGAGTTCGCCGTTTTTTCGCACGAGCGTATAGGGCTCGACGAGCGTGTAGGTCGGGCTGCGCACCCTGCCCGCATGACCGAGGCCTGCCAAGACCGCCCGCACGAGCGTGGTTTTGCCGGCGCCGAGATCGCCGAGCAGCTGCACATGCAGCCCTTTGGCGGCGGAAATGCCGTGCAAGTGATCGATGGCCTGCGCAAAGCGCGCGCCGAATGCGTCGGTGGCCGCGAGGTTATCGAGCGTAAAACGGCGCTCGAGCAGTACTTTCGCGTGCGGAAAAAGCGACGGATCGGGCACGACGGGCATTCTCGTAAAATAGCGGGATGAAACGAAGCTTGGATCAGGCCGCGTCCGGCGCGGGTACGCTTGGCGAAGCCGACATACGCGGCGCGGCCGGCGAAGGCGCGCAGCCTAGTGAGCCCGCTCAACGCCTTAACGAAGCCGCGTTGGCTGCCCTCGCGCAGCGCATCAAGGCCTGGGGCCGCGAGTTGGGCTTCGGCGCCGTGGGGATCAGCGACACCGATCTCTCCGACGCCGAGGCGGCGCTAAAGGCTTGGCTCGAAGCGGGCTGCCACGGCGAAATGGATTATATGGCCAAACATGGCGCCAAACGTGCGCGGCCGGCCGAGCTTGTGGCCGGCACGCGACGCGTCGTCTCGGCCCGAATCGACTATTTGCCTGCATCGACATTGCACGCAGCCGACACTGAAAGCCTATCGTCAACAGCGCCGCACGGCGCCGCCGCCGATTGGCGCGAGCGCGAGTGGGCGCGGCTTGCCGATCCTACGGCCGCCGTGGTGTCGATCTACGCGCGTGGCCGCGATTATCACAAGGTGATGCGCCAGCGTCTGCAGCAATTGGCCGAGCGAATCGAGCACGAGGTCGGCGCATACGGCTATCGCGTCTTCACCGATTCGGCGCCCGTGCTCGAAGTGGCGCTCGCGCAAAAGGCCGGCATCGGCTGGCGCGGCAAGCACACGCTGCTGCTCGAACGCGATGCGGGCTCGCTGTTCTTTCTCGGCGAGATCTATGTCGACATCCCATTGCCCACCGATGCGCAGCTCGAACCCGAGCGCGCGACGCGCGACGCGGGCGCGCATTGCGGGCATTGCACGCGTTGTATCGATGCATGCCCCACCGGCGCGATCGTCGGCCCATTTCGCGTCGATGCGCGTCGCTGCATCTCGTATTTGACGATCGAACTGAAGGGCAGTATTCCCGAAGCGCTGCGTCCGCTGATCGGCAATCGCATCTATGGCTGCGACGATTGCCAGCTCGTTTGCCCCTGGAACAAGTTCGCGCAGGCCGCGCCCGTCGACGATTTCACGGCGCGTCACGGGCTCGATCGCGCGCGGCTCGTCGATCTGTTCGCTTGGAGCGCCGAGGAGTTCGATACGCGGATGAAAGGCAGCGCGATTCGACGCATCGGGCACGAGCGCTGGCTGCGCAATCTGGCCGTGGCGATGGGCAATGCGCTGCGTCAAGGCGAGGCGCGCTTGCAAAGCGGCGAAACAAGCGGCGAAACAAGCGGCCGCCACGCGGGAACGGGAACGGGAACGACGCGGCCCCTCGCGCCAGATGAGCGGGAAAGCATCGTCGCCGCCTTGCGCGCACGTGCCGACGATCCATCGCCGCTCGTACGCGAACACGTGCATTGGGCGCTGCAGGCGGCGTAAGCTATGGCTCAGCGTGGCCAAACCATCTACCGGAGAGGATCGATGTACAACGCCGTCGTGCGCGCACCGTTCGGCAAGGTCGGAATCGAAGTCGACGCCGAGGCGCGCTTCGTCCGAGAGATCGTCTACCTCGAAGATTCGATCTCCGAGTCGGCGCCCGATTCGGCGCTCGCCGAGCGCGCCGCGCGTCAAATCGAGCGGTACTTGGCCGATGCCGCCGCGCCGTTCGATTTGCCGCTCGCCGATGTCGGCACGCCGTTTCAGCGCCGCGTGTGGCAGGCGATGTGCGAGATTCCGCTCGGCAGCGTGTCGACCTACGGCGCGTTGGCCGATCAGCTGGGGGGAGTGCCGCGCGCGATCGGGCAGGCCTGCGGCGACAATCCATTTCCGCTCGTGATTCCCTGCCACCGCGTGGTCGGAGCCAACGGCCTGGGCGGGTTCGCGCACCACGCGGGCGACGGCTTCTATCCGCGCGTCAAGCGTTGGCTGCTCGCCCACGAAAGCAATCAGCTCGCGCTCGCCCTATGAGCGAGATGAAAGAGCAAGCTGCGGCCACGGTGGAGGCGCCGGTCACGTCGGCGGCCGCGCCTTCATCAGCAGCGTCCGAGCCACGCACGTCAGCGCCGGAATCGTCGAGCGAGCCGAATAGCGATTCCGCGGTGCTCGCCTTGCAGGCGGCCAATGTCCATGCGATCGACACCTTCGGCGACGCCCTTTGGCTCGAGCACGGCCTCGCGCGCAATTCGCTCGACGCGTACGGGCGCGACTTGCGGCTGTTCGCCGATTGGCTTGCGCGCACCCATGCCGTCGGCATCGACGGCGCGAACGAAGGGCACATCAACGGCTACCTCGCCGCGCGCAGCGACGGCAAGACGACTTCGGCCAATCGCCGGCTTTCGGTGTTCCGCCGTTACTACGCTTGGGCCTTGCGCGAGCACCGCGTGAGCGCCGATCCGACGATGCGGATTCGATCGGCCAAGCAGCCGCCGCGCTTTCCGACTACCTTGACGGAGGCTCAGGTCGAAGCGCTGCTGGCTGCGCCCGATGTGGAGACGGCGCTCGGCCTGCGCGATCGCACGATGCTCGAGCTCATGTACGCGAGCGGGCTGCGCGTGAGCGAGCTGGTGTTGCTCAAGACGGTCGAAGTCGGCTTGAACGAAGGCGTGGTGCGGGTGATGGGCAAGGGCTCGAAAGAGCGTCTCGTGCCGTTCGGCGAAGAGGCGCATGGGTGGATTTCGCGCTATCTGCGCGATGCGCGGCCGGCGTTGATCGGCGCGCGCGCGGCCGACGCCTTATTCGTCACGGCGCGCGGTGAAGGCATGACGCGGCAGCAGTTCTGGAACATCATCAAGCGCCATGCGCGCGCTGCCGATATCCAGGCGCCGCTTTCTCCCCATACGCTGCGTCACGCCTTCGCCACGCACCTCATCAATCACGGCGCGGATTTGCGCGTGGTGCAGCTGCTGCTCGGCCATGCGGATATCTCGACGACGCAAATCTACACCCATGTCGCCCGCGAGCGATTGAAGACGCTGCACGCGGCTCACCACCCGCGTGGGTAATGGGTGATCTGGGGGTGATCCGGGGGGGATCTGGGCGATCGAACGAAGCCGATCGTCGCGCGAGCGAGACAGCCACGCGTGAAACCGCGGGGCCGATACGCTTACAATGCGCCGATGAGCAAAACCAAACATGTTTCGGAGACCCAGGCCACGCAGTTCTTGCGGCGCCATCAGGTGAGTTTCGGCGAACACCCCTACGATTACGTCGAGCACGGCGGCACCGCCGAATCGGCGCGGCAGCTTGGTGTCGACGAACATCGCGTCGTCAAGACGCTCGTCATGGAAGACGAACAAGCGAAGCCGCTGATCGTCCTCATGCACGGCGATCGCACCGTATCGACAAAAAATCTCGCCCGGCAAATCGGTGCGAAGCGCGTGGAGCCGTGCAAGCCGGAGGTCGCCAATCGCCATTCCGGGTATCTGGTGGGCGGCACGTCGCCGTTCGGCACGAAAAAAGCCATGCCGGTCTACGTCGAATCGAGCATTCTTGAACTCGATTCGATCTATCTGAACGGTGGCCGTCGCGGCTACCTGATCAGTCTGTCGCCATCGGTGCTGACTTCGCTGCTCGGCGCGCGGCCGGTTGAATGCGCAAGCGTGGAGTGAAGCGGAGTGAGCGGCGGTCCGCGTAGAATAAGCCGCCTTGCGCGTTTCCCGGGCATTGCCCGCTAAGCTAAGTCGAAAGAGTTCCGTTTATGTATATGCTGATCGCCACCGTCGCCGCCTATCTCATCGGATCGGTCTCGTTCGCCGTCATTGTCAGCGCGGCCATGGGGCTGGCCGATCCCCGGTCTTACGGATCGAAAAACCCCGGCGCCACGAACGTGCTGCGCAGCGGCAATAAAACCGCCGCTATCCTCACGCTGGCCGGCGATGCTTTCAAGGGCTGGCTGGCCGTCTGGCTTGTCGCCCGCTTCGGCCCGCGCTTCGGCCTGGACGATACGGCCGTTGCGCTCGCCGCGATCGCCGTTTTTCTCGGGCATCTCTATCCCGTCTTTTTCAAATTCAAGGGCGGCAAGGGGGTGGCCACGGCAGCCGGCGTGCTGCTCGCGGTGAACCCGGTGCTGGGCCTGGCGACCGTGTTGACCTGGCTCATCATCGCGTTCTTCTTTCGCTATTCGTCGTTTGCCGCGATCGTCGCAGCCGTGTTTGCGCCGTTGTTCGATGTGTTTCTATTCGGGCCCAATCGCATCGCTTGGGCCGTATTTGCAATGAGCGCGCTGCTGCTGTGGCGCCACCGCGCGAACATCGCGAAGTTGATCGCGGGCACCGAAAGCCGCATCGGCGAGAAGAAGGCCGCGGCGAAGGCGGCCGGCGCCAAGCAGGACGCCGGCGCCGCCGGCGCGCGCAAGCACTGAGCGCGCTTCCCGCTCAGTCGCGGAAATTGTTGAAATCGAGCGGGGTGTCGGTCACGTCCTTGCGCAGCAGGGCGATCACGCCTTGCAGATCGTCGCGCTTGGCGCCCGTCACGCGCACCGCGTCGCCCTGAATGCTCGCCTGGACTTTGATCTTGCTGTCCTTCACGAGCTTGACGATTTTTTTCGCGAGATCGCCCGATACCCCTTTCTTGATCGTGACGACTTGCTTGACCTTGTCGCCGCCGATCTTCTCGATCTTGCCGTAGTCGAGAAAGCGCACGTCGACATTGCGCTTGGCCATCTTCGAGAGCAAGACGTCCTTCACTTGGCCGAGCTTGAAATCGTCGTCGGCGAACATCGTCAGTTCGCGTTCCTTTTGTTCGACGCGCGCATCGGATCCCTTGAAATCGAAGCGCGTGGAGATCTCTTTGTTGGACTGCTCGATCGCGTTTTTCACTTCGATCATGTTGGCTTCGCAAACGACATCGAACGACGGCATATCTATTTCTCCAAATTTTGTACGGGGCGGCAGCGGGGCGCGTGAGCGCGACGGCCGCCGCTATGGCTTGCAGGAGCGCCTGGCCGTTGCACCCGGGGCACTCGCTATAATCACGACCGATCGCCATTTTACCGGCGCCTTTCTTCCTAGAAAACGCCGGGCGAGCCGCCGTCCCCACGATGTATCGCATTGTGCGACGGCTTGCCCGTTCGTGCAGTGCCACTCTTGCTCTTCGCCGATGTCCGTTTCCGATACCTCACCGCCGCTACTGCCCAATCATTCGCTGCGCGCCTACAACACATTCGGGTTCGACGCGCGTGCGCGCTGGTTTTGCGATATCGACGCGCCCGAGCAGTTCGGTGCGGCGCTGCGCGATCCGCGCGTGGCCGGCTTGCCGTACCTCGTGCTCGGCGGCGGCAGCAACATCGTCTTCACGCGCGATTTCGACGGCGTGGCCATGCGTGTGGCGCTGGCCGGCAAACGCGTGGTGCGCGAAGACGATCAAGCCTGGTATGTCGAGGCGGCGGCGGGGGAGCGCTGGCACGAGTTTGTCGCGTGGACGCTCGCCCATGGGTTGCCCGGGCTCGAGAACCTGGCGCTGATTCCGGGTACGGTCGGGGCCGCGCCCGTGCAGAACATCGGCGCCTATGGGCTCGAGATGGCCGAGCGCTTCGCGTCGCTGCGCACCGTTGAGCTGGCGACCGGCCAGATCCATGAATTCGACGCCGAGCAATGCCGCTTCGGCTATCGCGACAGCTTCTTCAAGCAGGAAGGCCGAGGGCGCTTCGCGATTACGTCCGTGACGTTCCGTCTACCGAAAGCGTGGACGCCGCGCGCCGATTACGCCGATGTCGCGCGCGCGCTGGAGGCAAGCGGCGCGCCCGCATCGCCGCAGGCGATCTTCGATGCGGTCGTCGCCGTGCGGCGAGCGAAGCTGCCGGATCCGGCGGTGCTCGGCAATGCGGGCAGCTTTTTCAAGAATCCCGTCGTCGATGCGCCAACGTTCGAGGCGCTGCGCGTACGCGAGCCGCACATCGTTTCCTACCGCCAGAGCGACGGCCGCGTGAAGCTCGCGGCCGGCTGGCTCATCGATCAGTGCGGCTGGAAGGGGCGAGCGATAGGCGCGGCGGCCGTTCACGAGCGGCAAGCGCTCGTGCTCGTCAATCGCGGCGGCGCGACCGGCGCGCAAATACTTGCGCTCGCGCAGGCGATCCAAGCCGACGTGCGCGAGCGCTTCGGTGTGGAGCTAGAGCCCGAGCCGGTCGTGATCTAGCCGCGGCGTGGGTGATCAGTGATTGAGCTTGCCGAGCAGCAAGAACTCCATCAGCGCCTTTTGAACGTGAAGCCGGTTCTCGGCTTCGTCCCACACGACGCTTTGCGGGCCGTCGATCACGTCGGCGCTGACTTCCTCGCCGCGGTGGGCCGGCAGGCAGTGCATGAATAGCGCATCGGCACGCGCGCGCGCCATCATTTCCGCATCCACGCACCAATCGGCGAAGGCCGCCTTGCGCGCTTCGTTCTCGGCTTCGAAGCCCATGCTGGTCCACACATCGGTGGTCACGAGATCGGCGCCTTCGCAGGCATCGTTCGGATCCTCGAATTCCTCATAGAACGCACGGCTCGATGCCGCAACGAGGGCCGGATCGAGCTTGTAGCCGGCCGGCGTGGAGACGCGCAGCTTGAAGCCGAGAATTTCGGCCGCTTCGATCCAGGTGTAGAGCATATTGTTGGCGTCGCCAACCCAGGCTACCGTCTTACCGGCGATCGGGCCCCGGTGCTCGTAGAACGTGAAAATATCGGCGAGCACCTGGCACGGATGGTATTCGTTCGTCAGGCCGTTGATGACGGGCACGCGGGAGTTCTCGGCGAACCGGCGCAAGATGTCTTGCCCGAACGTGCGGATCATGATGATGTCGACCATGCGCGAAATCACCTGGGCGGCGTCTTCGATCGGCTCCCCGCGGCCAAGCTGGGTATCGCGCGTGCTCATGAACACGGCATGGCCTCCCAACTGGAAGATGCCGGCTTCGAACGATAGGCGCGTGCGCGTGGAATGCTTCTCGAAGATCATCGCCAGCGTGCGGTCGTGCAGCGGGTGATAGGTCTCGTAATTCTTGAACTTCCGTTTGAGGATGCGAGCACGCTCTAGCACGTACTCGTAGTCGTCCCGGGAGAAGTCGTTGAACTGCAGGTAGTGACGGATTTGTTTGGCGGCCATAAAGCAAATACGGCGGGCCTCACCCGGTACGCGTAGCAGGTTCGTCGCTTGACGAACCCCGCGCTACGGCACCGGACGGCGCCGCCGTCGGATGTGGTAACTCAAGGCAGCATAAAGGATTTTTTTCCGTTTGACGAGCCGCTCGCTGGGGCATGCCGCACCCCGCTTGTGCCCGCGCCATGGGCATGCCCCCTTTGTGTGCAGTGCGTCAAAAGGCGTTCCGAGTGCTATAATCGACGAGTTTTCCCAAGCCCGGCGGGCAGGCTTCGGGCAAGTCTCATGGGTTTCTTACATGGCCGAAGCATCCCACACAGAATTCTTCATTCAAGGCATCACGAAGAGCGGAAAGAAGTTCCGCCCCAGCGATTGGTCCGAGCGCCTCGCAGGCGTCATGTCCTGTTATGGCCCCGGCGCTCAAGGGCCGAATGCGCGGCTGCAATACTCGCGCTACGTGCGTCCGATTCTCCTAGGCGATCTCAAATGCGTCATTCTCGATTCGCGCTTGCGCGAGATCGAGCCGATGGCGTTCGATTTCGTCATGAATTTCGCGAAGGATAACGATCTCGTCGTCACGGAGGCATGTGAGCTTCCGGACGATCATGGGGCGTCCAAGCGAAAGTAGGGAGCGCAATCTTGATGCGATGGGCCGGGCTCGCCCGGCCGCCTGATGGGGAAGGGGGCGCAAAAACGAGCGACGCCAAACGAACGACCCAAAACGCAGACGAAAAAAAGCCCGCAAGTTGAAAACTGCGGGCTTTTTTATCGCTGAGCGCAGCCGACGACGAGCGCGCCTACCGGGCGCGCCACGGGGTGCCGCATGCTAGGCGAGGCTTCGCGAGCCCCGCTCGTCTGCCAGCTTACTGTGCAGCGGCGGCTTGCAAGCCCTTGAGGGCTGCAGCCAGGCGGCTCTTATGGCGAGCGGCCTTGTTCTTATGAACGATTTTCTTATCGGCGATGATGTCCATCGTCTTGGCCGATGCGCGGAACAGCTCCGCTGCCTTGGCTTGATCGCCGGCTTCGATCGCCTTGCGAACGGCCTTGACTGCCGTGCGGTACTTCGAGCGCAGCGCCGAATTGTGCGAGTTCGCCTTCGCGGCCTGACGGGCGCGCTTGCGTGCTTGTGCGGAGTTAGCCATGAGATTTCCTTGTCCTGTACTGTTTCGGCGCCCCGGCCGGTGAGCCGATCGAGCGTCGCTTTTTGGTCCATACCTCTGGAAGCGATTGCCCAGAGGCGCAAAAAACATCGGCGGAGCGTGTTTACGGCTTTCGCGAATGCGCCGCCTGTGTCACTGCGCGCCTGCCTGCCATTCAGTCGCTCGCCGGCTTAAAACGAGGAAAAGCCAGCCGTGCGACAGAGGTCGAGCTCGGGGTTGTGCCCGAGATTGTCCCTCGAAACGCGCGAGTATAGCAACAAAATCAGATACATGGCAAGCGCGGGACAGCGAAACGACAGCGCGGCCCGCATTCGGTGTCGCCCCCCCAAGCCGGGCCTTTCCATCTTGGCCTGACAGACTGCGCGCCGATCGAACCGGCGCCGAGCGCAAGAACCACCGTGCGGCTGCTTGGCAAGCGCGCAGCCGCCGGCGCGCTCGATTCGGACCCGATAGACGCCCGGCCGGGCTGTCGGTGTCCGTATAATGCCCCGCCATGAATCTATTCCGAGCCCTACTGACGGTCAGCGGCTTCACGCTGCTGTCGCGCGTGACCGGCCTGGCCCGCGAAACGTTGATCGCCCGAGCGTTCGGCGCCAGCCAATACACCGACGCATTTTACGTCGCCTTCCGTATTCCGAACCTACTGCGGCGCCTGTCCGCGGAAGGGGCGTTCTCGCAAGCATTCGTGCCCATTCTTGCCGAATTCAAGAATCAGCAAGGACACGACGCGACCAAAGCCCTCGTCGACGCCATGTCGACGGTGCTCACGTGGGCGCTTGCCATCGTCTCCGTGCTGGGCGTGGCAGGCGCATCCTGGGTGGTCTACGCCGTGGCCTCGGGGCTGCGCGCCGACGGTCAAGCGTTCGTGCTCGCCGCGGCGATGACGCGGATCATGTTCCCCTACATCATCTTCATCTCGCTGACGACGCTCGCCGCCGGCGTCCTGAACACGTACGGCAGCTTTTCGCTGCCGGCGTTCGCCCCCGTGTTGCTCAATATCGTCTTCATCATCGCGGCCGCATTCGTTGCGCCGCATATGAAGGTGCCGGTGTTCGCGCTCGCATGGGCGGTCATCGTCGGCGGCGTCCTGCAGTTTCTCGTGCAACTGCCGGGGCTCAAGAAGATCGACATGGCGCCGCGCATCGGGCTCAACCCGATCGGCGCGCTGGCGCACCGCGGCGTCAAGCGCGTGCTCGTCAAAATGGTGCCTGCCACGTTCGCCGTCTCGGTCGCGCAGCTCAGCCTCATCATCAATACGAATATCGCGTCGCGCTTAGGCCCGGGCGCCGTTTCGTGGATCTATTACGCGGATCGGCTCATGGAGTTTCCGACGGCCTTGCTCGGCGTCGCGTTGGGCACCATCTTGCTGCCGAGCCTGGCCAAGGCCCATGCCGACGAAGATCCGCACGAATATTCGTCGCTGCTCGATTGGGGCCTGCGAGTCACGTTCCTGCTCGCCATGCCGAGCGCCCTCGCGTTGTTTTTCTTCGCCGTCCCGCTCACCGCTTCCCTTTTCGATTACGGCCGCTTCGACGCGCATTCCGTCGAGATGGTCGGGCGGGCGCTCGCCGCCTACGGCGTCGGCTTGGTCGGCCTGATTCTCATCAAGATTCTCGCGCCCGGTTTCTATGCGAAGCAGGACATCAAAACGCCGGTGAAAATCGGCGTGGCGGTGCTCGTCGTCACGCAGTTGTCGAATTATGTTTTCGTGCCCGTATTTGCGCATGCGGGATTGACGTTAAGCGTCGGGCTCGGCGCTTGCGTTAACGCATTGTTGTTGTTCATCGGCTTGCGCCGGCGCGGCATCTATACTCCGTCCAACGGATGGCTGCGCTTCTTCGCGCAAATGACGGGCGCCGCGCTGATGCTCGCCGGCGCCATGCATTGGTGCGCGATCAACTTCGATTGGGTCGGGCTTCACGCGCGACCCGTTGCGCGCATCGCGCTGCTCGCGGCCTGCCTCGTGCTGTTCGCCGCGTTATATTTCAGTATGCTTTGGCTGATGGGCTTTAAATACGCGTACTTCAGAAGGCGTGCCAAGTGACGGCTATGACATCCGTTCTCGATTACTTCGCCACCCTCGTTGCCGACGACGATAGCTTGCCGCTCACCGAGACGGCGATCTCGCTCGCGCAGGACGCCTACCCCGATCTCGATCTGGAGGCGGTCCTGGCCGAGCTCGACGAGCTCGCGCTGCGCTTGAAGCGGCGCTTGCCCGAGGCCGCCGATTTGGCGGAAAGAATCGGCGCGCTGAATCGCTTTTTCTTCCGCGAACTCGGCTTCGCCGGCAACCTGAACGACTACTACGACCCCGACAACAGCCACCTGAACGTCGTACTCAAGCGCCGGCGCGGGATTCCGATTTCGTTGGCTGTCCTTTATCTCGAACTGGGCGAACAGATCGGCGTTCCGGTGAAGGGCGTCTCGTTTCCGGGGCATTTCCTGCTGCGCGTGACGCTGCCCGAGGGCGACGTCATGCTCGATCCGACGACGGGGCAATCCCTCTCGGAATCGCAGATGGTCGACATGCTCGAACCGTATATCTCGCACACGGAGCAATCGGTCGGCAATGCATTGCGTATGTTGCTGCAGCCGGCCACGCCGCGTGAGATCGTGGCCCGGATGCTGCGCAATTTGAAGGCGGTTTATCTGCAGACGGAGCGCTGGCAGCGGTTGTTGGCCGTGCAACAGCGGCTCGTCGTGCTATTGCCGGGGAGTATCGAGGAGGTGCGCGATCGCGGCTTCGCCTATGCGCGCCTCGATTACTTGCGGCCGGCGCTCGAGGATCTCGAGCGCTATCTCGACGATCGGCCCGATGCGGAGGACGCAACGACCGTCGAATCTCAATTGAACGAACTACGCCAGCGCACCGATCACGGCGGCGATTGAAGTTCGCACCGCCTGAGCGGCAATCGAGATCGGCAGAGGAAGCGCGACGCAGCGCGGTAGAAGGTGAAGCGCCCCGTCCGGTGCATGTGCAACTGCCCCGGACGGGCGTTTGCTTTTTGACAACCGATCGATCGGTTGCGGCGATTACTTCGGTTGCATCCGAATGGCGCCGTCGAGGCGGATCACTTCACCGTTGAGCATCGGGTTATCGAAGATCTGCTTGACGAGCATCGCGTACTCGATCGGCTTGCCGAGTCGCGGCGGGAACGGCACCATCGCGCCGAGCGCATCCTGCACCTCCTTCGGCATACCCAGCAACATCGGCGTTTCGAAGATGCCGGGGGCAATCGTCATCACGCGAATGGCATTGCGCGAAAGGTCGCGCGCGATCGGCAGGGTCATGCCGGCGACGCCACTTTTCGAAGCGGCGTAGGCGGCTTGGCCGATTTGCCCGTCGAAGGCGGCGACGGAAGCCGTATTGACGATCACGCCGCGTTCGCCGTTGGCATTGGGCGCGTTCTTCGACATTTCATAGGCGGCCAGCCGCAGCATATTGAACGTGCCGATCAGATTGATTTCGATGGTGCGCTGGAATTTGTCGAGCGGGTGTGGGCCGTCCTTGCCAACCGTCTTGATTGCCGGCGCGACGCCTGCACAGTTGACGAGTCCGACGAGCGGGCCGAGCCGCGTGGCCGCCTCGACGGCCTGCTGGGCATCGGCCTCGCGGCTGACGTCGCATTTGACGAAGACGCCACCGAGTTCGGCGGCGAGCGCGGTGCCCGTCTCTTCATTCAAGTCGGCGATGACCACCTTGCCGCCATTTTCGGCGAACAGGCGCGCGGTTGCCGCGCCAAGACCGGACGCGCCGCCCGTGATCAACAATGCGTTGCCGCGAATCTCCATGCTGCTGCTCCTTACGTGTTCAAAAGAGGATGCATTCCCGCGTCCGCACGGCTCGTGACCGGTCGGCTGGCGGGCCGCCGACGATTGTAATCGCTGGCGAGCGGGGGAGGCGAAGTTATTGCGGGCGGTGGCGGCGATGGGCGATCCGACCTTACGCGCCTGCGTTGCCGCGAGCTCGTCTCCGAGCGAAGCGTCTTTGCCATGCGCTGGAGATCAAATGACGGATGTAACGCAGGCGCCGCCCCAACCTCTGCAGCAGCGGGTCTCGGGGCTCCCGGGCGCCCTTCTCGAGCGGCGCCGGGGGGCGAAAGAGTTCGTCGGCTCGTGCGGCCTGCCTCACATTGGCGCCGAGCCGTCGGGCAGCTCCGGCCGCCATGATTTGCCGCAACAGCGGCCCGTTTGGCCGGCTCTCGAGCCTCTCGGCACTCTTGGCCGACCGAGCAATAAACTTGTCGCTCAGCGTCGGCATCGCCGGCCAGACGTCTGACGGCATGTGATCGTCTTGCTGGCCAAGCAGCGCTTCGTATCTGCCGCGTCGTACCGCGATAAAGTCCTGGAGTTTTCGGTTTGCTCTGATATACGCGAGCTGCGCCTGAGTCCGCCTCGCGAGCTCTCTTCCGTGGTATTTGTCGAACATATATTCCACTTCCAGCGATTTGGACTTGGCGGCAAACCTCGAATGTTCACGCAGCGGCGATACTCCGTCGGACCATGCGTCGACGATGACATCGCGCTCGCTCACTCTGGCCCCGTCGGCACGCAGTTCGGCCCAGGCGTGATTGTGTAAGCGCGAACTGACCCTGCCGACGGCCTCCGAGGGTTCGAGTGAGTGGATGCCTTTCACGGTCGCCACGTTGGCATACTCGCCGCAATTGCCGCTTTGTAGAGACAGTGGGGCCGCGCTGGAGATCGCCACCGCCTCTGTGGGCGTCAATTGTTTCCCTTCCTTCAGTCTCCTCGCCAGAGCTCGCGCGACCTGCACATTCACATACGGTCGGAGGTTGGTTCCAACGAGATCGGGCAGTACGTTTCCTCGCCCCCCGCTCAGATCTTCGCGCGTCTCTCGAGCGATCTGGTTGCCGCGACGTAAGCGATCCAGGCCATCTTCGTCAGGGGAAACGTTTCGCAATGAGAGCAGGACAAGGTAGCTGAACAGATCTTGCTCGGACGGCGCGACGCCGGGCGCGTCCGCGAATCGCCGTAGCCAGTCGTCGATCTCCGCTTGGCGCTCTGCGCGTAGCCGCTCGTCGACCTCCGCTTGGCGCTCTGTGCGTAGCCGCTCGTCGGAAGGCGCGAGCGATAGGTCTGGGGTTGAGTTTCGGCGCCGATCGAGGGCCAGTGCGCTGGAGCTGCCTTGGAAGGTGCGCGCCCTGGGCCTCGGGGTGCGGCGCTCGGGTAGCCAGTCGTATGCCATGGGCGGAGCCTCTCGCATCTCGGTGCGGGCGTTGCCGCAGTATAGAGCGTTTCCGCCGGGAACCAGCACGAGCGAAATGACGGCGGGCACCCGCCTCCTGACTATTGGAGCTTGTGCGCGGATCGCGCATTTCATCGCCTTCGTCAAGCGAGACTGAGGAGGGTATTGCGATGATGTCCGCGCTTTGCGGCACGATACCGGTTGTCTAGGCCGGTGGTTTTCTCGCTGCGCGGCCACCGAACGGGTGGAACGTGGCGTTGAAAGCGAAACGATTCAAGCTGGCGCGAGTCACGAGGCTGCCTAGGTAGCGAAGCGGGCGCAGCAGGCGATGCCGCCACGAGCGGGAGGCGGGAAAAATCGTTTCGGCTTGCGAGGCTTGTCGAATGTTGCTCCCGAGTTGCCGAGCGGGTCCCGCGGCAACGATTTGCTGCAAGAGTCGCCCGTTTCTCGCCTGCTTCAATGCCTTTATGGTGCTTTTCAGTGCTTCGGCGTTTTGAGCGGCTTGTACGATGTCGCGGCCCGGTTGCCGAGCCGTTCTCGCCTCTGCAATCTGTCGCAATAGGCGCTTCTTGGGCGCTTGCTCCAATGCTTTCATATTGCGTTGAGCCCGCTTGGCGAATGTCTTGCTCGCAACGGGCTCCTCCGGCCACCGGTTGCGCCTTGCGAGCTTGACGTGTCGGTAATCGGCTAGTTTCGTTGCGACGAACTCTTGGTAGTGCTCCGTTTCGTCAATCAGGTTCAGAAAAAATTGACGGTATTCATCGGCTTCCCGTCCCGTCTCCTGATTTAAGGACATACTGGGCGGCCGCATCGATTTCCGATAGCGCGCCATCCACTTCGGACGGCGTGCAGCCGGCTTCGGATTGCGTGCATATTTCGAATCCTCACGTAGCACGGGCGGCCCCTTGGCCCATGCGTCGATGATGATGTCGCTATCGGCCGGTTCTGTGCCGTTCAACCACAACTCCGACCAGTCGTGATCGCCACTCTTGGGCGTCCCCACCTGGTTCGCCGTTTCCCCAGGCTTGAGGCTGCACGCGCTGATCAGCGTCGCCAAGCCTGCGTACTCCCCGCAATTGCCTGCGCGAAGCGCCATGGTCGTCGCCGCCCGAAGCGCTTGGTGCTTTTCGAGCGTGTCCGGTTGGTAATCGGATTTCATCTGCCTGAACAGATCGCGCGAGGCTTTCACGTGCCTGAACGACGTATGATCGGTTCGAGCGAGATCCGTATGGACGTTGCCACGGCCCAGACTCAAGAGGTTGCGAGTCTCGTTAATCGTCCGGTTCGCACGCAGCAGCCGCTCGAGATCGTCCGACTCGATGATCTGTTTGTTGAACGCTCGGCGCGTCAGATATCTGGACAGGTCCAGCTCGGACGGCGCAATGCCCTGCGCCTCAGCGCCTTGCCGCCGTAGAGCGTCGATTTCCGCCTGGCGTTGTGCAATCTGCGCCTCGCGCCAGTTCGCGAACTGTGTGGTCCATTTGCGAAGCTGTGCGATGGAGCTGTCGTCGGCGGTCGTCGTATTGGCTCTTGCCCTGAAGCGCCGCGAATTCTCCAAGGAGCGCGCCCTGGGTCTATTGGCAAGCTGAGGGGAATCGGGTGTCACGCGCACGCTCCTGTGCATTTCGCTCGCGTCGCCGCACAGTATAGGAGCCGATCGCCCGAACCGAGTGCCGAGCCGACGCTTTCGCGGGCAGCACGGTCT
>Ga0157369_10002050_pt1 | contig 24311 bp, 16 predicted proteins | sample C25metaG_FD_113461 | JGI IMG/M metagenome (GOLD analysis project Ga0157369, IMG submission 113461) | Corn rhizosphere microbial communities from Kellogg Biological Station, Michigan, USA - C2-5 metaG | ecosystem: Host-associated > Plants > Roots > Rhizosphere > Soil | place: USA: Michigan... | reverse complement strand
TTGGCCGCCGCGAGCCGCGCGCGCCGCTTGCGGCGTTGTTGTTCGTGTGGGGATGGGCCTGGTGGTTGGTGGCCGCCAGCGACGAAGTACAGCGCTTCGCCCCGCACGCACTGCGTTCGGACTGGTCGCTCGCGCTATTCGCCGTGACCGGCCTGCTCGGCGCGGAAGCGCTGCGTCGGCTGGATTGGCGCCAGGCCGCGTGGCCCGCACTCGCGGCGTTCTTGATCGCACCGCTGTTCGTCATCGCCACGGCTGTCGATAACCATGGCGCGCTGGAGGGCTGGGCCGCGGCGGCGTGGGCATTGTGGCTGCTGACTTCGCTGCGCGCGTTGGCAAACTTGTCCGCGTCCGACCATCGTTTTGTCCACATTGCACACTTTGTGTTCTTGTGGACTATCGCCGGCCTGCTCGGTGCCGAACTCGGCCACCTCGCCGACCAGCATCTGCAACTGGGCTACGTGTGGATCACGCTGGCGGCACTTGCCCCGTTCGCCGCATTGTTCTGGTTCGCGCTCGTGCGTGCCGGCTTCGTCTGCTGGCCCGACGTGAAAGCGGCCGAACGTACGCGCAAAGTGACGTTGTCGGCCATTGCAGTCATCCTCGGCTTGGCCTGGTTTGCCGGCCTGTTCGCCGAAGGTGATCCGCTGCCGCTCAGGTACATACCCCTGATCAACCCGCTTGAACTCGCGCAGCTCGGCTACTTGCTGCTGCTGTTCGCCTGGTATCGACGAGCCGCACAAGAAGGCGGTGCGCTGTTCACGGAAGAACAACGTGCGCGCCTGCTCGCCCTCGCCGGCGTCCTGCTGATGACTGCGATCACGCTGCGCGGCGCACACTTCCTCGGCGGCGAGCCGTGGAGCGATGCGCTCTGGCAATCGCCGCTCGCGCAGGCGGCGCTGTCGATCGTCTGGACCATTGCCGGCATCGCCGCGATGCTGCTCGGCAAGCAGCGCGGTTCGCGCGCGGTGTGGCTCGGCGGCGCGGTGCTCATGGGCGTGGTGATCGGAAAATTGCTGCTGATCGATCGCGCGCACCTGCACGACCTGGCCGCGATCGTCGGCGTGCTTGTGGTCGGCGTCCTGCTCGTCGCGGTCGGCTATTTTGCGCCGGCGCCGCCGCGCGCAGTCGCGGAGTCTGCGACATGAGTCCTCGGCTCATTGCACTCGGTGTGTTTTTTGCGAGCTTCGGCGTGCACGCAGCGACGGTCGACGATTACGCGTTCGCGTGGCCCTTGCAGACGCAGGGCGACAGCGCGGCCTGGCAGGTGGATCTCACGCCGGAAGTCTATGCCGCGATCCGCAGCGAAGATCTGCGTGATGTTGAAGTCGTCAATGTCGCCGGCGAATCCGTGCCGATGGCGCCGCGTGCGGCACAGCTCACTACTGCTGCGCCCAGTGAAATCGAGTTGCCCATGTTCGACTTTCCAGGCCGCCCACCCGGAGCCGGCCCGACGGACGACAGGCTGAATCTGGCGATCGAACGCGATCTGGATGGCCGTCTGCGTCAGCTCAAAATCAACGATGGACTCGATCGGCGCGACGCCGCGCAAACAGCCGGCCAGCTCCTCCTCGATGCCAGGGCGCTCAAGGAAGCGGCCATCGACAGCCTGTGGCTGAGCTGGGATGAAAGCAGCAACACAACCGCGCAATGGAGCGTGAGTGGCAGCGACGATCTGCAGCAGTGGCGGATGCTCAACGCCAACGCGACCGTCCTCGCCATGCAGCAGAACGGCAATAATCTGAGTCGGCGTCAGATCGCTCTCAATGGCGCGCACGCCAAGTTTCTGCAACTGCGTCGGCTTGATAACGGCTCGCCGCTGCCGAATTTGCATATTCGCGCGCGCATGCTGATGCCTTCCAGTTTGATACAAGCGGCGCGCGTGTGGGTCGACGCGCAGGCGCTGTCTGCGCCCGACACGAAAGCAAGCTCGAGTTTCTTCTATCGCTTGCCCGCGCCACTCGCCGTGGATGCCTTGAAACTGGAACTGGCGACCGACAACTCGCTCGCGCGCGTGCAAGTGCGCAGCCGCATGCATGCGGGCGACGACGCCAACGCGTGGCAGTCGCGCGCAGAGTTCACCGCCTTTCGGCTGCGTCAGGACGACACTGCCGTTGGCAACGACGAGACCGCGATTTCAGCCAGCGGTCGTAGCCAGGAATGGCGCGTCGATCCGGTTACGCCACTCGACGCCGCGCCCACCTTGCGCGTCGCGTTCCGACCGGACCGTTTTGTCTTTCTCGCGCAGGGTGTCGGACCGTATCGGCTTGTCGCCGGCAGTGCTCGCACGCGTCGCGGTGATTACCCGGTCGACGCCGCTCTCGCGCAGCTGCGCGGCAGGCTCGGCGCGGACTGGCAGCCGCCGCTGGCCGCACTTGGTGCACGCGTGACGCTGCAGGACGCTGCGGCGTACACGCCGCTGCCGCCGCCGATCCATCGCGACTGGAAGACCTGGATACTCTGGGCCGTCCTCGTCGGCGCGGCCGCGTTGATTGGCGGGCTTGCGCTGAGCTTGCTCAAGGGCCGAGACCCTGCAGCCAAGCGGGAATCCTAGAGTCGCCGGTCGCGGCGCTTCGCTTCGTAGACTTTCGCGTACTTCAAGAACACGTAGAAGGCACCGGTCGCGGCGCTGATGAACCCGGCCCAGCCGTTGAGAAAATAACGCTTGAAGAAGTATTGACGCACGAAGAACACCGGCGGATACACCAGCATGCGCAGCCCAAGGAAGCGCTGGCGCCGGCGCAGCTTGTCGGCGACGAGACCGCTCGAATACGCGTTGATCTTGTCGACCTTGGTGCGGATGTCCGGCTCGCCGTAATGCAACAGGATCGCGCGACGCAGCGTGCGGACCTTGCCAGCCACTTCCGGCGCAGCGTGCACGGGCACGTGGTTCATGCCGCCGTGGCGCCGGTCGAACAGGCGCAGATGCGCGTTGGTCCAGCTCCCGCGATGCTGGAACGTCCAGAACATCTGCTCGCGCCGCGGCAGGCGGAATCCGGCTTCGCGCGGGCCTTCCAATGCGGCTTGGATGACGGGCTGCGCCACTTCGGTCAACGCCTCATCGGCATCGAGCAGCAACACCCAGTCGTGTTTGGCCTTGTCGATTGCCGACTGTTTCTGCGCACTGTAGTCGACGAACGGCTCGGTAAAAATTCGCGCTTTATACTTTGCCGCAATTTCCACCGTGGCGTCGCTGCTGCCGGAGTCGAGCACGACGAGATCGTCGGCGAAGGCGATACTGGCGAGGCAGCGCTCCAGCGTCGCGGCGTTGTTGAACGTCGTGACGACCGCCGACAGCCGCTCACGCGTCATGGCGATCCTGCGCAAACAGGGCGGCGCAGTACAGCGCCAGCAACCACCAGAACAGCAAACCCCACGCCGACGCCGAATAGAACGCGAGATGCGTGTTCAGGGGAAAGCACATCGCCGCGAGCGCCAGCGACGGCGCGAGCGCGCGCTCGCGCGCCAGGTCGCCCGCGCGGCGCCACGCGCGGATCGCGAATCCCGCGCCGATCATCCACAGTGCGAGTCCGACCGCGCCGGTTTCGCTGAGCACTTCGAGCACGATCTGATGTGCGTGCGCGGCGCCTTCGTCGGTTTTTGCATCGACGAAGGCATCGCCGGGTTGCGCAAAAGCCGGATAGGCGTAGCGGAATCCGCGCACGCCGACGCCGAAGAGCGGGTGCGCCTGGATCATGCGTGACGCCGTGCCCCAGATGCGCAGGCGCCCGGCCGCCGCGGCGTCGAGTGCAGATTCCGATCCCTGCAGCGCGAGCAGGCTGCGGTCCAGGCGCGCATCGAACGCGGTCGAACCCTGCCAGGCGACGGCGATCGCAAGCGCGGCGACGGCTGTTGCGGCGGCGCTCCAAATCATGAATCGCGACGGCACGCGCGTTTCGCGCCAGACGAACGCGAACGTGACGAGCGCATACGTCAGCCACGCCGCGCGCGAACCGGCGAGCAGGATCGGCATGAGCTGGAACACGAACGCCACGGCCAATCCGCGCCAACCCCAGCGCGCGCGCGCCGCGACAAATACGAATGGCGAGAGCACGGCGAGCACCGGGCCGAGCTTGAGATTCTGCGCGCCGAAAATGCCGGAGAGCCGCTCCGCTTCCATCGGCCCGGCCAGACTATAGCCGGTCAAAATCTGCACCCAGGCGTCGAGCAGCCAGAGCACGACGATCGCCGCGGCGCCGGCGATCAGGCGCGACCAGGTCGCGGCATCGCGCAGGGCCAATGTCGCAAACAGCACGAACGGGAAAAAGCGCAAAAGTACACCCGCGGTGCTCCACGACTTCTCCGGCGCCACCGCACCGGCTGCGGAAAACAGCGCGGCAAGCCAATAGCAGGCGAACAGCACGCTGGCGAGCCGCACCCCGGCATTCGTGCGCAGCTGCGATCGTTCACGCCACGCGAAAATCAGACCGGCGATTGCGGCGATCGCCAGCGGCGCTTCGGCACTGCGCCCGAGCGGCAGTAGCGCCAGCAGACCAAGAATCAGAAACGAAGGCCACATCGGCGCTAGCGGTGCAGGAAGTTGGTTTCTTTCCGTTCGGGCCGAGCGTAGCACCGAAGGTGCGGAGCCGAAGCCGCGGCCATGCCCTTCGACTCCGCCGCCACGCGGCGGCTACGCTCAGGGCGAACGGTGGAGGATTTCATCGTCGTGCATCGCTATCCGGCAAGCTGTGAATACAAAGCCAGCGTCGCCGCCTGCATGTCGGCCAGGCGAAAACTTTTCAGCGGCGCGATCGGCGGCGCCACGCGCAACAGCTCGGCGGCGCGCTCGATCAGGCGCGTGATGTCGCCCGGCGGCACACGACCTTCCGGATACAGCTCGGCGAGCAGTTCGCCGACGCCGCCGTGCGCATAACCGCAGACCGGCCGGCACAGCGCGAGCGCTTCGAGCACGGTGCGGCCGAACGCTTCGGGTTTGTTCGACAGCTGCAGCACGAGATTGGAAACCGCATAGATCTCGCGCACGTCACTGCGTGGCGGCGTAATCACGACGCGCTCGGCGACGCCACGCTGCTGCGCAAGCGCCTCGAGTTCGGCGATATAACTTTCGCGCCCGGCCTCGCGCGCGCCGACCAGCAGCAGGCGGCAATCCAACCCGCGCGCGGCCAGGCCCGCAAGCAGTTCGATCGCGTCCGCGTGACCTTTCAAGCGCGTGCCGCGGCCCGGCAATGTCAGCAGCATGCCGCCTTGCAGCTGCGGAAATTCGTAGAAGAAATCCGAGCGCCAGACGTCGTCGGGCTGATAGCCGAAAGGAAACTCGCGGGTGTCGATGCCACGCGGAATCACGGTCAGCCGGCCCGGCCTGACGCGCGGATAATGCCGGAGAATGTAGTCGCGCACCGCGTTCGACACGCAGATCACGCGCTCGCCGCGCGTCATGACCGCGCTGTAGGAACCCGGTGAGTTCAGGCCATGCACGGTGGTAACGAAATGCGGCCCGCGCACGCCGCGCAGTGCCGCCCAGCTCAGCCACGCGGGCAGCCGCGAGCGCGCGTGCACGATGTCGGGTTTGAGCTGCAGGAACAGGCGGCGCAGCGTCCAGATGTGACGCAGCGTGCCCAATCCTTTGCGTCCGATATCGACCTCGATGTGCTCACTGCCTTGCGTCGCAAGCTGATCGAGCAGGCGGCCGCCGGCACTGATCACGATCGAACGATGCCCGGCCGCGGTCAGTGCGCCGCCGATCTCGAGCGTCGCGCGCTCCACGCCGCCAGCGTTCAACGCCGGCAGCAGCTGGATGACGGTGAGCGGCCTTCCTGCCACAGGGCTGGAAGCCTTAATCCTTCAAGGTGTACTGCGCTCCGCAGTACGGACATTTGGCGCTGCCGGTGGCCTCGATGGCGAGGTACACCTTCGGATGCGAATTCCACAGCGACATGCCCGGCATCGGACACGACAGTGGCAGGTCGGCGCGCGTGACGTCGTACTGATTCTGCGCATTGGCCGGAACCAGGCGCACGGCGGCGCGTTCGTTGGCGGAAACTGCGGTCGGCATTGGATGTTTGGTTGGAAGCGGCGGAACGATGCAGTCTAGCAAGATGTGCGCCGCTTCGCCCCTCAAGAGTGATACGGTTCACGCCTTGGCCGGCAAGCGGCGCATATTCCCTTGGCGCGCGAACCCGGTAAGATGCGCCGAGTTTCGTAGCCCGGGGAGGAATTACATCGTGGAATTTGATTTCAACAAGCTCATCGCGCGCGCCAAGAACATCCTGCTGACGCCGAAAACCGAATGGCCGGTCATCGCCGCCGAGCCCGAGACGGTGCAAGGGATTTACACCAAATACATCATTTGGCTCGCAGCGATCCCGGCCGTGTTCGGCTTTATCAAGAACGTTGTGATCGGCAACACCTGGTTCGGCGTGACGGTACATACCGGCTTCGGCGCGGGCCTTGTCGGTATGATCGTGTACTACGCGCTCGCCCTCGCGATGGTATTCGTCATGGCACTGATCATCGATGCGCTGGCCGGCACATTCGGCGCACAGAAAAACCGGGTGCAGGCGCTGAAAACCGTCGCCTATGCCTATACCGCGAGCTGGATCGCCGGGATAGGTGTCATTCTTGGCCCCCTGTATGCGCTCATCGCACTCGTCGGCGGCATTTACGCGATCTATCTGCTGTACCTAGGTTTACCGAATACGATGAAATGTCCGCCCGAGAAAGCCGGCGGCTACACCGCGGTCAGCATCATCTGCGCGCTCGTGCTTGGCGTGGTCATGATGTTCGTGGTTGGCAGCATTGTCGGCGTCGGTATTATGGGCGGCGGCTTCGCGCCGGGCGGTGGCAGCATCCACCTCGGCGGGCGCAATGGCGACGTCACGATCGATACGAACAGCGCGCTCGGCAAGCTCGCCGTGATCGGCCAGAAAGCCGAGGAAGCGAGCAAGCAGATGGAAGCCGCGCAGAAAGCCGGCGACGCCAACGCCCAGGCCGCGGCGGCCGGCAAGATGATGGGCGCGATGCTCGGCGGCGGCGACAAGGTCGAAGCGCTCGCCCCGGATGCGCTCAAGCCGTTCGTGCCCGAGACGCTCGCCGGGCTGAAGCGCACGAGCCTTTCCGCCGAACGCAACGGCGCGATGGGCATGCAGATTTCGACAGCCGACGCGAACTACAGCGACGGCGCCGGCCACAATCTGCGCCTGGAGATCGCCGATACCGGCAGCGCCAAGGGCCTGACGGCGCTGGCTGGCGCGATCGGCGTGGAGTCGTCGAAGGAAACCGACCACGGCTACGAGAAGACCTACAACCAGAACGGCCACCTGGTCCACGAGCAATGGGATTCGCAGAGCAAGTACGGCGAATACAGCATCGTGCTCGGCGATCGCTTCACGGTGAAGGTGACCGGCAATGTCGACAGCGCGGACCAGCTCAAGGGCGCGGTCGGCAGTCTGAACCTGGCGGGTCTGGAAGCCCTGAAGAACCAGGGCGTGACGAAACAGTGATTTCGATGCTCTCCCGCGCGTGCGCGGGAGAGCGGCCGTTCGACGTCGTTACTTGGCGAGGTTCGCGGATACCGTGATGTGTATCTTGACCTCGTCGCTCACATTCGGAACGTAAGCACCGACGCCCCAGTCCGAACGCTTGATCGTCGCATCCGCGTCGAACCCCGCCGTCGTCGTCTGCATCATCTTGTTCTCCCCGATCTTGTTGATCTTGACGTCGAGCACCACGGGCTTGGTCACGCCGTGCGCGGTCAGATCGCCCGTCACTTTCAGCGTGTTCGAGCCGGCCTTCTCGACCTTGGTGCTCTTGAACGTGATGTCGGGGTTTTTCTCCGCGTCGAAGAAGTCCGCCGATTTCAGATGCGCGTCGAGCTTCTCCACACCGGTATGCAGACCGGCCAGCGGCATCGTCACGGCCACGCTCGATTTGCTCCAGTCCTGCTGGTTCAGCTCGATGCTGCCCTTGATCTGCTCCAGACGCGCACTCGGATTCGAAAAACCGAAATGGCCGTAAGTGAAGGTCACCTGGGTATGATTGTTGTCGATATCGAATTTCTGCACCTGCGCTGCGGGCGGAGCCGCTGCACCGGGCTTATGGTCGGCGAGCGCCGGCAGGCTCGCGATGAGCAAAGTCGCAGCAAGTATACGTTTCAGCATGACGATTCTCCTGGTTATTCGATTCTGCAGGCTTCTGCAAACGTGTAACGGTATTCGCGCGGCCGGACACTCGCCGGATTGCCGTAGCCGATGTTGATCAGGAAATTGCTTTTGACCTGGGTGCCGGCAAAGAACAGTTTGTCGACCGTCGCGTTATGAAAACCTGACATCGGCCCGCAATCGAGGCCGAGCGCGCGCGCGGCGATGATCAGATACGCGCCCTGCAGGCTGGCGTTGCGGAATGCGGTCGCGGCGATGACATCGGGTTTGCCTTCGAACCAGCTCTTTGCCTCCGGCGATTCGGTGTACAGGCGCGGCAACTGCTCGTAGAACGCGTGATCGCTGCCGACGATCGCCGTCGCCGGCGCGGCCATCGTTTGTGCAACATTGTCCGCGCTCAGCGCGGATTTGAGCTTTTCCTTGGCTTGCGGCGAGCGCACGAACACGATGCGCGCCGGCGAGGAATTCGCGCTCGTCGGCCCGAGTTTGGCCAGGTCAAAGACTTGCCTGAGTTGCTCGTCGCTGACGGGCTTGTCCGTCCAGGCATCCGCCGAGCGCCGGTACGTGCGCGCGTTGCGGAAAATCTGGTCGAGCGCGGCATCGTCCAATGGTGCGTGCATCGAATTTCCTCATGATTCGCCGTGCATCAGTATAACCGCGCGCAAGTGGAACCATCGGACGCGGCAAAGCTTACAATCGCCGGGCTTTGGACAAACCAGCTTCCCAATCCGCGGTGTGGGTGATCAGCGACGGCGCCGCCGGCAACGAGCGCCAGGCGCTCGCGCTGGCGCAAGCGATGCGCCTGACGCCCGCCGTCGCCCAGGTGCCGCTGCGCGCGCCATGGTCATGGTTTGCGCCGCGTTTGGCGCGTGGCGCGCGGCTGGCGCTGCCGCGCGAAATCCGCGAACACCTGCGCGAGCCATGGCCGGCGCTCGCGATCGGTTGCGGTCGCTACGGCGCACTGCTGACGCGCTGGCTGCGGCGTGCCAGCGGCGGGCACACGTTCGTCGTGCAGATTCTCGACCCGCGCATTGATCCGGCGCATTTCGACCTTGTCATCGCACCGCGACATGACGAGCTCGTCGGCGCCAACGTGATCCAGACACTCGGTTCGCTCAATGCGATCGACGAGAATTGGCTCGCGCAAGGACTGGCGAGATTCCCCAACGTCGTGCAGTTGCCGCAGCCGCGCACGGCGCTACTGCTCGGAGGCCCGCGCCGTGGTCTGGCCATGGACGACGCGTGGTTCGACGAATTCCTCGCGCGCGTCGGCGCGCTCGTCGCACGCGACGGCGGTTCCTTGCTCATCACCAGTTCGAGACGCAGTCCGCCGGCCTGGCGCGCGCGCGTGCGCGAACGTCTGCGCGTGGACTGCCGGCATTTCTGGGACGGAGCGAGCGACGGCGAAAATCCGTATCAGGGTTATCTCGGCGCCGCCGATCGCATCATCGTCACGCCGGATTCGGTGAACATGCTGTCGGAAGCCTGCGCCACGGGAAAACCCGCGCTCACGCTGCTGCCCGTTGCGGCACGCGGGCGCCTCGCGCTGCTGCACGCCGAACTGCGCGCTCAGGGCTGGCTGCACACGCTCGACACACAAATGGATTTTTCCACATTGCCGCAACCGCCGCCGCTGCGCGAACTCGCCGCAGTAGCGGGCAAGGTCTGGCACGTGATCGAGTCGAAGCGGCCGGACCTGGCCGTGGCACTCGCTGCCGACTAGGCGAACGCAAGCCCGATCGAAGCGGCAATCTCCAGCACCGCTTGGGTGTGCTGCGCAAGTTCGCTGTCGCGCACGGCCAGGCGCGGGCGCGCGTCGAGCGTGCACGTGAGCGCACGCGTGAGCAGCGCGGCGTGCGCTCGTTTCAATTGCCGCGTCTGCGCGGCATCGAGTGCGCCGCTGGCGCCGGCCAGTTCCACCAATTCCGCACTGTTGCTGCTGGCCAGAAGTTCCGGATGCCGCACGCAGTGCAGCAGTGTCAGCGTCTGCACGATGAATTCGATGTCGAGCAGCGCGCCCGCGCCTTGCTTGAGATCGAGCAGCGCCGGCGTGGAGCGGTCGCGTTCGGCGCGCCAGCGCGCACGCATGCCATTGACTTGCTCCAGCACGTGGCGTGGCTCGCGCGGGAGCATCAGCAATTCGCGGCGTGTCGCCGTGAGTTTCGCCGCGATGGCGGCATCGCCGGCGATTGCGCGCGCGCGCACGAGCGCCTGCGATTCCCAGATCCACGCGCGTTCGCGCTGATATTCGGCGAACGCATCGAGACCGACGACGATCAGGCCCTTGCCGCCGTCCGGGCGCAGGCGCACGTCAACGTCATACAGTTTCCCCGCTTGCGTTTGCGTGCTGAGCCAGTGCACGACGCGCTGCGCCAGGCGCGTGAAATAACGCGTGCCTTCGAGCGGCCGCGCGCCATCGCTTTCGCGCTGCGCGAGCGCGCTGTCGTAAACGAACACGAGGTCCAGGTCCGAAGCGAAGCCGAGCTCCGCGCCACCCAGGCTGCCGTAACCGATCACGGCCAGTCCCGGAAGGTTGCCGTGCTGGCGCGCGAGATCGCGCGTGGCGAGCGCCAGCGTCTGCGCGACGATGGCTTCGGCGACGCCACTGAGCGCGCGCGCCGCGACAATCGCATCCAGGCCGTCACGATAAGCGAGCCCGAGGCGGAACGTCGCGCTGTTTTTCTCTTCCTGCAGAATCTCGATGACGCTTTCCGTGTCGGTGCCATCGGTTTGTGCGATGCGCCGATCAATCTCGGCATCGAGCGTCGCGCGCTCGGGCAGCGTTGCATTCGTATCCGCCGTGAGCAGGTCGTCCAGCAGCAACGGATGCGCGATCACGCGTTCGGCAAGCAGTGCGCTGTCTGCGAACAACGCCACCAGGCGCTCGCGTGCCTGCGGCCGTTCTTCGAGCAACGCAAGATACGCCGGGCGGCGCAGCACCGCGTGCAGCAGACGCAGCAAACGTTCGATGCTGGCGTCGGGGGCCACGCTCGCCGCGGCGGCATCGAGCAGATGCGGCAACAGGCGCTCGAAGCGGCCTTGCGCGTGCGCCGACAATGCGCGCGCCGCCGGACTATCGCGCAAGCTCAGCAATTGCGCGTGCAGGCGCGCCGCATCGCCGAAACCCAATGCGCTCAATTGCGTTGCTTGCGCCTCGCCCGATGCGAGCCGTTGCCAGTACATCGCGGCCGCGCCGCTGCTGGCACGCTTGGCCGGGACCGCGGGCGCGAGCAGCGCGAAGAATTCCTCGGCAACCATCGCGCGCACGCGTGTGAGCTCCGCGGCGAGCGCGCTCCAGTCGGGCAGGTCCAGAGTTGCGGCCAGCCGTTCACGCAGCACCGCGTCTGCGGGCACATCGTGAGTCTGTTCATCACGCAACATTTGCACCCGATTCTCGATGCGCCGCAGAAAACGATAGGCTTCGCGCAGGCGCTGCGCGCTCAGCGCGGGCAGCGCACCAAGGCGCTCGCATGCGGCGAGCGCCGGCAGCAGCCCGCGTTCGCGCAGGCTCGGTTCGCGGCCGCCCCGAATAAGCTGCAGCAGCTGCACGACGAATTCGATTTCGCGGATGCCGCCGGGGCCGAGCTTGAGATTGCCGGCCAGGTCCTTGCGCGCGACTTCGCCGTCGATCAGCGTCTTCATTTCCCGCAGACCGGCAAACGCGGTGTAGTCCAGATAGCGGCGGTATACAAAGGGACGCAATGTGTCGAGCAGGCGTTTGCCCGCGGCCATGTCGCCGGCGACCGGCCGCGCCTTGATCCACGCGTAGCGTTCCCAGTCACGGCCTTCGCGCTGGTAGTACTGCTCCATGGCCGCGAAACTCAGCGCCACGCGACCCGCGCTGCCGAAGGGTCGCAGGCGCAGATCGACGCGAAACACGTATCCGTCGACGCTGATCTCGGCGAGCAGCTTGACGAGCAGCTGGCCGAGGCGCGCAAAAAATGTCTCATTCGCCAGCGCGCGTGCGCCGTCGGTCTGGCCATTCTCCGGATAGGCCAAAATCAGATCGATATCGGAGGAAAAATTCAGCTCGCCGCCGCCGAGCTTGCCCATCGCAATGACGACAAGGCGCTGCGCCATGCCCGCATCGTTGCGCGGTACACCATGGCGCTGCATGAGCACGCTTTCGCCGAACGCGAGTGCGCCAGCGAGGCAGCTCTCGGCCAACGCACTGGCGCCGGCCGTCGTTTGCTCGACGCCATCCAGCCCGTTGACGTCGCGCCAGATCAGGCGCAGTGCTTCGACGCGCCGATAACGCCGCAGCGCTTTCATGGCCGCGGCCTCGTCGAAACTGGTCGGCAGTTGCGGCGGACGCGCGTCGGCATTGCGCGGATCGGCCATCAACGCGATAACGTCGGCGCCGAGCAATTCCGGTTCGCGCACGAAACTGTCGTAAGCGTAGTCGCTCGCCAGCAGCACGCGCTGCACGTGTTCGGCGACGCCGGCGTCGTCGTGCAGCGGCACGCCAACTTCGCGGCAACGCGCGATCAGACGCGCGTAACGGGTTTCGACGAATTCGCTCAGCGGAATTGCATTCATATCGAGCCGCGGATTGTGCCGGAAATTGCTCCGGCATTTCCGACCCACAGGGATGTGGGAAACGCCCGAGGTACCGGGAGCACCGGCGGGCCGACGCACCGGGATGTCGGAAGTGCCCGCCGGCGCCGGGAGCGCAGCCGAGCCGGCATACCGTCCATCCATGGACATTCCCGGAAATTGCTCCTGCATTTCCGGCATACCGTCCATCCATGGACATAAAAAAAAGCCCGTCGCGATTGCTCGCGACGGGCCACCCTCCCCCGCATCTCGTTTTTGCGCAAGCAATTGATACCCGATTTGCGCGCATTTGCCACGGCGCGGCGCAGCAAACGTTTGCGCGACCGCGTTTCGGCGCAAGGGCCAGGGCTTCCTGAATGCGCCGGCTTGGTTACATGACGTTCGGCTCGCTGAATGCCTCCGGTTCGCCGGCGAAATCCTCGATCGGCACGCAGCTGCAGAACACGTTCTTGTCGCCGTAGACGTTGTCGACGCGCGCGACCGGCGACCAGTATTTCTGCTGGCGCAGCGTGGCCAGCGGGAACACCGCAAGCTCTCGCGGGTACGCGTGCGTCCACTCGCTCGCGCTCGCCATCGTCGCCGTGTGCGGCGCGTGTTTCAGCGGATTGTCGTCGCGGTCGAGCTTGCCTTCCTCGATCGCGCGGATCTCGCCGCGGATCTGGATCATCGCGTCGATGAAACGATCGAGCTCGTGCAACGATTCGGATTCGGTCGGCTCGACCATCAACGTGCCGGCGACCGGGAACGACAGCGTCGGCGCGTGGAAACCGAAATCGATCAGGCGCTTGGCCACATCCTCGGCGCTGATGCCGGTGGCGTCCTTGAGCGGGCGCAGATCCAGTATGCATTCGTGCGCGACCAGGCCGTTGCGGCCGGTGTACAGCGTCGGATAATGCGGCGCGAGTTTCTTCGCCAGATAATTCGCGTTGAGCATGGCAACCTGGGTGGCCTTGCGCAGGCCCTGCTGGCCCATCAACGTGATGTACATCCAGCTGATCGGCAGGATCGAAGCGCTGCCGAAGCTCGCCGCACTGACCATGCCGACGGCGCTGTCCTCGCCGAACTTGCGCGGCAAATAGGGCGCGAGATGCGCCTTCACCGCGCACGGACCGACACCGGGACCACCGCCGCCATGCGGAATGCAGAACGTCTTGTGCAGATTCAGGTGCGAAACGTCCGAACCCCACTGGCCCGGCTTGGCCAGCCCGACCAACGCGTTCATGTTCGCGCCGTCGGTGTAGACCTGGCCGCCGTGCGCGTGCACGATCTTGCAGATCTCGACGACGTCTTCCTCGAACACGCCGTGAGTCGACGGGTACGTCATCATGATCGCGGCGAGCCGGCCACTGTATTTTTCGGCAGCGCGACGAATGTCCTCGACGTCAACGTTGCCGTTGCTGTCGCACTTGGTCACGACCACGCTCATGCCGCACATCTGTGCCGACGCCGGGTTCGTGCCGTGAGCGGATTCGGGGATCAGACACACGTCGCGATGCCCTTCGCCACGCGCTCGGTGATAGGCGCGGATCGCGAGCAAACCCGCGTATTCGCCTTGCGCGCCGGAGTTCGGCTGCAGACTCACGGCGTCGTAGCCGGTGATCTCCACGAGCATCGCTTCGAGCGAGTCGATCAGTTCCTTGTAGCCACGCGTCTGCTGCGCGGGCGCGAGCGGATGGATGTTGGCGAATTCCGGCCAGGTCACCGGAATCATCTCCGCGGTGGCGTTGAGCTTCATCGTGCAGCTGCCGAGCGGGATCATCGTGCGATCCATCGCCAGGTCCTTGTCGGCGAGCGCGCGCATGTAGCGCAGCAATTCATGCTCGCTGTGATGCGTGTTGAACACCGGATGGGTCATGAACTTCGACGTGCGCCGCAGCTCCGGCGGGATCAGCGACGCTGCGCTGGCGTCGAGCGCGTCGATGCTCGGCAGCGTGGCGTCGTCGCCGGCAAAGATGCGCCACAGCAACTCGACATCGGCGCGCGTGCTGGTTTCGTCCAGCGAAATGCACAGATATTCGTCCCACGCCTTGCGCAAGTTGGCGCCCAGCGCCAGCGCGCGCGCGGCAATGGCATCGGTGCGATCGCCGGCCTTCACGCTCACCGTGTCGAAGGCGCTGTCGTGGTGGCTCTTGCTGAACCCGAGTTGCTGCAGCCCGGCCTTGAGGATTGCGGTAAGGCGCGCCACGCGCAAGGCAATGCGCGTGAGTCCTTCGGGGCCGTGATAGACCGCGTACATCGACGCCATGACGGCGAGCAGCACCTGCGCGGTGCAGATATTCGACGTCGCCTTCTCGCGGCGAATATGCTGTTCGCGCGTCTGCAAGGTGAGGCGATACGCCCGGTTGCCTTCGGCGTCGATCGAGACGCCGATGAGGCGTCCCGGCATCGAGCGTTTGAACGCATCGCGGCACGCCATGAAAGCCGCGTGCGGGCCGCCGAAGCCGAACGGCACGCCGAAACGCTGCGAGTTTCCGATCACGATGTCCGCGCCCATCTCGCCGGGCGGCTTGAGTAGCGTCAGAGCCAGCAGGTCGGTCGCGAAGATGGCCAGTGCATTCCTGGCGTGGATCTTCGCCACTTCCTCGCTCCAGTCCATCAGCCAGCCGCTGCTGGCCGGATACTGGATCAGCGCCGCGAAATAGTCCTCGCCGGCGATCGCGGCGTCCCACTCTTCGGCGGAGTTGGCCTGCTTGATGGCCAACCCCAGCGGTTCGGCGCGCGTGCGCATGACTTCGATGGTCTGTGGATGCGCGTCGCCGAATACGACGATGACGTTACCTTTGTTCTTGGCCGAACGTTTCGCGAGCGTCATCGCCTCGGCCGCGGCGGTGGCCTCGTCGAGCAGCGAGGCGTTGGCGATCTGCATGCCGGTGAGGTCCGCGCACATCGTCTGGAAGTTGATCAGCGCTTCCATGCGTCCTTGGGAAATCTCGGCTTGGTACGGCGTGTACGCCGTGTACCACGCCGGATTCTCGAGAATATTGCGCAGAATGACGTTCGGCGTGTGCGTGCCGTAATAGCCTTGGCCGATAAACGAGCGGAACACCCGGTTCTTGTCGGCGAGCGTACGAATCTTGGCGATCGCTTCCACTTCGCTGATCGCCGATGGCACGGCCAGCGGCTGCGCCGACTTGATCGACGCCGGCACGATGGCATCGGTCATCGCTTCGAGCGAATCGAAGCCGAGCGTGCGCAGCATCTGCGCCATCTCGGCGTCGTTCGGACCGATGTGGCGGGAAATGAAGGCGTCGTGCTGCTCGAGTTCGCGCAGCGAGGAATGATTGGACATGACAAGGCACCGGAAGGCGCGTGCGAAGCTGCACGCTTGGCGCCCCTCTGTCCTTTTGCCTGAGAGTTTGGAAGCTACGCTTGAGCGAGCGTTGGCTTCGTGCCCCTTCGGCGCCGGCGCACAGCCGGTCTCTCCAGAGTTTATTCGCGCGGTGGTTGCTGGGCCTGAGCGATTACGGGCGTTGCGCCTTCGGCAGCGGACGAGCCGCTTCTTCCACCGTGCGATCGGCGGCAATTATATAGCCGGCGGACCCTTCGTGATGCAAACCGGTGCCGAACGGCGTTCCTCGTCGCAACGGAGGCCCGATCATGAACTTGAGATGTCATAGCCAACTTGCCTGCTGCGTGGTCGCACTGGGCGCAACGACGCCGGCGCTGGCCGTGCTGTCGGTCGGCAGCTCCGCGGGTTGTCAGTACGCGAAAATCCAGGACGCGATCAACGCCGCGGCGGCGAACGACATCATCCATGTTGAACCGTCGCACACCTACTCCGAACACCTGCTGATCGTCGACAAGTCGCTGCAACTTCGTGCCTGCGCATGCGGCGAGTCCGTTTGCGCGACGAAAACTCGTGCGGTCGTAGACGGCGCGACTGCGATCAAGAGCCTGAACCCGCTGCTGCGCGTACAGACGACCGGCAGCAATTCCGTCACGGTCAGTCTGTCCGATATCGATCTGAGCAACAATTCTTCCGCCATCGATGGCGGCGGGATTGCCTGGGCGGCACAGGGCCAGTTGACGTTGAACGACGTGCTGGTGACCGGCAACCATGCGCCGAACGGCGCCGGCATCTATTTCAACGGCATCGGCACCGGAGCGACGCTCACGTTCGGCGACAACGTCGGCATCAGCGACAACACGGCGACCGCCAACGGTGGCGGCATCCGCATCGAAGGCCTGAGCAGTTTTTCGATGAACGGCAGCAACGATCAAGTGTTTCAGAACACCGCGGACAGCGACGGTAACGACGATGGCGACGGCGGCGGCATTTCCATCGTGTCCCCGGCGACCGCGACGATCGGCACGGCAGTGGTGGGCAACGCGGCCATCCATTCGAACACGGCTTATAACGGCGGCGGCATCGCATTCGTCGGCAGCAGCGTCGATGCCGGCAGCACCACGACCAGCGTCTCCGTGGCCGCCAACGACTTTAATCACCCGGTACGCATTGAATCCAATACCGCGACGCGCTTTGGCGGTGGCATCTATTTGCGTCCCAAGGTGTTCGCGTCCGCGACGATCAATTCGGTCGCCTTTTCGGCGAGCGGATACCGCATCGATGCGAACACGGCCTTCGACGGCAGCGCCATTTATGCCGACACCGACTCTTCGCCGGGGGTGGGCGCTGCGGGCGGCAAGGTCTCTCTGGTTCATGTGACTTGCCGATCGGGTGTGGAATGCAACACGATTGCGGGCAACCTGTACGGCGCCTACCCGATTGGCGGAACCCCGGCCTCGGTCGTGGTGATCAAGACCAACGGTCAGCTCAACGCGCGCTACGTGCGCATGCACGACAACACCGGCCAATACCTGCTGCGCAGCTCCGGTTCGCTGAGCTATCTCGGCTTCAGTCTCTTGTATGGCAACCATGTCAGCGATGCACTGATCATGGGCGACACCGGCAGTCAGCACCTGCAGATCGGTCAGTGCACGATCGCGCAAAACACAATCCAGGGCGCTCAGGTCATCTCCGGCAACCTGGAACTGCTCGACGACAGCTTGATCGACCAACCCGGCACGGCCGCATTCGGCGGCGGTCCTGCTCCGGTCGCATACGACGTGGTCGCCGCAGACACGGTCGGTTTGCCAGCCGATCCATCGATCCAGCAGCAGCAACCGCTCTTCATCGATGCCGCGAACGATGATTTCCGGCTGCTGGTGCAGCGCTACGACGACGGCATCGTGGCGGCCTCGGCCGGTGTGGACCATGCAGCGGCTGGCATTTCGCAAATCGACATCGATGGGCGTCCGTACGATCAGGACATTGCCAGCGTCGGCGCCAACGGCAACGTGCGCGATCTCGGTGCATTCGAAATGCAGCCGATCAGCGATCGCATCTTTGCCAGCGGAATCGGTGATCCGGTGCTACTCGTGTACTGAGCGACCGTCTGAATTCCATCACAGACCTTCGCTCAAACTCCGCTAGAATCGGCCGCAAGGAGGCGGTCCGTGACGGAATCCGCGCAGGCAACATCTTCGCTACCGTTGCTGCCGCAGGGCACCGACGCGCTGTTCGACGCTGTCTATGCGCGCCTGAAGGCAATGGCCTCGCGCGAACTGCGTCAACGGGAGCACGCGACGCTCGACACGACGGCGCTCGTGCACGAGTTGTATCTGCGCATGGGCAAGCAAGGCGACCTCGAGTTCGAGCATCCGGCGCAGTTTTTTGCCTACGCCGCACGCGCAATGCGCCATCTGCTCGCGGATCGCGCGCGTGACCGTCTGCGCCTGCGCGCCGGCGGCGATCTGGCGCGCATCACACTGACCGGCAGCGATATGCACCTGGCGATCGAGAGTGCCGAACAGGCGCTCGCGCTCGATGCGGCGCTCGAGCGGCTCGGCCAGACCGATGCGCGCGCGGCGCAGGTGATGGAGCTGCATTATTTCGCCGGGCTGACCGTCCGGGAGATCGCGCAGCATCTGCAGCTGGCCACGAGCACGATCGATCGCGACTGGCGCTTCGCGCGCGCGTTTCTCAAAGACGAACTCAGCGAATGACGCGGAGCGGCACGAACCGGCGTTAGTTCATGGCATTGCCGACGCATTCCGCTATGCAAGAAACCCTGCCCTCCTTGCGCGAATTGTTTGATGCCTGCAGCGACTTGCCGCCGGCCGAGCGCGCGGCGTACCTTGCCGCGCATTGCGCCGACACGGCGAGACGCGAGCGCGTGCAACGATTGCTGCACGCCGACAGCCGCGACGACAACCTGTTTGCCGGCGGCGCGCAGGCCTCAGCTCGCGCGATCGGCCTGCCCGACGCGGAATGCATCCTGCCACCGGGCAGCCGGGTCGGTGCGTTCGAGATCATCGACGTGCTCGGCGAAGGCGGTTCCTCGACCGTGTTCCGCGCGCAGCGCGAGAGCGCGGGCGTGCGCCAGCAAGTGGCGTTGAAGATCCTCTCACGCGGTATCTACTCCAGCGATGCGCAGCGCCAGTTTCGGCGCGAGCGCCAGGCCTTGGCGCAACTCACGCATCCGGGCATCGCGCGTTTGATCGAAGGCGGCGTCACCGACGCCGGCATCGCCTTCATCGCCCTGGAATTGGTCGAGGGCCTGCCGATCACCGCGTACGCACGCACGCGCCAGCTCGGTCTGCGCGAGCGCCTGATCCTGTTCGTGCAGGTGTGCCGCGCCGTCGAAGCGGCGCATCGCGCATTGATCGTGCATCGCGACCTCAAACCGTCCAACGTGCTCGTCGCTGGCGACGGCGCCATCAAGCTGCTCGACTTCGGTATCGCCAAGCTGCTGCAGGCCGACGACGACGGCGAGCACACGCGTCTGCCGATGCTCACGCCCGCGTACGCCGCACCCGAGCAGCACGCGAACGGCATCATCACCACGGCGACGGACGTGTACGCACTCGGCATGCTGCTCGGCGAACTGCTGACCGGCCGGCGCCTGGTCGGCGATGCCGCAGGCGCGGCTTCCGCGCGGATCGCCGGCGACGCCGAGCCCGGCGCGCTGCCCGACACGCCGCTGCGCACGCACCGTGCGTTGCGCGGCGATCTGGACAACATCATCAGCAAGGCGACGGAACACGAACCGGAGCGGCGCTACGCTTCGGCTGGCGCGCTCGCCGACGATATCGAACGACAGCTCAACGGCAAACCGGTGGCGGCGCATCCGCCGAGCCGCTGGTACCGCACGCAAAAATTCGTGCAGCGCCATCGCGCTGCAGTCATCGCGACGCTGCTGTTCATGCTGGCCGTGCTGACGGCGTTCGGCATCGCGATATGGCAGGCGAAAATCGCCCGCGATGCGCAACACGCGGCGCAACGCGAAGCGGCGCGCGCGACTGCCACGAAGGATTTTCTGCTGCGCGTGTTCCGCGCGAGCGATCCACGCGTGGCGCAAGACAAGCCACGCGGACAGGTCACGGCCAAGGAACTGCTCGACCTCAACGCACCGAAAATCGCCGAGGAATTCGCCGCCGAACCCGACACGCAGATCGAACTGCTTGGCGTCGCGGCTTCGATCTATCGCGAGCTGGATGACCAGACGCAATTTGAAAAATTGCATCGGCAGCAGATCGATCTCGCCCGACAACAATACGGGGAACTGCATCCGGCCATCATCGCCGGATTGCTCGACGATGCCGATCACGCCAACGACCGCAATGATTATGCGCAGGCGCTCGCGCTGCTCGAGAAGGCCGACCCACTGATCCATCGCGCCGGACTCGGTCGCTCCGCAGTGCGCGCCCGCTGGTTTCTGGTGCGCAGTCATGTGATGAGCAGCGACGAGATGCAATCCCAGGCCGGAGCTGCGGCGCTGGACAGCGCCGCGCAACTTTACGCCGAGGTGGCGCCGCACGATGTCGGCTACGTCGAAGCGCTGACGAGTCTGGGTTATCGCGCGCAGCGCGAAAGTAGTGGCGCAACGGCAGAAACATGGTTCCGACGCGCGATCGCTGCTGCGGAAACCGACAGCGATCGCGACGACGCGCAGTTGCAGCATCTGACCTATCCTGGACTTGCCGCCGCCCTGGAAGTGCAAGGCAAGTATGACGAGGCGGAACTCGCCTACCAACGATCGGTGGAACTGGCGCGCAAGACTTACGGAGAAAGCCACAGCACGTATTGGGTTCCGGCCGCCGATTTCGCATCGCTCGTGCACCGGCAAGGTGAGCGCGAGCGCGCGCATGCACTGTTCGATCAGCTGTTCCGCGCGATACCGGCAAACTGGGACAAGGATTCGTATGCGGCTTACGCACGCGAGTTCTACGCCGGTTGTCTGGCCAACGAAGGCCGCGCACAAGAAGCGATTCCGGTGCTCGAAGCTTCGCTGCGCACGTACGTGGCCAAGCCCAGTGTCGAATACGAATTGCGCCGCGTACGGCTGACGCTCGGCGATGCCTACGATCAGGCCGGCCGCACCGACGAGGCGCGGACACTGCTGAAATCCTCGCTCGACGAACGCATCGCCAAGGATCCGCCTGACAGCGGCACCATTCGCGCGGCGCGCGAACGCTGGGGACGCTTTTTGCTCGATCACGGCAACACTGTCGGCGCCGAAGAGCAGTTCCGCCTGATACTCGCACAGGAGCGCGGACGCCGATTCGCGAGCTTCGCGCTCGCGCACGGCGGCTTGGCGCGCGTGCACCTGCAACACGGCGACACCGCCGATGCCGATGCAGAAAGTCGTGCCGCCGTCGAAAGTTTCACGCAGGTCACCGGTCGCCGCGACGTGCGCAACGGCCCGTATCTGTGGCTGATCCGCTCGGCCACGCTGCTGCGCACGGGCGACGCGCAAGGCGCACGTGAGTGGGCGCAACGCGCACTCGAGGCCAGCCGCAAGTACGACGCGGCGTCCGCGGCTTCGATCCGCCAAGCCGAAGCCGCGCTGCGCGCCACCGCCGTTCAGGGCTGAGTCGCCCAAATCCGAAGGCTGTCGCGCCGAATGATGCGTTCGGCCGGCAAACGGCGTTACTCGAACTAGGCTCGGGACCACGAGGAAATATCATGAACCCCACTATCCGTTTCATGGGCGCCGCCGTTCTGCTGGCCGTGTGCGCGCTCCATCCAATCCGCGGCCATGCTTGCTCGAACACGTCGCCGGATGTATTCAGCGTCGGCAACAAGGTTGCCGATCCGAGCTGCAACTACGGCACGATCCAGGCCGCGATCAGCGCCGCTACCTGCCCCGCGGGCACGAAGATCATCCTCAACAGCAGCGGTGACTACACGGACCAACATCTGACGATCACCAACCAGAACATCAGCTTGATCGGACGGGCCAATACGCCGAAATGCAACACCCTGCAGGGCGCATGCGGGATCAACTTTCCGTGTCCGCAGGCGCCGCTGCGGACGATCCAAGGCAACATCAAGGTGCGCGGCACGAGCAATGTCACCATTCAATACCTCGACATTACCCAGGGTCACGGCGTTGCCGACAGCCACGGGACTACGTACGGCGGCGGCATCGATTATGCGGCGACCGGCGAACTCCATCTGGACACGACGACGATCGACTACAACACCGCCTACAACGGCGGCGGCGTCCGCTTTCAGGGTTATGGCGGCCACGCCGACCTCTATCTGCACCGCCATACGCAGATAGACAACAACACTGCGACGAACGGCGGCTCCGGCGGAGGCATCCGTGTCGAAGGCGATGCGACGCTGCATGCCGATGAGCCGAACACCACCATTCACGACAACACGGCGGCCGACAAGGGCGGAGGCATCGCCATCGTCGGCCCTGCCAGTGCGCACATTGGTTCGAGCGGCGACTTTCTCCTCGGCAGGGTCGGTGTCGTCTACAACAACCACGCGCACTACGGCGGCGGCATCGCAGTGATCGCGCAAAGCACCGGGTCGGCGGAAGTCGACTTGTTTCCCACGGATCCCGCCAATCCGGTAGTCATTGAAAACAACTCCGCCTATCAGGGAGGCGGCGGCGGCGTGTACCTGGTGCCGTACATTTATACGCAAGGTGACGGAGCGGTCCCGGTCAACACGGCAGTGCTGCACATGGAAGGCGCGCATATCGACTACAACGCGGCGAAGGAAGGCGCCGGCATCTATGCGGACCTCAATTCGACGTTCGCCTACGTCTACACCGCCTATGCCGGCGGTTGGGTGTCCATGTATTCCGGCGGCAGCTGTACGACCGGGCAGGAATGCAATTCCGTTTCTAACAATCGCGCGGTCACGCTCGACAGCAGCCTCAATGAGGTACCCACCGCCGGCTCGGCGATTCTGCTCCAGACCAATGCCATTTTCGAAGCGAAACAGGTGGCCTTGCGCGGCAACGAAGGCGCCCATGCGATTCGCGTCGCCGACAGCCTGCACAGCCCGCTCGTCCTCGACACGTGCCTGCTCGCGCAGAATTCGGTAACCGCGGAGCTCGCCACATTCGGCAGCGCGTCCGCGTCGCTCAATCAATGCACGATCGCCGGCAATGCGATCAGCGGTCCGTCGGTGATCTACGCCGAGACCGGATTCTCGATGACGAATAGCATCGTCGCACAGGGAGCACTGGAGACGCTGCATTATGTCGGGGCCGGCAATGGGGTGGCCCTCGACTATCTGCTGCTGGCGCCGGAAGCGCCGACGCCAACTGTCGGCGCCTCGCACATCATCAAGGACGATGCAGCTTTTGTCGATGCCGCCAACGGCGACTTCCATCTGAGCCTGGATTCTCCCGCCGTCGATGTCGCACCGCCGGTGACCGGCGATGACCGGGATTTGGACAACCTGCCGCGCGACCAGGATCTGACGAGCGCGCCGAATCTCGACGGCGACCGCGATCTAGGCGCCTACGAGCGCCAGTTCAACTGCGCTGTCGATACGATTTTCTGCAACGGCTTCGAGTGAGGCTTTGAGGTGCTAAACGCGGCGATGCGAAACCGCGACGTGCGCGCGTTCCCTCACAGACCAACACACAAACTTCGCTAGAATCGCCCGCAAGGAGGCGGGCCGGTGAAGGAAACAGCGCAGGCGACATTTTCGACGTCGACGCCACAAGGTGCCGACGCGCTGTTCGAGGCCGTTTACGCACGGCTGAAAGCCATGGCCGGGCGCCAGCTCGCCGGCCGGCGCCGCGACACGCTCAACACCACCGCGCTCGTGCACGAGGTCTACCTGCGTTTTTCCACGCAGCACGAGTTGGCATTCGAGCATCCCCGGCAATTCTTCACCTACGCCGCGCGCGCGATGCGCAACCTGCTCGCCAATCGCGCACGCGAGCGTTTGAGCCAGCGCGCCGGCGGACAGTGGCAACGGGTCACGCTGACCGAGGGCGACGAACGCCTGGTGATCGACACGGCCGAACATGCGCTGCTGCTCGAACGCGCGCTGAGCAAGCTCGAACTTGCCGATGCGCGCGCCGCACATGTGGTGGAATTACGCTACTTCGCCGGCCTCTCGCTCGAACAGGTGGCGGAAAACCTCCAGCTCGCGCGGCGCACGATCGATCGCGACTGGCGCTTTGCGCGCGCGTTTCTCAAGGCCGAGGTCGGCGCGCGGTCGTGAAGACGCAGCCGACGCTCGTCGTGTCCTCTCTGCGCGAGCTGTTCGACGCCGCGCACGAGCTGCACGGCGGCGCGCGCGAGACGTTCCTCGCCCGTGTCGATGACGCCCAGCGTGCACAACTGGAACGCCTGCTTGCCGCCGACGAGGACACCGGC
>Ga0157369_10002046_pt1 | contig 24335 bp, 19 predicted proteins | sample C25metaG_FD_113461 | JGI IMG/M metagenome (GOLD analysis project Ga0157369, IMG submission 113461) | Corn rhizosphere microbial communities from Kellogg Biological Station, Michigan, USA - C2-5 metaG | ecosystem: Host-associated > Plants > Roots > Rhizosphere > Soil | place: USA: Michigan... | reverse complement strand
CGCACCAGCGAACTGCTGCTGCACCTTGAGATCTATCGCGGCAATCCGCGCGCGCGGGCTATCGTGCATTGCCACCCGCCCTACGCGACAGCGTTCTCTCTAACCGGCACCGTGCCGCCCGTAGGCCTGATCTCCGAATATGAGATCTTCATCGGCCCCGCGGCCCTTGCCCGCTATGAAACCACCGGCACGCAGGCTTTTGCGGAAACCGTGCTTCCATTCGTGCAGGATCACAACACGATCCTGCTCGCCAACCACGGAGTGGTCTGCTGGTCCGACACCGTAACCCATGCCGAGTGGCTGGTGGAAATCCTCGAGTCCTACTGCAAGACCTGCGTCATTGCTCAACAAATCGGTAAGCCGCTCCGTCAGATCCCAGATCAGAAAATCCAGGAGATTCTTGCGCTGAAAAGCCGCCTTGGATTCCCGGATGCCCGCATGGCGCCTCTGCCGCCTGTTGATGACGTCAGCGCCTCCAGTCCCGAGGTAGATCGCCATTTTCAGCAGGTCGTGTCCAGCCTGGAACACCGGTCGTAACTCCTCTGAAATTCGGAAAATGTAGATCCATGTTATACTTAGCTTGCGCTCAGTTGATTTGGTCGTGAGCGGCGATAGCCACTGTTGGCTATCCGCCTTGCACAGTTTCCCCCAAAGCCCCCTTAGCGTGACCACCTCGTTTGAAGTCCCGGTTTGCACCAGGGCTGGAGTGTGGAGCCGGTCGGCGCTGAGCCGGTTGGCGGTACCTATAGCGTGTGGCAGATCCGGGCCGCGGGCATTCAGAGTGAATGCGGCAGGCCAGTCCCCGGGACGTGTTTGGGTTTCCCTTTACGCATATTTTTGAAGAGCAGGCGCGCCTGAAAAAGATCAGTGTGCGTCGCTCATGATGCGGTTCCGATTGCAGGCCCCAGGGAAGACGGGCTCCGGAGCCGGGAAAAAGAAAGATTTTTTGAACACTCAATTCTCGCAGTTCAATCTCTCAGTCGCACTGATGTCGCGGCTCAACACCAACAACTTTGTAACCCCCACGCCGGTACAGGCCGGCGCGATTCCTCCAGCTATGGAAGGCCGTGATGTGCTGGCAACAGCGCAGACAGGCACCGGCAAGACCCTCAGCTTTCTCATTCCCATCGTGGAGATGCTTCAGAAAGCCCAGGACCGGAACGCCGCACAAGCCCTGATTCTGCTGCCAACTCGTGAATTGGCGATGCAGGTCGAGACTGCCTTCAAAGCCGTTCGGACCAGTTCCGAGCAGACCGTCGCACTTGTCGTCGGAGGAATGCAGGAGCGCCCGCAACTGGATGCAATTCGTCGCGGCGCCCGATTGATCGTCGCCACTCCGGGACGGCTTGAGGACTTTCTCAAGCGCAAGCTGGTTCGGATGGACCAGATCAGGATTCTCGTTCTCGACGAAGTCGATCGCATGCTCGATATGGGCTTCCAACCCGCCATCGCGCGTATCGCCGCCACGCTTCCTGAACGGCAGACCCTGTGTTATTCCGCCACGCTTGAAGGCGCAGTGAAGGAAGTCGCCCGCAAATACCTGAACAATCCTGCGCGCATCGAAATCGGCTCAGTCCTGAAGCCCGCTGAGAACGTCGAACTTCGCACTTTTGAAGTGGAACAGAACAACAAACAGGAGCTTTTGGAGCACCTTCTGGGCGCGGAAGACGGAAGTTTTCTTGTCTTTGTGCGCACAAAACATGGCGCGGACCGGGTCGCTCGCCGGCTCGTCCGTTCTGGCTGGTCAGCCACACAGATCCACGGTGACCGCTCCCAGTCGCAACGAAACTCGGCGCTTCGCAGCTTCTCGGAAGGGCATCACCGCGTACTCGTCGCGACAGACGTTGCCGCCCGGGGCATCGACGTCGCACACGTTGCACATGTGGTCAACTACGACATGCCCAAACTCGCAGAAGACTTCGTTCACCGCGTAGGCCGCACCGGTCGCGCTTCGGCAAAGGGAATTGCATCAACGTTTGCCGGGCCGGCAGAACGCGGAGATCTGCGCAAAATCGAGCGGACCCTCTCCATCCAGATGAAGCGCTTCCGCGTGCGCTCCCTCGAGGAGAGCGCGGCTTAATCAACTGAGGGGCGAGTTGGGGCAATCAGAAGCTCACTCGCCTCTCTGATTTGAGAATCAGTCTGCGGAACTCAATTCAGGTTCACTTACGCCTGAGGGCAGCTCTCTGCCTCGCATCGCGAACAGATACCAGGCAAACCAGGCGGGTGCGGTCCACAAGTAGTATTTGGCTGCGATATCCACTCGCCACATCACTTCCAGCAACGCCGCCAGCGCAATCAATCCAAAAGGAGCCAGGGAGCGATCCGACTCCTCTGCGCGAAAGAGCGATGCCAGCATGGCCGGCAGCAAGATCGCTTCGTCGTAGAACCACGCATATGGCGCGAACACGACCGAAACCAGCAGCAGAAGCAGCCCCTGCTCCGTCCATTTCCACTCGGCACGGCGCGTCCAGAAGTACCACATTGCCCAGATGCTGCAGAGCGTCACTGGAACGAACTGAAGCCACACCCAGTCCTGGTTGATCATCACCCGGAACATCACGCTCCATGCCGGTATGAACAGGCTCGTCGGCCGAATCTCGCTCATCATTGCGCGATACTGCGACCAGGCATGCGGATCCGCCCAGGTGATCAGGAGCATGTTCGCCGCCATGGCTGAGATGCCGCCCAGAATGACCCGGTAGTTCTTCCGGACAACCGACCAGACGAGCAAAACCAGAAAAAAGGGAAGAATGAGGTGCGGCTTCGTCGCGAAAGGGAGCATGGCAGCGCCCGCCAGGAATGGCCGGCTCTGATGGAACTTCAGGAACAGCACAAGCCCGAGAAGCAGGAAGACATCAAGTTGCCCAATCATCAGGCAGGCCAGCACCGGCGCGAACAGGTATCCGACGAGATGAATCCGGCTGTCGGCTGTACCGTACATGCTCTTCAGTATCCGCAGGGAAGCCACAAGGCAGCAGGCGATCGCAAGCATCCACAGGATTGCGCCCGTTTTGGAACTGAAGAAGCCCAGCGGAAGAGCGAAGATAAGCGCAAACGGCGGGCTGAAAGACGGGTGCGACTGCGCCCGGGTAGATCCTGCAATCCGCTGTAGCCGCAGGATCGCATCCATGTCATAGGGATTCCCGCCATGCACAAGCTGCTGTCCCGCGGCCCAGAATTCTGGATAATCCCTCTTCCCAATGCTCTCGTCGCTCATGCCGAAGACGAGAAACCCCAGGCCGATACACAGCAGGAAAACAGCCGCAATCACCCGCGCAGGAGTCCATTTCGGCGCTGCATTCGAATCCTTGGCGGGTGTGGTCGCGGAATTCACTCGGCTGAAACTGCCTCAGTTCAGGTTTATTAAGAGATTTTTAATGCCTGATCGCCCCAAATTTACATGCATTCCGGGCCTTTAAGCAATGCGGATCGGCCCGTGACGAGACACCCACGTCACAGATTTATACCCCTTCCCGTACCGCATTTCGTTGACTCTATGGGACGTTTCGATTATCCTAAAGACCTTGTGCGGTGTTGCGCCTGGGGTTTGTCGATGGGCTCTCATAGAGACATTCAAGTCTATGAGGCAAAGTAGGTTAGCCCGGACCCAGCCGATTGAATTTCCTTAACGGATTCGACCGGAACAGGCACCTTCTGTGAAGTGAAAGTCAGTTTCACAGAGTCAGGAGCCCCTCGGAGGGCGAACTTCGCAGTCCTCACCCGAACAGGATTGTTTGGAAGTGGGTGAAATCGATTCCCATGCGCGGATGCCATGGGCAAAGGCGCTTTGCGCCGCAGTTTTTAGTTAGAGGGCAGGAGACAGATGAGCACCTTCGTTCCGAGCGGCAAGGATATTGACCGCAAATGGTTTGTGGTTGACGCCAGCGGCCAGACCCTGGGCCGGCTGGCAACCAAGGCTGCCGACGTGCTGAGCGGCAAGCTTAATCCCAGGTACGTGCCGTACATCGATATGGGCGACCACGTAATCGTCATCAACGCCGAAAAGGTTCGCCTGACCGGCTTGAAGAGCCAGAAAAAAGTCTATCGCCGCTACACCGGTTTCCCCGGCGGATTGCGCGAAGAGGAATTTACCCGCCTCCTTGCCCGTAAGCCGGAAAAGATTCTGGAAGAGGCAATCAAGGGCATGCTGCCGAAATCGAAACTCGGCCGCGCCATGGGTTCAAAGCTTAAGGTCTATCGCGGCGACAAGCACCCCCACCTGGCGCAACAGCCAGTGGCGCTTGAGGTCGCGTAAGAGCACTCGCTGGCAGCTAGCTGCTAGCCTGGAAAATTTCAATTTCTGCTTTGGTTTCTAGCTGGGAGCTAGAGGCTGGAAGCTAGGAGCTAAAGAGAGAATGGCAGATTTGGTTCAGTATTACGGGACGGGGCGCCGCAAGTCGGCGATTGCCCGCGTGTTCCTGCGTCCGGGTACCGGCGAGTGGAAGGTGAACGGCAAAGCTTTCGAAGAGTATTTCGTTACCGAGCAGCAGCGCGTCGCCGCCAAGAAGACTTTGAATGTTGTCGAGCTGGCTTCAAGCTTTGATGTGGTCACTACCGTCAGCAGCGGCGGAGTCGCCTCACAGGCCGACGCAGTGAAGATGGGCATTGCCCGTGCACTGATCCTGTTCAATCCCGAGTTGAGAAAGGCGCTCAAGGCCGAAGGCCTGCTGACCCGCGACGCTCGCGTCAAGGAGCGCAAGAAGTACGGTCAGAAGGGCGCTAGGAAAAGATTCCAGTTCAGCAAACGCTAGTCGCTGGCTGGTGTTTTGGCGGGAATGGCGATTGGATACGGAGTAACCAGGAGTTCGGGCTCGTTACTCCCTATTCCCTGATCCCTACTCCCTGGTTGTTAAATCCCCGCGTAAGCGGGTTCAATCTGGGCCAGACGAAGGTTAGCCCGGATGCAATCCACGAAGGAGGCCAATGGCCACGATCACCATGAAGGAGCTGCTCGAAGCGGGTGTTCACTTCGGGCATCAGACGAAGCGCTGGAATCCCAAGATGAAGGAATACATCTTCGGCGAGCGCAACGGAATTTACATCATCGACCTGCAAAAGACGCTCAAGCTTTTCAAGGATGCGTCGAAGTTTGTCACAGAGCTGTGCGGGAGCGGCAAGACGATTCTTTTCGTCGGCACCAAGCGCCAGGCGCAGGATGCGGTTGCCGAGGAAGCTAATCGCGCCGGAATGCCGTACATCAACCAGCGTTGGCTGGGCGGCCTGCTGACCAACTGGGTGACAGTGCAGAAGTCGGTGAAGCGCCTTCAGGAACTGGATGACATGGCCACGGACGGCCGTTATGAACTGCTGACCAAGAAGGAAGTGATCCGCCTCGAGCGCGAGCGCAAGCACCTTCAGGCGAACCTGGCAGGCATCAAGAACATGAAGCGGCTTCCAGACGCGCTCTTCATCGTCGACTCGAACAATGAGGCGATCGCGGTGAAGGAAGCGCGCAAACTGGGCATCCCGGTTGTCGCCGTTGTCGATACAAACTGCGATCCAACCGTGGTCGATTACGTAATTCCGGGTAACGACGATGCGCTTCGTGCCATCCGCCTCTTCACCTCCAAGATTGCCGACTCGGCAGCCGAGGGCGTCAATCTGGTGAATGACAAGGCCTTCGCAGCAGAAGAAGCTCCCGCGGCAGCGGAAGCCGAGGGCGAAGCGCTTGCAGAAGCGGCCCCGGTCGAAGATATCGATTTCGAAGCGCAGGTCAGCGGCGTGCGCAAGGCTCCGGCAGCCGAAGCGGCGCTGGAAGAGGAAGTTGCCGAACGCGCCCTGTAAGTTCTTTAGCACACCGGAACAAGCGTGGCCGCGCAGTCTGGTTGCCACGCTTTTCTTTTGGCGCCTGTAGTGCGGCCCAAGCCTCCGGCGCGACAAACAAATAGTCAGGCAGACGAACTGTTCTTAACGAGAAGGAAGCGAGAAATGACTGTGGCAGAGAAGATAGATGCAAAATTGGTAAAGGACCTCCGCGAAAAATCTGGCGCGCCCATGGGCGACTGCCTCAAAGCTCTGCAGGAGACTAAAGGCAATATCGAAGACGCGTTTGTGGTGCTGCGCAAGCGTGGCATGGCATCCGCGCAGAAAAAGGCCGCTCGCACCACCAACGAAGGTGCAGTGGGAACCTATATCCACGCCGGCGGCAAAATCGGCGTAATGGTCGAGGTTAACTGCGAGAGCGACTTCGTTGCGCGTACTGAGGACTTCCAGGAACTCCTGAAAGACATCGCGATGCACATCGCCGCCAGCGATCCTCGCTATGTAAAGCCCGAAGACGTCACGCCCGAGGATCTCGAACGCGAGAAGGAGATCTATCGCGCTCAGGCTGCGGCCAGCGGCAAGCCTGCAAACATCATCGAGAAGATGATTGAAGGCAAGATGGCGAAGTTCTACGAAGAGGTTTGTCTCCTCGAGCAGCCTTTCATCAAGGACCAGGCCGTCAGCATCAAGGAACTGATCGCTCAGAAGGTCGGCAAACTCGGCGAGAATATCACCATTCGCCGTTTCGCCCGCTTCAAGGTTGGTGCACCCGACTGGACCGTGGCGCAGACCAGGGCAGCCGAAACAGCAGCCGCCGAATAACAGAGATTCATCCCTGGGGGGTGGATGCAAGTGGCGAGCACCCGGAGTGCGAACTCCGGGTGTTCGTTTTTTGGGCAGCGGTGATCAAGCGGTCGAATGCGCCCCTGAACTGGCGACCTGTACCGGAACGGCTCCAAACCGCCGCGCCCTATGCCGAAATTCGTTTATGGCATCTTCCAAATCCGAAGAATCAAAATCCGGCCACATGCGATTACTGAAAAGAAGCTCCGCATAAGCCGATTCCCACAGCAGGTAATCGGACAGCCGCTTTTCGCCGCCCGTCCTGATGAGCAAATCGACCTCGCCGCAATTCGAGGTGAGTGCCTGCGTGATGATGGCTCGCACCCCATCGCTATTCATCGCTTCCCCCCGAACTCTATCGAGAGCAGCAGCCGCAGCAGTCGCGATGGAAGTGCGCGACGAGTAATCGACCGCGATCCGAAGGCGCAGCTTACTCACGCGTGAAGTCGCGAGTTCGCAATGCTCGATTTCTCGCAGCAGCGCTCGCGGAATCCGGTCGCGACGCCCAATCACTTCGAGCCGCACGCCGCTCTTCCGAAGCCGCTCACATTCAAGCCGAAGAAATGCGCGAATAATCCAGAAGATGCTTTGCACTTCCTGTGCGGGTCGCGCCCAGTTGTCCGATGAGAATGCATACATCGTTAGAACACCGATGCCCAGGGCGGGCGCGCTCTCAACCGTACGACGAACGGCTGCAACTCCCGCGCGGTGACCCGCTACTCGCGCCAGTCCCTGGTGCGTTGCCCAGCGGCCGTTCCCGTCCATAATGATCCCGACATGAATGCCGGCTTCCTTCGCGAACTCCATAAGCCTTACCTCGGGGAAGGGATGGGTACTTCAAAAAACGAGCGCTATCGGTTGGCCGCCGCCTGGTCCGGCAACGAGCCATACCAGTCAATCGAGCGCGTAAAGTACATCGCAACCGCAACAATCACGAAGCTGGCAATCGCTCCTATGAGCAGCGCATTGTCCTCAAGTCGCAGCAGCATATAGATCAGCGCGTACAGCATCGTGAATACCGCCAGTGCGCGTATCGCCTGTATGCGGCTGGCGAAAATCCATCCTGCATTCGTCGAGAGCAAAATCACGGTCGCCGCTCCTGCAATAAGAAATCCGAAGTCGAATCCGATGCGCTCGGCGAGCGAGAGCAGCAGCAAATAAAAGATGATCTGGGCGACACCAACCAATGCGTACTGCGCCGGATGGACACGCTTCCCAGTGGTCACTTCGAAAACGAAATACGAGAGAAAGATCAGCCCGATGAAGAGCAGGATGTATTTCAGCGAACGCGTAACTGACTGGTAAGGATCCGCAACCTCGATGAACGAGACGCCAAGCGCTGTGGCCTCAAGGCCCGTGATGAGGTCGCCCCCTCCTTCAGCGCGCACCCCCCGTGCAATGAAAGGAACAGTCCAGTCGGCAGTAAAGCCTGACTGCGAAACACTGCGATTTATCGGAAGAAAGCCGCCATCAAAGCTCGGACTCGGCCAGTCGCCTTTAAGCGTGACATGAGTGGTTTTGCCATACGCCAAAACTGCGATGCGCTGCGCCCCGGAAAATCGCACCTCAGCCGTTGCCGTGAACTGGGTGTTCGGCTGTATGTCTTCTGCTTTCGCCCCGAACAGGGTCAGCCTCGTTTGTTGAGTCTGGTCAGCACCGAGCGAAAGGCTCTGCGTGATCATCGCCGGTGCGAGGGTGGTCGTCTTTCTGCCCGCGGTCAGCGTCCCGTCTGAAAGTGCGCCGCGTGCATCGCTAACGCCAACGATGAACTCCGCGTGATTCCAGTCGAGTTCCGCATTTTGCGGCGCCGCCGCCGGAACTCCGGTCAGATCGAACGATGCGCTGAAATTCAGGTCCGCCTGGAATACCGGCACCTTGAACAGCGACCTGCGCCGCTCTTCAGTTCTAGTCTTCAACGCAGCGGATCCCTCCGCAGGAAATACAAAGTAGACGCCATGTCGCGCCGCTTTATCCGGCGACTGCGAAGGTATGCTGTAGGGAATCGCGAGCGTCGGACCAAGAAAGGTCTGCTGACCCCCGCTGTGACTGCTGATCTCTTTCACAACATCATTCGCCCGATGCGTTCGTTCATCGACCAGCTCATCGACAAAGAACGCTGGGATCGTCATCGCGAGAGCCAGCGCGCACACAACGAAAAGCTTCAGGCCCATCGAACGGGACTTGCTCTTCGACTGCAGTTGAGGTTGAAACAGCGGACTTTCGTTCAAAGATGGTGCCTCCCAATCAATGACTTTGCAATGCAAAGCCAGTAGACAATTTTTTTTAAGCTTCTGAAGGGTCCAGTCCCAGCAGATTTGAAACAGATGTTTGTGATTTCCCCGCGCCGGCAGCGTCACGCACCACTTGCTCAAGTGTCTCCAGATATTCCAGGTACCGCTTGCGACCAGAGGCCGTAATGCGGCAGACCGTCAGCGGCCGATTGCGATCATGTCCCCGGGTAATCTCCACCATCTTCGCCTCTTCCAGCACGCTGAGATGCCGGCTGAGATTACCATCCGTAAGAGAGCAAAGCTGCTTGAGATCGTTGAAAGTGACGCCCTTCGGATTCGTAATAAGGGAAGTAAGCACGCTCAGCCGCGCGCGTTCGTGGATGACGCGATCGAGCCCTTCGTACGCGAACCGCCCCTCCGAATTGGTTTGCTTAGACTTCATCTTGATCTTCCTTCGATCCCCACAGCAGAACCGCCGCAACAATCAACTGTCCGATGCCGTAGGCAAGCCCCATCGTCCACGGCGAAAGTGCCCGCGTGTCCCCCAGGCCGATGCACGCCAACCCAGCAACCAGATACCATCCCCCCGCAGCCGCCATGCGCCGCGGAAGAAAACGGCACGACGCGAAGACGCCAAGGCTGTAGGTGATCTGCCACAATCCCGGCAGCATCCATACATTCGCCGGTACCAGCCGGATCAGCACGATCGAGATCAGCGCGCCCGCGCCAACGGACGGCAGAAACTGCTCGATGGCCATCAGGATCATCTCATCAGCCATGCCGGAATGAATGCGCCTTGTGCGTGTCAGCGTCTGCACTCCAATGAGCATGGCGGATACGATGGCCGTCGTCACCCAAATGCGCAGGTAATTGCCAATGTGATTCGCCGGATTGGGCAGCAAAAAATACTGCGCAGTCGCCGCCAGCACCGCGAAAACGCCCGTCGCCGCAAGTGTCGCCGCACCGTACCCGCGAAACTCCGTGCTTCGCGCCACCTGCCGCCGAATGCTGCTGATGTCCCCGAGAGCCTTATCGAGAGGGTGAACTGGGAAACTCATCCGACCTCACTTTACAATGCAAAGTAATCCAGCACCGCATCCGCTGTCAAGTTACGAGGCGGGTTCATGAGCCGCAAAGGTAAACCTCGCCTGCCCTAAGTCTCTGCACTCCATCACTTTGCTACGTGTGCCAAGTCACTCGCTTTTGGAGATCAGGGAGGCGACCTCGTGCGTTATCATTTGCCCGTGAAAAAACACATTGCTGTACTTGCACTTGTTTTTGTTTTCGCCGCAATCACATCCGAAAGAACCCAGGCGCAGCAAGATTCCAGCGCTGCCAAACCTGCACACAACCCCGCCGCTCTCATCAACGGCTATCAGCCCATGTGGTGGAAAGAAGCCGTCGTCTACCAGGTGTATCCGCGCAGCTTCCAGGACTCCAATGGCGACGGCATCGGCGACCTGAATGGTATTACCGAACGCCTCGACTACCTCAAGAAGCTTGGCGTCGACGTCATCTGGCTTTCGCCGCATTACGATTCCCCCAACGCCGACAATGGCTACGACATTCGCGACTACCGCAAGGTCATGAAGGAATTCGGCACCATGGCCGACTTCGATCGCATGCTTGCGGGTATCAAGGCGCGCCACATGCGCCTCATCATCGATCTTGTCGTCAACCACACCTCCGATGAGCACCGCTGGTTTGTTGAGTCGCGTTCCTCCCGCGACAATCCATACCGCGACTACTATTTCTGGCGCGATGGCAAACCGAACTCCGCGGATCCGGCGCATCCGCTACCGCCCAACAATTACCCCAGCTACTTTTCGGGCTCGGCGTGGCAGTGGGACAAAACAACAAAGCAGTACTATCTTCATCTCTTCGCTTTGAAGCAGCCCGACCTGAACTGGGACAATCCCAAGGTCCGCGAAGATGTTTTCGCCCTCATGAAGTTCTGGCTCGACAAAGGTGTAGATGGCTTCCGAATGGACGTGATTCCCCTCATCTCCAAGCAGCCGGGGTTGCCGGACCTGACGCCCGATCAGCTCATGGACCCTTCACGACTTTGGGCCAACGGACCGCATCGCGACGAGTACCTGCGGCAGATGAACCGCGAAGTCCTCTCCAAGTACGACGTGATGACAGTGGGCGAAGCCATCGGTATCACGCTTGAAGAAGAACCAAACATCATCGACAGCACCAGCCACGAACTAAACCTCGTCTTCAACTTCGACGCGATCCGCGTCAACCGCGGCGAGTTCTACTCCGAACGCAAATGGACCCTGCCCGAACTGAAGTCCATCTACGATCACCATGCCCAGGTTCTGAGTTCGCATACGACGGATTGTTGTGGCAAGACGAACTGGGACACCGTGTTCCTCTCCAATCACGACAATCCTCGCCTCGTCTCGAACTTCGGCGATACCTCCACGCCTGAGTTCCGCGTCCGCTCCGCCAAGCTCATTGAGACCATGCTCATGACGCTGCGCGGCACTCCTTTCATCTATCAGGGCGATGAGCTCGCCATGACCAACTTCCCCTTCAAGCACCTCAAGCAATTCAACGATATTGAGGTGAAAAACGCGTATAAGGAGAAAGTCGTTCAAGGCAAGATGACCGAGGCCGAATTCATCGCAGAGTCCCAGCGCTTCGGCCGCGATAACTCCCGCACGCCAATGCAATGGAGCGATGCTCCAAACGCCGGTTTCTCCACCGCGAAGGCCAAACCATGGCTCGCCGTGAACCCCAACTACCCCGGCATCAACGCCGCAGTAGAGGAGGCCGACCCCAACTCCGTCCTCCATTACACCCGAGAGGCGATCGCTCTCCACCACTCCGATCTCGCCTTTGTCTACGGCGACTACAGGGATCTCGATCCGGACAACCCGCAGGTCTTTGCCTACACCCGCACCATCCTCCACCACATGCCTGACAAGTCAGACCAGCGGTTCCTCGTCGTTCTCAACTTCAGCCCAAAACCCACCGACTATACGCTCCCGGCGGGAATCACACCGGGCAAATTGGTCCTGGCCAATATCCCAGGCACACCCACCGGCGGCAGCCCCACGTTGAAATTGGCGCCATGGGACGCCCGGGTCTACGCCTTCTGATCCGAGGCGCAGGCCAATGCGTTGCACCTGCCTTGGCCTGCGCCGGTCCCCGTCTCAGCATCGGAAGTGGCCCTCCCAGCCCGTATGCGATACTCGAAAAAGAATGTACAAGCGGATTGTTCTCAAGCTCTCAGGGGAAGCATTGGCGGGGTCGAATAAGTTCGGCCTTGACGCCGCAAAAGTCGCGGCGATCACAGATGAGATCGCGGACGTCCATACACTCGGTGTCGAAATCGGCATCGTTGTCGGTGGCGGAAACTTCTTTCGCGGAGTGGCCGAACAGGCCCGGGAAATGGATCGAGTAGCAGCCGACAACATGGGTATGCTGTCGACCGTAATCAATGCCATAGCATTGCAGGACTCTCTCGAGCAGCGTGATGTGCAATGCCGTGTCATGAGCGCAGTTTTCATGAATCAGGTTGCCGAGCCCTACATCCGCCGCCGCGCCGTAAGGCATCTCGAAAAGGGCAGGGTGGTGATCTTCGCTGCGGGCATTGGCAATCCATTCTTTTCTACCGATACGGCGGCAAGCCTGCGCGCCATGGAGATCAAGGCGGATGTCCTTCTCAAAGGCACCAAGGTTGAGGGCGTCTACAGCGCTGATCCGGTGTTGGTCAAAGACGCCGTAAAGTACGACGAGATTACCTACATGGAAATCCTGAGACAGGGGCTTAAGGTCATGGATTTGACAGCCGTCAGCCTCTGCAAGGACAACAACCTCCCCATGATCATCTTCAACATGAACCAGCCCGGCAACATTCGTCGGGTAGTGCTGGGCGAAAAAGTCGGCTCCCTGGTGACCGCCTAAAGCACCTCCGGTCCACTGTTCCAGTTGCTTTGGCCGAGGCGGATTGAGTTATGAGGCTTTCAGTTCGGCCGGCCAACGCGTCGCGTGAGGACAAAAGAACGTCTAACCAGCAAGTGGAAATGAAAAAGCCAGCGCGGCTTGACGCCCTCACCGGCCTACGCAGCTTTGCGGCTGTCAACATTGTTCTCTTCCACTTTTCAAATCCCAACTGGTTCGGTCCGCTCGCCCCCGTGGTCAACGCCGGATATGCCTCTGTAAGCTTCTTCATCCTGCTCTCGGGCTTTGTCCTTGGCTATAACTACAACGCTCGCGCTCGCGCCGGCCAGCTTGAGACAAAGCGCTTCTATGAGGCGCGCTTCACACGGCTTTACCCGATCTACCTGCTGAGCCTGATTCTCGCCTTTAAGATGCTTTCGCTCGAGTGGGAATCGCACACGCATCCGATGTTTTGGACAGGCGTGGTGCTTTCACCTCTGCTCCTGCAGGGCTGGATACCCGAGATCGCCACATTCCTTAACACGCCCGCGTGGACCATGTCCGCCGAGTCGTTCTACTACGTGCTTTTCCCGTGGATGGCTCGATGGAAGAGGCCGGGGCACGTTGGACCGCATCTCGCAAAGATGGGATTGGTATGGATGCTCGGCCTTGTGCCTGGAACGCTCTACGTCATGTACAACCCCGACGGCATCATGCACATCGACCGTTTCAGCTACGGCAAATGGCTTCAGGCGCTCAAATATACCCCCATTCCGCACCTCGCCAGCTTCGTCTTCGGAGTGCTGCTTGCGGAGTTGGACGAGCTCGTTCCGCGTATGGGCAAGCGGCGCCTTGTCGTGGGCATCTTCGGGTTCGTGGCGACCTTCGCAATCCTCACCCAGGCGCACCGCTTGCCTTATCCGCTCCTCCACGATGGCTTCTTCATGCCACTGTTTGGTTGCATTATTATCGGACTGGCCGGAATCAACCCAATGTCAAAGTTGTTCGGCTTGCGCCCGCTCGTGTTCGTCGGCGAAGCCAGCTACTGCCTGTACCTTCTGCACTTCAACCTGTGGAACATGATCCACGATTCGCATGTGCTCGACCATCTTCGACTGGCCCGCTTCGATCCTTGGATCAGCTACCTTCTTCTGATCGGCATGGCTCTCCTCGCCCTGCACTTCATAGAAAAGCCAGCCCAGCGAATCCTCCGCGGCTGGATGCACGTCTGGCGGTGACAAGTGCCTGCTCACTGCCTGCTGATCGCTATTCCCTCGACCTCACTCTTCTGCAAAGGCCACAAAGCTGTGCGGCTGCACGGTAATCCGAAATTCCGTCCTGACGGCTCGCCGCGAACTGTGCGCTGCAGATGCGGTCTTGCCCGTGATCTCTTCTCCACTCGTCAGATTGCGCAGGTGTGATGACTTATCCGTCCCTGAAATCGTGACCTCCGTCGGCTTGTCGAGAAACGATTCCACAACGAATGAGTGATTGTCATACGCAAACAGGCTCACCTTGCTCGGCGCGTCCATCATGAACGGAAACCCAGAGAGAACATAGCGCCGTATCGCCGTCAGCACCGCCTGTGGCAAGGCATACAGATCATTCATATTCTCGGGAATGGTCAGCACATAGAGAATGCCCTTCGAGTAGCGATCCATCAGCAGCAGTGGTGCTCCTCGTCCATTCGCAGTGCCCCGCACAATGGGCCATGCGTCGTTCGTAAGAAACGCAATCTCCGGCACCAGGATCTCAGCGTTCTTGCCCAGATCCGCTCCGCTCCCCGCGCCAAAGCCTCCCCAGAACTCATTCACGCGCAGCACATTCCCGGTCGTATGAATGTCCGCGATCTGCTCAATTCCTTTTCCCTGGAGCTTCTTCAGCAGCCCCGTGGTGACCACCACATTGCCGCCACGCTCAAGTTGAGCTCGAATCTTGCTCACAAGTTCAGGATCGAAAGCTGCCTGCTCGGTCAGAAGCACCGTGTGCGCATCGGCAGGGAAGTCCGGCCGCATCTCGATCGGGATTCCAATCATCCCCAGATAGTTCTGCAGAAAATCCTCACCCGTTGATTGATACGGCTTGTAGCTGGCGATTCCAATTGGCTTACCCAGTTTGCCAAGAACCGCATTCACCTCCGACAACGAATATCCCGCGGCGCTCGCCCAACTTGTCGGAGCGCTGTTCCCCGAATCAGAATGCCATTTCTCAAGCCCTGCAGCCGAAAAGGTTGTCGGCAAATTAGCCCAGGCCTGTCTTTCCCCCATCTCAACCGGCCGTAGAATGTCGCTCCACTGGAACAGCACGATCTGCGGGGTCTTTGCCAGCATCGTGTCCCACAACTGTTCGGCGTAACGATCCACATACCGACTGTCGTAGACGTCCACCCAGCCGCCCCCATTGCGTCCCGGCGCGACACTATCGAAGTAGCGAATGATCTCGTAGCTCTCGTACTGCTGCAGATGCTGGTCGTTATCCACCGGATCGCGCGTCTCCGTTCCCGTGTAGATTCCGTCGAACATCTTCGGCTCTTTATCCAGATCGTACCCATTGGCCTGGAAATGCTCGTACCAGTTTGGAAATTTGATAATGACCTTGACCTTCGGATTCGCCGCGCGTGCAGGGCCGAGCACCAGCTCCTGCGAAACCTCATCCATCAGCTTGAGCCGAAACGCATCCCAGGTTTGCTCCCCTTTCGCCGCAATATCGGAATCGTATTTTGTGTTGTTGAAGAAGAAATCGTCGAGCATGATCTCGTCGAAGTGTCGGGCTGTAATCTCCGCGATGTGCTTCACATAATCCCGCTGCTTGGGGTCCGTGTAGCACATCGAGATGAATTGGCCGCCGTTGTCATCCGGCGCGTCCGCTCCCGCAGTATCACCCCGCCCAACGTAAGCAATCCCGCCCGCTGTCTCCACGTCGTGCGCCGCAAAAAAGCTCTTCACCTGCTCGAGGTTCGCATCGTCCGCAATCGTTCCGCTGCGATAGGTTTCGATGTAAACCTTGTCGACCTTCACCTGACTGGAAAGATCATCCCAGGACTTCTGAAGATAAGCCGGGTCCTTCATCTTCTGCACTACGAACACCGGAATGTATACAGCCACACGAAACTGATCATGGCCGGGCGCAGGCGCAGCCTTAAGCGGCCCAGGAGCCACCATAAAGAGAACCGCTAAAAAAGGCAGAAAACGTAAGGCGCGACAAGACACAGGCAATCTCCTTTCGATCAGACTTCTGGATGCGAATCCCAGGAGGTCTGCCGATGCGGAGACAGTATAACGACCACTTGCCGATCTAGTAAAACGATTTTGTAGGGCGGGTCGTCGCGGTTGCCGCGCAAACACAAAGCCCAGCCAGAAAGGCTGGGCTTTGCTTCCTGCGCTTACTCGCTTACGGAGTCACAACCTGGGTCGAATGATTGCCGTGTGGCACCAGCGCCACGGCGGAGGGGTGAAGACCCGTGGGGTAGGGTGTAGCCTGCGTCTGCTTGAGCGTGCCGGCAGTCGGATCAAGCCGGAAGCCGGAGACCGAATTGCCAAGGTAATTCGCCGTGTAAACAAACCGGGCAAGCGCAGGATCGATTGCAATGGCAACCGGCTGCGTATCGGTGCTGTTCGTTTGCGACCCAGTGGTGTTCACCGCGGACGATGGTGTACCCGTCTGGATGTCGATTACGTAGGCGCTCACACTCGAATCCAGCGAGTTCGACACGTACAAGAACCGCCCACGCGCATCAACAGTGATCGCCGTCGGTTGGCCGCCGCTCTTGTAGGGTCCATTCAGCAGGAAGTTCACAGCGAACCCGCTGTAAACGCCATAGCCGATCAGTTGATTCGACGCGAAATCCGTAACGTACAGGTAGCTATTCAGTGGATCCGCTACAATCCCAGTCGGCTTCACGCCCGCGTTGTACGGGCTCCCAGGTGTTGGCGTGAGGGCGCCGCCCGAACCAACCACGAATCCATATAGCCACCCCGGACTTGCTGAACTCGTGGTCTGCCCGCCAGGGTTGTACGACGACTTGTCATAAGCGGTCACATACACAGCTTTGCCGCTCGGCAGCACTGCAATCGCGGTCGGCACGACGAGGTCGGGAGCATTTCCCGGAATCGTAAGGCTGTTTTGCGATTCAGCCGAGCCTCCAATGGTCCCTGACGAAAGTGCGAAAACCGAAAGCGTTGCCGATGTTGTGCCCGATAGCACATACAGGCTGTTGCCGTCCGGGCTGACGGTCATTGCCGTAACGGGATCCGTAAGTGTAACGCTGTCCTTTTTCGTCAGAACGCCATTCGTAGCCAGTGCGAAATGAACAATATTCATATCGACTTGGTTGGCGACGTAGAGATTCTGATATCCCGGAGACACAGCAAGCACGGTTGGCGTGCTTCCTCCCGAGCAGACAGCCGGCGCGCCGTTACGAATGGCGCCGGACTGGGAGTCAACGGCATAGGTCTCAATCTCGCCACCAGGGCATGTTGTGCTGCTCCCAGCGACCGTCGATGCGGATGTAGCCACAAAAAGATAATCGATCGTCACAAGCTGACAACCGGAGAAGAGCGTGGCTACACCGAGGCTGATTGCAGAGACCACAACGATGTGTCTCAATTTGCTGAACTTCATGCGCTTCCTTCGTCACGGGCCGTCAAGACTTAGCCCAGAATTGCTGATTGATATGCCTTTCAGCCAATTGCAAGCCTGAAAGGAATCCTGCCGTCCTGCGGATCGTTCTAATCTGCTCGCGCCAACGGACACGGTCACTTCTTGCTGCCGTTATGTGTGACTGCTGCAACCGCCGTCGGATTGGGATTCGAAGCCGAAGGCGAAAACTGTGAATTCAACAGGGAACCGTCATTCGCGTTCAACTGAAAACCTGAGACGCTGTTACCCAGAAAGTTTGCCGTGAATACGTATTGATTCAGCGATGGGTCGATGCCGACGGCCACCGGTTGCGTCCCCGTGGTATACGTGCCCAGCTTGCTCAGATTCCCTGCATTGATGGAATAAACGCCGAGGTTCGAATCCTGCTCGTTGGCAATCATCGCGTACTTGGCAGACGCGTCCACCACGATAGCCGAAGGCTGCGCGCCGGTTGCATACGGGCTTCCGCTCAGCGGCGTCAGAGCGCCACCTGCGATCTGGTAGCCATACGCAACGTTCAACGCGGAATCGGTCACATACAGATAACTACCGGACTTATCGCTGGCGATTGCCGAAGGATGCGTTCCGACCTGGACGGGGGATCCGGGTATTACCGCGAGAGTTCCGTCAGACCCCGGTGCGAATCCGAAAACATATCCCAGATTGGTGTTGGCATCGTACCCGGCCACGTATACATACGAGCCAGAGTTCGCGACGTTAATCGCCGTCGGAACAAATATGTCGCCGGCTGCTCCACCGCCCAAAGTCAGTGGCCAGTAGTTCGCGCTAATTGCAGTGTTCACCACCGGTGCTCCAAGCGTATTTGCTGGCAGCGTTGGGCTCAGAGCCTTCGCCTGGTCAGCAGTCAGAATCGGAAAAACCGCGATCGAGCCTGAGCACGGGGAAGCCGGTGAGCATGTCGGCAGCGGCATGTAGGTGTCCGCAACAAACAAAAACCCGTTCGGAGATATTCCCGCCGCAATGGGGAAGATCCCCGGAGTATTTACCGTGTTCTGCGGATAGAGCTTGCCATCGCTTCCGATGATGAACTGAACTATCGTGTTGTCGTCCTTGTTTACTACGTAGAGATCGGCTTGATCGGGCGACACCACGTCTGAAACCGGATTACGTCCACCTGAAAAAAATGGCGAGGTAGGAATCTGGCGCATGCGCCCGGACTGCGAATTGATCTCAAAAACGTTCACTTCGCCGTAGTTGTTGGGCCCGGCGGCTCTGGCGCTCGTCACATATACAAAGTCGACGGTAAGCGTCGCGCAGGCAGATAGGAAGCCGGCTGCCACTATGCTCGCCGCGGAAATGGCCAGCAACTGAATCGGTTTGTTCAACTTCATGCGCATCTTTCGTATTGAGCCGACTTCGCCATCTTGAGAACCGGCCTGTGTCGACCTGCCAATATCCGGCTTCCTCTTGATGACATCGGCAGATCGAATTTGTTCACAGGTGAATCGTCCTTGTACCACTCTGGGCACGCGAGATAAAGCCGTTAGCTTGTGCGCCCGGTGGCAACACACCATGCAGCCGGCCCCGGCAATGGATAGCTCCCCTTGGCATGCGTCGACGGGCTCTGGGTTCGCAGGTTGCCCTGGTTCTGATCAATTGACAAACCGGTAACCGTCGAATCGCCGAAATTCGCCGTGTAGATAAACTGATTCGACGGATCCTCAAGGATGCACTGTGGTAGCGGCCCTGTACCGGCCGTATTTCCGCCATTTGCAATGGGAGCCAACTGGTACGGCTGCGTGATCGTGAATGCCGCAATCCCGCTTTGCGCGTTGTTCGGGTTGGAATTATCACCCTCGTTCAGTACATAGAGCCACTTGTTGCTGACCGCAATCACGTAATTGGGATTGCTCAGTGTCGAGTCGTCCGGGTAATAGCCACTCGTTTCAGCCTGAAGAGCCCCATTTGAACCGGCAGAATAAGCGAAGATCTGGCCATTCGTCCCGTTCGTATTCACGCCATTATCCAGCACGTACACCACGCTGCTGGCTACTACGATGGCAGTGGCATTATGCATGCCCAGAGGCTGCGAACTGTTCTGGTTCACCGAAAGTTGGCCGCTGGCCCCGTTGTACGCATATGGGAACACCGCGTCTCCGGTAGCCGGGGTTCCGCTCAACGTCAAAACCGTATTCGATGAGAACGTGAAATCAATCGGATCCGCCGGCACCGGGAAGTAGGTCAGTGGCGATCCGCTTGCGGCGGTCACCTGCGAGTTCAGCACATAGCTGAGCCGCCCCGTCGAAGAGTCCACCTGGAACACCGTCACGTCACCGCACCGGGTCACCGAGGGACCGAACACCAGTGCGCATCCCGCACTGTCGGGAGCGGCCTGATCAAGCACAAAAAGATGCGTTCCTGCCGCATCTCCAATAATCCGGAAAGGATTGTGCCCCTGCGTGAAGAAGGTTTGCTGCGGAGAAAGTATCCCATTGCCGCCGATCGCAAACTGCACGATGTTAGCGTTCGAGCACACATCCGTTTCGCTGCACGGCGCGCCGTCGGTCGTCGTTCCGCGGTTCAGTACATACAGGAACCTGCCCCCATTTAGAAGCCAGAACCGGCCGGGGTTGGACCCTCCCGAACTGATCGGCAGCCCGGCAATGGGGGTCAGCTTGCCCGTGTTGTGATCAATCTTGAACCCGCTGATAACCCCAGCGCCGTTCGTCGAAGCGGTCTGGGTTCCGGTCACATAGAGAAAACCGACCGAATAGCTTTGCACGCAAGACGTAACCCCGAAGACCACGCCAGCAGAGATGGCAGTCATCAGAAGTGCCTTGCCGAATTTCCTGAACTTCATGCGATTCCTTCATCCTGGTCCGGCGTGTGCCGCCAAGTGTGCTGATTCCGCAGCAGAGCTGGGTTGGGATGGGTCCCTGATGCATTGTAAAAGGCGAGGGCTTGTTATGCCTAGTTTCCGGGTAACTTGATCCGAAACAAGATGTTTGAGCTTGAAATTCCCCAGCAGGCTACCGTAAGCAAACATGTCCTCACGTCTCGATTAAGGTGCGGATGCCGATGGCAATTGGACGGGGAATTTACCTTTATGTCACCTCGAAAATGGGGCCCTCGGCAACCGCTTTGCTCTCTCTTTCGCCCCCCGGAGCCGCTATGCCCAGCGGCTCCCCAGGCGAATCGCTCACCAGACCCGGCAGGAGTTCTCCGGATACATCGGCTGCCCCTTGTGGCACCCGAATGCCTTGCCGAACTCATCGAAGTTCTGCACGCTTCCATTCGTCCGCCACTTACCCGGAGAGTGTGGGTCAATCAACGCGAGCTGCCGTGCCGACTGTTCCGTCTGGTTCGAGCACCACACCTGGGCAAAGCCGATAAAGAACCGCTGCGCCTCGGTATACCCGCCGATCTTCTCTTCAACTGTCTTGTTCTCCTTGGCCAGCGTATCCAGCAGGGCCATATAGGCGATGCGGAGCCCGCCATTGTCCGCCGTGTTTTCTCCCAGGGTCAGCTTGCCGTTCAGGTTCTGTGCGGCAACGCCGTCGTGCGCCGGAGCTGCCTCGAATCCGCCGTACTCCTTCACCTCGCAATCGGTGCGTTCCTCGAACTTCTTCCGGTCATCGGCCGTCTGCCACTCGCGCAGATTTCCCTTGCCGTCATACTTCGAACCCTGGTCGTCAAATCCATGCGTCATCTCGTGGCCAATGACAACTCCAATTCCCCCAAAATTCACCGCCGGATCAATGTCCGGATCGAAAAACGGCGGCTGCAGAATGCCCGCTGGGAAATTGATGTCATTCATTGAGGAACTGTAATAGGCGTTCACCGTCGGCGGAGTCATCCCCCACTCTTTCTCGTCTACCGGCTTGCCCAGCTTGTTCAAGTTATAGTTGCGCTCAAATATGGCATTCCGCTGCTCATTGCCCAACGCATCGTCCTGCTTCACCACGAGCGCCGAGTAGTCGCGCCACTTTTCCGGATAGCCGATCTTGTTCCGGTACATCGCCAGCTTCTCTTCAGCCGCCTTCTTCGTTGCATCGCTCATCCAGGGCAGCGTCTTGATGTCGTCCGCCAAGGCCTTATCCAGTGCCGCTACAAGCTGATCCATGCTGGCCTTCGACTTGGGCGGGAAGTGCTGCTTCACCCAGTCCTGCCCAACAGCCTCCCCCAGAGCCTGATCCGTCTGGGATGTGCACTCTCTCCAGCGCGGTGTTGGTTCCTGCCGTCCGCTGAGCGTCTTTTCGAAGAACGCGAAGTTCTCATCTCGGAACGCCTTCGGCAGGTCGCTCGCAGAGCCGTGAATCACATGCCACCTTAGATACGATTTCCAGGCCTCCGTCGGCTGCGTGGCAATCAGTTCGTTCAGTCCTTTGAAATACTCGGGAGTTCCAACATTCAGGGAATCGAAATGACCCACGTGAACGTCCTTGAAATACACCGGAAAATCAAAGTCTGGAGTCAGTTTCTGGAAATCACTCACCGTGTAGATGTGGTACCGTTTCGCCGGATCGCGCAAATCCACCCGCGGCGTGGAAACGTTGGCAAGCGCCGTCTCAATCGTCATCACCGCATCTGCTTCCTTCGCGGCCTGATCCTGCGTATCCCCCGCAAGAGCGAACATCTTCTTCAGGTGCTCGCGATATTGCTGGCGTATGCCCTGGTACCTCTGGTTATCAACGAGGTAGTAGTCACGATCGGGCAGTGAGAGTCCGGCCTGGAAAACGCTGGCTATCTGCCGCGTCGAGTCCTTCTCATCCTGCTGCACCCCGAAGCGGAACAGCGGCGCCGGATCGCCATTCTGAGCAAGTTCGCCCACCAGCGAAGCCAGCCTTTTCGCGTCCTGCAGCTTGCCGATGCGGTCGAGAGCAGCCTTGATCGGCTCCGTGCCCTTTTTCTCAATCGAATCCGTGTTCATGCACGCCGCATAGAACTCGCCGTATTTCTTCTGCAACGGAGTCTTCGGATCCTTGGCAGCAGCGTCCAATTCTTCCCAGAGCAAATACCGGTTTCGTTCCGCAAGAATGGAAAAATTACCCCAGCGCACCTGATCCGGGGGTATCGGGTTGTTCTTCACCCAGTTCCCGCATGCATATTGATAGAAGTCCACACATGGATCGGCGGTCTTGTCGATTGCCGATTCGTCAAAGCTTTTCGGAGCGACGGGCGGTGTCGGCTTAACCTCGTCTTTCGTCTGGGACTGTCCAACTGCAATTCCTGCTGCAAACACGAAAGTGGCAAAACGCCGTATTCCCACCATGAGTTCTCCTCTGTATGGCTGCGTTCAAGGGGCCATACCCGTGGCATCAACGTGCGATCGCCGAAGAGGAGGCCCGCGTCGGCGCGCAGCATATTGAGCGCCGCTGCGCCACCGCTCAGAGAATTATATGTCGCCTCAAACGGACGCCGAATTCGCTGACGCAGCATGCGAGCCTTTGCTAAACTCCGCTAGCAGCCCCTGATGCCGGAGAAAGACCCGATGATCCTGAAATCCAAACTAGTCCTCTGTTCGTGTGTTGCCTTCATTGCATTCGCCGCGTCGACAGTCGTATCAGCGCAGCAGGACTCCAAAGCGGTCAAACGAATCCTGGTCCGTGCCGGGCATCTTCTCGACGTAAAAACCGGCAAGATTTCCGACGCACAGACCATCGTCGTTGTCGGCGACTCCATCCAGTCCATCGAGCCCAGCGGAACCGTAAGCGAACAGCCGGGCGACCAAGTCATCGATCTCGGCAGCATGACCGCACTTCCGGGTCTCATCGACGTCCACACGCACCTCACTATGAACACAGACTTCGATCCCTTTCACGAAGTCACCTCGACCCTCGCCAAAGAAGCCATCAATGGCGTGGTGAATGCCCGCAAAACTCTCATGGCGGGGTTTACCTCCGTTCGCAACGTCGGTGCCGGCGGATTCACAGACGTAGATCTTCGCGACGCCATCAACTCCGGACAAGTCGCCGGTCCTCACATGCTTGTCAGCGGACCGGCGATGGGCATCACCGGCGGTCATTGCGATGACAATCTTCTGCCCGCCCAATATCACCAAGTCAGCGACGGGGTAGCCGACGGCATTGCCCAGGTCCAGCACAAGGTCCGCGAGAACATCAAATACGGCGCCGACCTCATCAAGATCTGTGCCACCGGCGGAGTCCTCTCCAAAGGCGACGATCCCCAGGCATCCCAATACACCCTTGAAGAGATGCAAGCCATCGTTGCCGACGCCCACCGCCTGGGCCGAAAAGTAGCGGCCCACGCACATGGTGCACAGGGAATCCTCTGGGCCAGCGAAGCAGGTGTCGACTCCATCGAGCACGGAAGCTATATCGACGACGCCGCGATCGCCATGATGAGGAAGCATGGAACCTATCTCGTGCCCACCGTCTACCTGGAAGACTGGCAAATCGAGAACGGACATCTCCCGGCGCTCTATCATCAGAAAATGGTTGACGTCAGCTCAGTGGCCAAGCAGAACATCAAGCATGCCATGCAGTCCGGCGTGAAGATCGCCTTGGGCACCGACGCGGCCGTCTACCCTCACGGACTGAACGCGCACGAACTCGACGTCTACGTAAACCAACTCGGCATGGCACCTCTAACCGCACTCCAAACCGCCACCATCAATGCCGCCGACCTGATGGGCTGGTCATCGAAGACAGGCACAGTGGAGCCCGGGAAGTGGGCCGACATCATCGCAGTCGACAAGAACCCGCTCGAAGACGTCCGCGTGCTTCAGGATGTGAAGTTCGTCATGAAAGCCGGCGTGGTCTACAAGCAGTCCGGCGCAGAAAGCCGATGACGTAATGAGAAACAGGTTTCCAAATACAAATGGCCGGTCAGCTCAACTACAGACCGGCCATTCTGATTCTTTGTGTCGTCTTACTTTTGTCCCAGGAACAGATCCGACATCACCTTAACATCCTGGTCGGCCGCATGATTCAGATACGAAAGTCCGAACCCGGCTTCCAGCGTCTTCAGCAGTGAAAAGTG
>Ga0157369_10002043_pt1 | contig 24342 bp, 16 predicted proteins | sample C25metaG_FD_113461 | JGI IMG/M metagenome (GOLD analysis project Ga0157369, IMG submission 113461) | Corn rhizosphere microbial communities from Kellogg Biological Station, Michigan, USA - C2-5 metaG | ecosystem: Host-associated > Plants > Roots > Rhizosphere > Soil | place: USA: Michigan... | reverse complement strand
TCGTCTTCGATCGGCTTCGAGTTCGAGCACATCGAGGAAGAGGCGGAGCGCGACTGGTTCCGCCGCGCCATCGAAGGCGGCGAGATGCGCCGAACGCTCAGTGCGGACGAGAAGAAAGCGGTCCTGCGTCGCCTAACCGAAGTCGATGGCCTCGAGCGGTTCCTCGGCCTGGCCTACCAGGGCTACAAGCGGTTCTCGATCGAGGGCACCGATGCGCTCGTCCCGATGCTCGACGCCGCCATCGATGGCGCCGCGCGCGCGGGCGCGCAGGAGGTCGTGATCGGCATGGCGCACCGCGGGCGGATCAACGTGCTCACACACGTGCTCGACAAGCCGGTCGCCGCGATCTTCGAGGACTTCGAGGGCAAACACGCCAGTACGTCCGCGCCTAACGACACCGGCGACGTCAAGTACCACCTCGGCGCCCGCACGGTGCGCGACCTCTCGACCGGCGAGTCGGTGCACGTGGTGCTGCTGCCGAACCCGAGTCACCTCGAGATGGTGAATCCGGTTGTGGAAGGCGTGTCGCGCGCGCTCCAACAAGCGCGGTCCGAGAGCAAGAACGGAGATGTGTCGCCTAACGAGGCGAGTGTGCTCCCCGTGCTCGTGCACGGCGACGCGGCGTTCCCGGGCGAAGGCGTCGTGGCCGAGACCTTCAACCTGTCGTACCTGCGCGGGTACCACACCGGCGGCACGCTGCACATCATCTCGAACAACCAGGTCGGTTTCACGACCGATCCGCGCGATGGTCGCTCGACCTACTATGCGAGCGACCTCGCCAAGGGCTTCGAGGTGCCGATCGTCCATGTGAACGGCGACGATGCCGAGGCGTGCATCGCAGCCGTGTGGCTCGGTCTCGCCTACCGAGCGCGGTTCGGCAAGGATTTTTTGATCGATTTGGTGGGCTATCGGCGCCACGGGCACAACGAGACCGACGAGCCGGCATTCACCCAGCCGTTGCTGTACGCGGCCATTCGCTCGCATCCAACGCCGCGCGAAGTGTGGGCTGCGCGGTTGGTACGGGAGGGTTTGCTGAGCGACGGTGATGCCAAGGCGCTCGACGCCGAGGTACAGGCCGCATTCGACCGTGTCCTCACGCAGGTGAAGGCCGCACCGGCGCCCGAGGAGAACGGAAACGGGCATCACGCCGCGGCGCCCGACCTCGCGTCGGTCGACACGAGTGTGCGGCCGGATGCGCTGCGGTCCGTGAACGAACGCTTGCTCACCTGGCCGTCCGACTTCAAGCCGCTCCCCAAGCTGGCGAAGCTGCTCGAGCGGCGGCGTGCTGCGTTAGGCGAGGCCGGCGGCATCGACTGGGGTCACGCCGAGGCGTTGGCGTTCGGATCGTTGCTCATGCAAGGTGTTGCAGTCCGTCTCACAGGTCAGGATAGCGAGCGCGGCACGTTCTCCCACCGACAAGCGGTGTTGCACGACTACGAGCACGGTACCTCGTACGCGCCGTTACAGCACCTCCCTGGCGCCACCGGACGCTTCGAGGTGTACAACTCGCCGCTCTCGGAGATGGCCGTTCTCGCGTTCGAGTACGGCTACAGCGTCGCCGCGCCGCAGACGCTCGTGATCTGGGAAGCGCAGTACGGCGATTTTGCCAACGTCGCGCAACCGATCATCGATCAGTTCATCGCGTCGGACCGCGCAAAGTGGGGGCAAGATTCGGGCGTCGTGCTGCTCCTGCCGCACGGCTACGAGGGCGGAGGACCGGAGCATTCGAGCGCTCGGCTCGAGCGCTTTCTGCAGCTGGCCGCCGAGAACAACATGCGCATCGCGTATCCGTCGACACCGGCGCAGTATTTCCACATCTTGCGTCGTCAGGCGATGGCGAGCGACCGGCGCCCGCTCGTGCTGATGCAGCCGAAGAGCTTGTTGCGTCTGCCGCAAGCCGCGTCGCATCTGTCGGACCTGTCGTCGGGCCGGTTCCGGCCGGTGATCGACTCAGCGACGCAGGAGATCGAGCACGTTCGACGCGTGGTGCTGTGCACCGGCAAGCTCTACTATGATCTTGCTGGACACGCCGCGAAGAACGGCGCGATCGCGCTGGCGCGCATCGAAGAGCTGTATCCATGGCCGCACGAGGAGATCGCGCGTGTGATCGACCGGTATCCGGCGCTCGAGGAAGTGGTATGGGCGCAGGAAGAGCCGAAGAACATGGGTGCCTGGTCGTTCGTGGCACCGCGGTTGCGCGCGGCGGTCGGGAACACGCTGCCGATTCGATACATTGGTCGTCCGGAGCGCGCGAGTCCCGCTGAGGGCTACGCGACTGCACACACGGAACAGCAGACGAAAATCGTCACCGACGCTCTCGCCGTACCCGACCCGGTCGGCGCGGCCGGAGCGGCGCGGGGCTCAGCGCCGGCGCGCGTCCGTTAGACGGCGGCCGACACGGCCGCAGCGGTGGCGGCGGCTCGTTCATCACCCAGTGCCTCGGATCTATGCACGTACGCCACGCCATCGTCACTCTTGTCCTGATCGCCGCGGAAGCCCTGCATCCTCTGCAGGCGCAAGACCGCGGCGCCGCCGCGCTCGGTCAACTCGTGGAAGGGTTGCCGGTTTCGGTGCGAGTCCTCGTGATCGGCGCCCACCCGGATGACGAAGACACCCGTCTCATCACGTGGCTCACGCGGGGCCACCACGTCGACGTCGCCTACCTCTCGCTCACGCGGGGCGACGGCGGCCAGAACCTCATTGGCGACGAGCTCGGCGAGGCGTTAGGCGTCATTCGCACCGAGGAGCTCCTGGCCGCGCGCCGGATCGACGGCGCCCATCAGTACTTCACGCGCGCGTACGATTTCGGCTTCTCGAAGACGAGCGCGGAGTCCTTCCAGCACTGGCCGCACGACTCGGTGCTCCAGGATGTGGTGACGGTGGTCCGTGCGTTCCAGCCACAGGTGATCGTGTCCGTGTTCTCTGGCACACCGCGCGATGGGCATGGGCAGCACCAAGTCGCGGGGATCGTCGCCCGCGAAGCGTACGATGCGGCGTTGGACACGGTGCGGTTTCCGCGATCGGCGACGGCAGGGTACGGCGCCTGGGCGCCACTGAAATTCTATCGCGCGCGATCCTATTTCAACGGCGAAGGGGCAACGTTCACCTACAATGCAGGTGGACTCGACCCTGTGTTAGGCAAATCATTCGCCGAGATCGCCGCCGAAAGCCGGTCGCAGCACAAGTCGCAAGGGTTCGGTGTGGTCGCGCGGCTCGGTGCGCAGACGGGCTCGCTCGCCCGGGAAGCGTCGCGAGCCCAGCGGGCGCCCGCCGATGCGAAGCGGGAGCGCTCGATCTTCGATGGCATCGACACCACGTGGCGCCGGCTGCTTCCGTTAGTCAGCCGGCCGGCCGATAAGGCTGCGGTGGAACGACTCGTCGCCGCGACGGCGGAGGCGCGGCGCTCGCTCAGCCTGTACAATCCGAGCACCGGTGTGCCCGCCCTCGAGCGCGCGCACGCCGCCCTCGCGCAACTTGCCGCCGACGCACAAGCGGCGCCGCAGTCCATGAACGGCGATGTGTCGGTGTCGGTCACCGACGGCCTCCAGCGCGTGACGCGCGCCTTGCTGATGGCGCGCGGCATTGCCATCGAGGCCACGGTACAGCGCGACGAGGTCGCGTTAGGCGACTCGATTCCGGTCGAGGTGACCACCTACAACCGTGGTACCGGGCGCGTGTCCGTTGAGTCGCCCTCGGCCATGGCCGCCGCACGGACTCGCGGGGCCGGGTCTTCGTCGGCGGGTCACGAAACCGCGGTCGCGCCCGACAGCGCGCACACGGATACGGTCTACGTGCGCGGCGATTCGCTGTCGCAACCGTGGTGGCTGGCCACACCGCGGCGGGGCGACATGTTCAGCGTGCCGATCGATGGTCGCTCCGACGATGTGCGCGACGCGGGTATTCGCGTCCGCGTTGCGTTGGACGGTGGCCGGGTCGTGACCGAGGTGCCCGTGGTCCGTCGCTACGGTGACCCGGTACGAGGCGCCGTCGAACGGCCGCTCATGGTGGTGCCGGCGATCGCGGTGACGCTCGATCGTACGGTGGAGCTCGCGCGCGCGAACACCCCGCTCGACCGCACCGTGCAGGTGCACGTGACGTCCGGCGTGACGGAGCCGCGCGATGTGCAGGTGTCGTTGACTTTGCCTGCAGGACTGCACGCTGATTCGAGCTCGCGCACCGCGCATCTCAGCGGATTCGACGCCACGGCGACAGTGTCGTTCTCGATCGCCGGTCAGCTCACGCCCGGCCATTACGAGATTGCCGCGGACGCGCGCAGCGGTGGCAACACGTATGCGATTGGATATCAGCCGATCGAGTACTCGCACATTCGGCCGCAGAAACTCTATCGTCGCGCCGCGCTGACCGTGGAGGCGGTGGATGCGACGCTGCCGCCGCGCCTCGACGTGGCGTACGTGCGCGGCGTGGGTGACAACGTGGCGCCCATGCTCCAGGAGTTAGGAGTTCCGCTCACGGTGATCGATCCGGCGCGCTTGGCGACGGTCGATCTGTCGCGGTTTACCGCCTTGGTGATCGGCACGCGCGCCTATGAGGCGCATCCGGAGCTCGCGTCCGCCAATGCGCGGCTCCTCGACTGGGTGCGGCACGGCGGTACCATGGTGGTGCAGTACGGCCAGTACGAGATGACAGCACCGGGGCGCCTGCCATATCCGATTTCGCTGTCGCGTCCGGCCAACCGGGTGACCGACGAAAACGCGCCGGTGCGGATTCTCGTGCCTAACGACCCGGTCCTCACGTGGCCCAACCGCATCACTGCGGACGATTGGACGGGATGGGTGCAGGAGCGGTCGCTGTACATGCCGTCGGCCATCGATTCGCATTACACGACGCCGCTCTCGATGAATGATCCCAACGAGCCGCCCAACTCGGGTGCGATCCTCGAGACGCGGTTGGGCGCGGGCACCTACGTGTACACCACGTTGTCGCTGTTCCGCCAGCTGCCGGCGGGCAACCCCGGCGCGTCGCGCCTCTTCCTCAACCTGTTAGGCGTGGGTGAGGCGCCGCGCGCGGTCGGCGCCGCGGACGGCGCACAGACGCCGCAGTGATGCCCGTGCCGCGGCGGCGCGTTGCGCAACTGGCCGGCGCGGTACTGGCGTCGCTCGTGCTCGCGGCGTGCCAACGGGGACCGCATCGCACGGTGCTCACCGTGTACTCGCCGCACGGCAACGATCTCCTCTCGTTTTACGAGAAGGAATTCGAGGCGGCGCATCCCGACGTCGATGTGCAGTCCGTGGACATGGGTTCGCAGGACATCATCGACCGCCTGCGTAGCGAGAAAGCGAACCCGCAAGCCGATGTCTGGTTCGGTGCACCCGAAGAAATCTTCGAGCGCGCGGGCCGCGAGGGACTGCTCGCGCCATATCATCCGACGTGGGCGAACGCAGTTCCCGCCGACAGTCACGATCCGAAGGACCTCTGGTACGGCACCTACCTCACGCCCGAAGTGATCGGCTACAACAGCCAGGCGGTGAGCGATTCAGCCGCGCCCAAAGACTGGGACGACGTGCTGGATCCGAAGTGGAAGGGCAAAGTGCTCATCCGCGATCCGATCGCGTCCGGCAGCATGCGCGCGATCTTCGGCGCCATCATCCTGCGCAGCATTCGCGAGACCGGCTCGCCTGACCAAGGCTACGACTGGCTCAAACGGCTCGACGCGCAGACCAAGGAGTACACGCTCAACCCGACCATTCTGTACCAGAAGCTCGGCCGTCAGGAAGGACTGATCACGCTCTTCGACATGCCGGACCTGGCGATGCTGCGCGATCGATACCACATCCCGGTGAAGTATGCGATACCGACGAGCGGGACGCCGCTGTTGGTCGACGCGATTGCGCTGGTGAAAGGCGCAAAGCACCCCGCGGTCGCGCGCGAGTACTACGAGTTCGTGACCTCCGAGCGCGCGTTGCGCGACGCCGCCGAGCGCTTCTACCGTATTCCAGTGCGCACCGACATTCCGACGGACTCGCTGCCGCAGTGGATTCGTGAGGCCCGTGCGCGGATCAAGCCCATGCCCCTCGACCGCGCCGTGCTCGAGCAGCATCTCGACGAGTGGATGCAGTACTGGGACTCGCACATTCGGAACAGCTCGCGGTGAGCGGCGCGACGCCGCATCTCGTGCTCGATCGGCTCACGCGCCGATTCAGCGGAGCACGTGCGGCGGTGGATGCTGTGTCGCTCGAGATCGCAGCGGGGGAGCTCGTCGCGCTCATCGGCGCCAGCGGCTCGGGCAAGACCACGACGCTGCGAATGGTCGCGGGCTACGAGGTCCCCGATGCTGGCGCGGTGGTGCTCGACGGGCGGGACATCACCGGTCTGCCGCCGCAACGCCGGCAGTTCGGTATGGTGTTCCAGCATTACGCGCTGTTCCCGCACCTCACGGTTGGGCAGAACGTGGCGTTCGGGCTCGAGGCGCGCGGCATCGCGCGTTCCGAGCGGATGTCGCGCGCCGCCGAAGCGTTGGCCGGCGTCGGTCTGGCCGGCGCGGACGGACGGGCGGTGCAGTCGCTCTCGGGAGGCGAGCAGCAGCGCGTGGCGCTCGCGCGTGCGTTAGTCATCGAGCCGCCGGTGCTGCTGCTCGACGAGCCGCTGTCCAACCTCGATCCGACCCTCCGCCGGAGTACGCGTGAAGAGCTGCGTGCGACACTGCGTCGCCTCGGCGTGACCGCACTGTTCGTGACGCACGATCAGGAGGACGCGTTCGCGATCGCCGACCGCGTGGCGCTGCTGGCCGCCGGCCGGCTGTTGCAGGTGGGGACGGCCGAAGAATTGTACGATGGGCCGGCGAACCGCGAGGTGGCCGCGTTCATCGGCCGGTCGACCCTCGTGCCCGGCGCGCTGGACAGGGACCGCATCATCGTTCAGTTAGGCGGCGCGGCACGGACGCTCCGCGCTGCTCCCGCACCGGATCTGCCATCGCGCGGGCCGGCGACGGCCGTGCTGCGCCCGGACGCCCTCGGCTTCTCGCCGCCTAACGGGCCCGACGCGTGGCCCGGCGTCGTGCAGGAGCGCCGGTTCGCGGGCGCGCTGCTCGCCTATCGCGTGCGCGTGGCGGGCGACGTCGACCTCGAGCTCCACAGCACCGTGCGCGACGTGCAGCCGGGCGATGCGGTCTGGGTGCGGGTCACGCGCGAACCGGTAGCGGTGGTCGCGTGAGTCGACGCGGCGACGCGAAGGGCACGTGGCTATTCGCGCTGCCCGTCTTGCTCGTGCTCCTGTGGACGGTCGTCTATCCGAACGCGTCCATAATCGTCGGAAGCTTCGACCACGGCCTGCGGTCGTGGCGCCAGTTTGCATCGAGCCCGACGGATCGCGAGGCGTTGCGTACCACGCTGGTGATTTCGATAGGGTCCGTCATTGCCGCCGTCGCCGTTGGCCTTCCACTCGCCTTTCTCCTCACGCGGGTGGAGTTTCGCGGCCGCCGCCTATTGAGCGCGGTCGCCACGCTCCCGGCAGCCTTGCCGCCTCTCGTCGGCGTGGTCGCATTTCTTTTTCTCTATGGCGAGAGCGGTGTGGTGACACGCGGCGTGCAGGCGCTGCTCGGACTCGACCACGCGCCGTGGACGCTGAACGGAGCCGGCGCGATCATCTTCGTTCACGCGTACACGATGTACGTGTACGTCTTCCTTTTCGTCTCGGCGGGGCTCGAGCGGTTGGACACGTCGCTGGACGAAGCCGCCGCCGGGTTAGGCGCGTCGCGGTCGCTGCGACTGCGCCGCGTCACGCTGCCGCTGCTCACGCCGGCGATCGCCGGGTCGATGCTGCTCGTGTTCATGAGCGCCCTCGGCAGCTTTTCGGCGCCGTACATTTTCGGCGGCGGCCTGCGCGTGCTGTCCACGCAGATCGTCGCGTCCAAGCTCAACGGCGCGATGGACCTCGCATACGTCGAGACCACCGTGCTCGCGATCGGCGCGATCGCCGCGCTCATTCTGATGCGATGGTTCGAGCGGCGGCGCACGTATGCGGTGTCGTCGAAAGGATCCGTGGTGCGCAGTCGGCTGCAGTCGCCGACCGCGCGCGTGCTCGCACCCGTCCTCGGCGCCGTGCTGGTGGTGATTCTGGTGCTGCCGCACGCGATGGTCATTCTCGTGTCGTTCGCGCGAGATGGTACGTGGACGACACAGGTGATGCCGCCCGAGTACACGCTGGACAACTTCAGGCGACTCGCCACCGACAACGAACTGTGGGTGCCGATCTGGAATAGCGTGTCGATGACGGCAATCGCGACCGCGCTCGACATTGTCGTGTGCTTCCTCGCCGCCTACCTGCTCGTGTTGCGCCGGTTCCGCGTCCGTTGGCTCCTGGCGATTCTCGTCGCACTGCCGTGGGCCATTCCAGGGACGGCGATCGCGATCGGCCTCGCTTCGACGTTCGATCGCAACTCGCTCCTCGGCGCGCGCGCGTTGTTGGTCGGCACGTTCTGGATCCTCCCGCTTGCGTACTTCGTGCGCGGCGTGCCGCTCGTGTCCAGCGCGACCGAAGGATCGCTGCGGCAGATGGATCCGTCGCTCGAGGACGCCGCGCGCGGGTTAGGCGCGAGCTGGTGGCTCACGATGCGCCGCGTGGTTCTCCCCGCTGCGCGGCCCGGACTCGTTGCCGGTGCGATGCTCGCCGGCATCACCGCCGTCGGCGAATTCGTGGCGAGCATCGTGTTGTTCACGCATGCCAATCGACCGATCTCGATGGAGATCCTTTCGCAGCTGCGCAACTTCGCGTTCGGCACGGCGGCCGCGTTCAGCGTGGTGCTGATTGCGCTCGTGCTCGCCATCACGCTCATCGCGCGGTGGGCAGAAGGCCGCTGGTCGCGCGCCGAAGCGGTGGTGATCCAGTAAGGCAGGCGTCGCGGCTCGCGGCGTCCGCTATTCGGCGATGGCGGGCGTTTCCTTCACCGCCTCGGAGACCGCGGATGGCACGGGATGCTCCCCGGTCGTGCCCGTGAGGCGACCCAGGTTCTTGCCGATGAGGATCGTGCTCGCGACGAGCAAGGCAGACAACCAGAACGGTGCGCCGACGCCGAAGTGATCCGACGCGGCACCCGCGGCTAACGGATACAGCACGCGCGCCAATCCGCCGTACGTCTGTTGCACGCCCATGTACAGACCCCGCTCGTCGTCGCTCACGACGCGAGACAACGTGGCGGTGACGCACGGAAAGTTGAGCGCCGTGCCGAGAGGAATGAGCGCGAGCGCAAGGGCGATCGTCAGATACGTCAGGTGCGGGATGGCCACCGGCGACGTGAACGGAATGGCCGCGAGTCCGAGCGCCAATATCGACGCGCCGAATCGTGACGTGCGCATCTCGCCCAGTGTGTCTACTGCCTTGCCTAACACGATGAGCCGGAAGAAGATGTTGAGCGCGCCGATGTACGAATAGAACGGACCGATCGACTCGGCGGTCACGTTGAACGCGCGACCGAGATACAACGTGATCAGCGCGTTGACGCCGTAGAACGCGCCGATGCCGATCGAGTACATCCATACGAGGCGCGATGGCGCATCGCCGAGATGACGCCACGACGCGACGCGCAGCACGGCTTTGACCGTCGTGTTGCCGCCCGTTCGCCGCGCACGATCCGCGGCCGACACGACGCGCGACTCCACGAGGTACTTGGCCGCGAAGATCACGTTCAGCACACACAGCACCGCTGCGACGAGCCCCGGCCCGTGGTCGCCGCCGTAATGCTTCGACCACGATCCGAGCGCCGGGCCTAACACAACACCGGCATTCGTCGCCGCCGACAGCCATCCCAACCCCTTGGCGCGATTGCGCGGTTCCACGCTGTCCGTCACGTACGCTTGGATCACCGCGGTCGTGCCGCCCCCGGCGCCTTGCACGGCCCTCGAAACCAGCAGCAGCCAGTAGGAATCGGCGTAGGCGAAAACCACGTACGCGATCGCAGAAGCGCCGAGCCCAATGAGCAGTGCGGGCTTCCTGCCGTATCGATCCGACACCCGACCCCAAAGCGGCGCACTGACCAACTGCATCGCCGAGAACGCGGAGACGAGCACCATGACCATGAAGTCGCTCGCGCCGAACTTTTCGGCGTAGAACGGCATCAATGGCAGGATCATCAACGCCCCCACCATGTCGATGAAGGCGGTCGTCATCAGGACGCCCAGCTTGCCGGGCTCACCCGCCTTGAACTTTTGGACGTGCGTGCTGATGCGGGAGGTCACGCGTGGAATCTAGCGGCCAGCGCGAGCGCCACTGTGTGGCCGCGCTTGCTCAGCCAGGCGAGTTGCGACTCGATCACTCGGCCCTGTCCAGCGCCGCCGGCGGAGTCGACGTGCCCACGACGCCGGCAGGCGCGATGATCGTGAGGACGTACGGGATCATTTGCACGAACTGCAACGGAATGCCTTGTGTTCCCTGGAGAAGTTGGGACCGGTGGAGGGGTGCGGCAAGCGCCGTCGGCGCGCGCGTCTTGCATCCGCAACCGGCAATGGTCAGCTTCAAGATTCCAGCGCAGACGGCAGGAGGTCGGGCTCATGACCACACCCGGGATGTATGAGCCGGAGGAGGGGCGGTTCCAGGACGATCGCCGGCGCTCAATCGAGCCGCGTCGCGATGGCGATCGCGGAATCGAATCCCAAATCCCGCGGCGATCCAGAGATCGACGGACCTCCCGTGCGGTGACGCCCCAGGCCGGGGCACCGGTCGCCGAAGACGACCACCTTGGATTCCCGCTGTCGAATCGACAGCTCGAGGCCTGTCTCCGGGCGGCGCTGCTCGAGGATGGCGCCTATCACGACATCGCGACGGCCGCGAGCGTCTTGTCTGCGCGCCGCGCGCACGCGACGATTGTCGCGCGGCAATCCGGCGTCCTGGCCGGCATTCCGTTAGCAGTAGCCGCATTCCGGCTCTTCGATTCCAATGCCGCGCTGCGCGTGGACATCGACGACGGCGGCCACGTCACCGATGGCGCGCCCGTCGTGCGCATCACCGCCCTGTCGCATGCGATCCTCTCGGCGGAGCGCGTCGCACTCAATTTCCTCCGCCACCTGTCCGGCATCGCGACGCTCACCGCATCCTATGTCGAGGCCGTGCGGGGGACCTCGGCCCGCATCGTCGACACGTGGAAGACCACGCCCGGCCTGCGCGAGCTCGAGCACTATGCCGCGCGGGCGGGCGGTGCGTTAGGCATGAAGCGCGATGGTCTGGACGTCGTGCACATTCGCGACAGCCATCTCACCGCGATGAATCGCGACGTGGCGATGGTCGTACGGCGGACGCGCGAGCTCGCGTCGGATCACACGCGCATCGAGATCGCGTGCCGTTCCCCCGCCGAAGTGCGCAGCGCCGTGACCGCCGGCGTGGATGCCGTGCTCCTCGATGGCATGACGCCGTCACACGTGCGCGAATGCGTGGAAGTTGCATCGTCGCGCGTGTACACGCAGGTGACTGGTGACGTGCGCCTCGACGCCGTGCGAAGCTTCGCTCAAGCCGGCGTCGATCGCATTGCGGTGGATGCACTCACGCAACGCGCGCCAGCCCTCGATCTGGAGCTCGAGTTCGAGGCGGTCTGATGGGCGACGTCCTCGCCGCCAGGTCGCAGATGGCGGTGTCGCTCGGCTTTCACATCCTGTTCGCGGTCGTCGGCATCGCGATGCCGGTGCTCATGATCATCGCCGAGGCGCGCTGGAGACGCACCGGTGACGCGATGTATCTCGAGCTCGCGAAGCGTTGGGCCAAAGGCACGGCCATCCTCTTCGCCGTCGGCGCGGTATCGGGGACGGTGATCAGCTTCGAGCTCGGCTTGTTGTGGCCGGGCTTCATGCGATTCGCGGGCGCCATCATCGGCATGCCCTTTTCGCTCGAGGGCTTCGCGTTTTTCGCCGAGGCGATTTTCCTCGGTGTGTATCTCTATGGTTGGCAGCGCATCTCGCCGCGCGCACACATCGTGGCCGGCGCCCTCGTTGCGGTAAGTGGAGCAGCATCCGCGCTGTTCGTCGTGATCGCCAACGCGTGGATGAACACGCCCACGGGATTTCGACTGCAGAACGGCGCGCCGGTGGACGTCGATCCGATCGCCGCCATGCTGACGCCCGCGGCATTTCACGAGATCCTGCACATGCTGCTGGCGGCGTATGCGGCCACCGGGTTTGCGGTGGCCGGCATCCACGGCTTCATGTTGCTGCGCGATCACCGCAACGCGTTCCACCGGCGGGCGCTTGTCGTGGCACTCATGGTCGGGGTACCGGCCGCGATCGTGCAGCCGATTTCGGGCGATATCAGCGCGCGATACGTCGCGCAACGGCAGCCGCCGAAGCTCGCTGCCATGGAAGGACAATTCCGCACCGAGTCCGGCGCGCCGCTGCGCCTCGGGGGCATCCCGGACGTCGCCGCCCAACGGACGCGTTGGGCGATCGAGATTCCTAACGGACTGTCGCTGCTCGCCTTCCACGACCCGCACGCGGTCGTCCGGGGCCTCGATGCCGTGCCGCGGCGGGACTGGCCGCCGGTTCCAGTCGTTCACGTCGCCTTCCAGATAATGGTGGCACTGGGGACATATCTCGCGCTGTTGGGCGTGTGGGTGGCCATCGAGACCTGGCGGCGGCGCGACCTCCCTGCCAACCGTTGGCTCATGCGCGCCGTGGCTATCGCATCTCCGATGGGCTTTCTGTGCATCGAAGCTGGTTGGACCGTCACCGAGGTCGGACGACAGCCGTGGGTGATCTTCGGAGTCATGCGAACGGCTGATGCCGTGACGCCCATGCCGGGTCTCATCGTACCCTTTCTCGTGATCAGCGCGCTGTACTGCTTCCTCGGCGTCGTCGTGGCGTGGCTCCTCTACGACCTCGTGATGCGCAGCCCGATCATGCGTGAAGGCGACGGCACGATGGCGCCGGTCGCTGCCTAACGGAACCGCGCATGGCGACTGCGATTGCGTTCGTCGCGTTGGTCGCGCTCAACGCCTACGTGCTGCTCGGCGGCGCGGATTTCGGCGGCGGCGTATGGGACTTCTTCGCCACCGGTCCGCGACGCGCCGAGCAGCGCGCGTTGATCGCGGAAGCCATTGGGCCGATCTGGGAAGCCAACCACGTGTGGTTGATTCTGGTCGTCGTCCTGCTGTTCACGTGCTTCCCTGCGGTGTTTTCCGGCCTCGCGATCGCGCTTCACATCCCGCTCACGCTCATGTTGATCGGCATCGTGCTGCGCGGCTCGGCGTTCGCGTTCCGGAGTTACGGGAGCGCCGAAGACGGCCCGCAACGACGATGGGGCCGTGTGTTCGCCATCGCGAGCCTGCTCACGCCGGTGCTCCTCGGCGTGTGCATCGGCGCGATTGCATCCGGGCGCGTCGGTGCGATTCTCGAGCAAGTGTATCGCCACGGCCGGGGCGAGTCGTTCGTGTCCTTGTACGTGTCGCCGTGGCTGTCTCCGTTCACCATTGCCGTTGGCGCGCTCGCGCTTTCCCTGTTCGCGTTTCTCGCCGCGACGTACCTAACGGTCGAAGCGGACGACGCGGAATTGCGCGAGGATTTTCGGCGCCGCGCGCTCGCCGCAGCGATCGCGGTGTTCGTGACTGCGTTTCTCGCGCTGTCGCTCGCGCGGTCGCACGCGCCTCGTGTCAGTGCCGGCCTCATCGCGTCTGCTTGGGCGCCATTGCTACATGTGCTGACGGCCGTCTCCGCGATTCTCGCCATCGTAGCGCTCTGGACCAGGAAGTGGCGCGTGGCGCGCGTCGCGGCTGCTGCGCAGGTGACGCTCATTTTGTGGGGATGGGCCGCAGCGCAGGCCCCGTACCTGATCCCGCCAACGCTCACCATCGGCAGCACGGCTGCGCCACGGCGAACCCTGGCTCTCTTCCTCATAGCGCTCGCGCTCGGCGCCGTCGTGCTGTTTCCGTCGATCACCTACCTCTTCCGCTTGTTCAAGTCCGCGCGCATGCACGAGCCCGGTGCGAATCGGACTAACTGACTTTCGTCTAACTGCTGCGTTTGCCATTAACGCAGGCTGACACGGGTCGTCCAACGATATGAACGGCCGGCTCGACGGGCCGGTCTTTGTATTTTCGACGCGCGAATATCACGTGCGCTTCCGAGCGCAAGGGACGGATGAGATGATCGAACAAACGAAGCGAAAGCTGATGACGGTCGCGCTGGCTGCCTCGCTAATCGGCGTTGCGGCGTGCGCGTCGAGTCCGCGGGGCGAGCGCGTGTATGTGAGCGAAGCGCCGCCAGTCGAGCGTGTCGAAGTCATCGGGACCGCGCCCGGGCCGAACTATGTGTGGGTGCCTGGCCGATATAATTGGGACACGCGAAGATACGTTTGGATGCCTGGCCGATGGGTCGTGTCGGATCGGGGGTATCGCGCGTGGCGACCGGGCCATTGGGCCCATGACCGGAGAGGCTGGTATTGGGTGGAAGGGCACTGGCGCTAGCACGCGCACGTTCGGATTCACGCCTAACGCAGAGCCCGCCTTCGAGGCGTGCGAACAGAATGTCCGACACGGAACAGTCCCCATCGCCAACGGCAGAGGCCGAGAAAGACGTGGCGTCGCGTCCCGCGCCGCCGGAGCTGCCATCGTGCGACATCTGCGGTGCGATGGATCTCAGGTGGCTACGGTGCAAATTGATCTGCAACCAGTGCCACACCATCCTGATGACGTGCGGCGATCTGTGAGGCGCGCTAATCGCTCGGCGGCTGCCCAACGGAATCGGCGGGTGGCGCATCCGCTGCGAGCTCCAGCTGCGCGCTCAACGTCTCGGGACGGGTCGTCGGCGCGTCGCACGCGTAATGGCGGCACACGAACGCCGTGGCCGCGCCGTTGATGGGCGTGCGGTCGCGCAGCAGCGCGATGCCGCCGTTGGCTCGTCCGCCGGCAAGGATCAGTCCCGGGACGTATTGCTGCGCGGCAACTCGCTGCAGCGCGACGAATCCGACGCTCGACGGATCGCCTAACAAGGCGACCTCGATCGGTCCGTACACAGCGACATCTGCGGCCGTCAGCAAGTGGCCGAACGCGAGAGGATAGCGCTCCACCGCATTACCGATGCTCGACAGAACATCGACGGCGCGTTGGCGCCACGATGGCACGTCGAGCAGATCGCCCAAACGGAGGAGCAGCTCTACGGCGAGCGATGTCCCGGACGGCGTCGCGTTGTCGGTGATCTCGCGCGGGCGGGTGATGAGCGCTTCGTGATCGTGCGCGGTGTCGTAGAAGCTCCCAGTGTGATCGTCCCAGAACCACCGGAGCATCGATTCGGCCATGCGTCGGGCCTGTGCCACCCATGATTCATCGAAGGTGAGCTCGTACATCGCGATCGCCGCCAGGGCGACAGCGGCTTGATCGTCGAGGAAGCCCGGCACGCGCCGCGCGCCGGGCGACGCACTCCACGCGCGCGTCGCGCGCCCATCGTGCACGAGCTCGCGGAGGAGGAACGTGCCGGTGCGCACCGCGAGTGCGCGCGCCTCGTCGTGCTCGAGTACCCGGGCGGCCTCCGCAAGCGCGCGCAGCATGAGCCCATTCCACGACGCGAGAATCTTCTCGTCCCGCGCCGGCCTCGGGCGCCGCGCCCGCGCCGCGCCAAGCGCGGCGCGCGCGCGGCGCACGAGGCCGTGCAGCCCGTCGCGCGTGAGGCCGCCGCCGACGCACGCCAGTGTGGCGTCGGGATCCGCCGCCACGTGGAGAATGTTGCGTCCCTCGAAATTCCCCGACCGCGTCACGCCCCAGTATGCCGCCGCTGCCCGGGCGTCTTCGCCTAACAATGACTCGAGCTCGCCGGCATCCCAGACGTAGGAGCGGCCTTCCTCGCCCTCGCTGTCGGCGTCCAACGACGCGTAGAACCCGCCCCCCGGCGCTGTCATCTCCGCGCCGACCCAGGCGATGAGGTCCTCCACTACCTCCCGGATCTGCGGGTCCCGCGTCACCTGAAACAGGTGCACGCCTAACCGGCACATCAGGGCATTGTCGTACAGCATCTTCTCGAAGTGCGGCACCAGCCACCGCGCGTCCACGCTGTAGCGGTGAAATCCGCCGCCGATCTGATCATGGATGCCGCCGCGGCTCATGGCGAGGAACGAGTCCCGGGCCACGATCATGCCGTTAGGCAAGAGCCCGCGCCGCCACGCCACCAGCGCGAACTCGAGCGCCATTGCGTGCGGAAACTTGGGCGCGCCCTCGAACCCGCCGTACCGCTCGTCGAACCGCCGCGCCACGCCGCGCGCGGCGCTTGCCAACAACGCAATGGTCGGCGCGCCGCTCGTACCCTGGGCTGTCGCCATCCGCGTGTACATCGTCCGCACTTGGCCCGCCGCCGCCTCGACATCGCCGCGCCGCTCGCGAAACGCCGTCGCCACCGATGACAAAACTCGCCGAAACGACGGCATGCCCTGTCTGTCGTTCGGCGGGTAATACGTACCACCGTAAAACGGCACACCGTCAGGTGTCAGAAACACCGTCATCGGCCACCCGCCCTGCCCGGTCATCGCTTGCACGGCACTCATGTAAATCGCGTCCAGGTCCGGCCGCTCCTCGCGATCGACCTTGATGTTCACGAACAACTCGTTCATGAGCGCTGCCGTTTCCGGATCCTCGAACGACTCGTGCGCCATCACGTGACACCAGTGACACGCGGCGTATCCGATGCTCAAGTGGATCGGCCGGCCTTCACTCCGTGCGCGCCCGAGCGCCTCCGTCCCCCACGGATACCAGTCGACCGGATTCGCGGCGTGCTGCCGCAGATACGGACTCGTCTCGCGCGCCAGTCGGTTCATGCCAACAACCTGCACTCCTGAGCCATCAGGCCACTCACTGCCATTCGCGCCGGTGCGCCATATAATCCCACCATGTCTTCCAATGTAGTCGGCTCGAAGCGGCGCGATCCGGGCCGCCTCGTCGCGATCATTGTCACGCTCGTCGTCCTCGCTGCTTGGCCGCTTGCCCTCTCGCCGCTCATCGACCTCGAGACACTCGCGCCGGTGCCCGGCGCGCATCTCACCCTCGGCCCCGGTTATCTCATCCTCGCGCCGATCTGCGACGTGATGGATGCACTCACGCTGCTGAGCGTGAGCCAGACGATCGCACTGCTCGTGTCGCTCGCGGCACTCTTCATTGTTTGGCGCGAGCTGCATTGGCGCCGGTTCGGTACCACGCTCCTTCGCGAGATGCGGTTCGCACTTCTCGCACTCGCCGGTCTGGTGCTTTTCTACCTCGCGGCCATCGCCGCGCCGAGGCCCATGGCGCGTTTGACGCTCGACGATGCGAATGCGCTGGCCGTCGACGTGCACAGCCACACGCGCTTCTCGCACGATGGCCGATCCTCATTCACTCCCGACGCGAACCGCGCGTGGCATCGCGATGCCGGCTTCGACGTCGCCTACATCACTGACCACAGTCGCTTCGCCGGCGCGCGCGAAGCAGCGCGGCGGAATCCCGCGCGGGCCGGCGACGGTCTCACGTCCCTGCCCGGAATCGAGTACGTCGCGAACCACGACCATCTCCTTACGCTCGGCGCGAGTGACAGTACTGCTGCGTTGCTTGGTGGCGGTCCGCGTGCACCTGCCGCACGGTCGGCGCTTTCCGCGCGAGACCCCGTGATCGTGCAAACGATTCCCGAGCATCTCGATCGCCTCCCGGCGCCCGATTCCGCCGGTCTGCGCGGCGCGATTGCCATCGAGCTGTCGGATGGCTCGCCGCGCGGCATCGAACAGAGCCAGCGCGACCGCGCCCGCATCATCCACTTGGCTGACAGTCTCGATCTCGCCCTCGTCGCCGGCTCCGACAACCACGGTTGGGGTAGGACCGCCGTCGCCTGGAGCGTCATGCGCATTCCCGGCTGGCGCGCGCTGTCGGCCGATTCGTTAGGCGAAGCCATCGCTGGCCACCTGCACGCGGCCCGGCGTCACGCGGTCGAGGTCGTCGCGCGCCGCTCGCCGGATGCGGGCCAGTACGGCGCGCTCGTCGTCGCCACGCTCCCGGCCGTCGGGTGGAACATTCTCCGCACCATGTCGCCGCTCGAGCGCCTGTCGTGGATCGCGTGGGCGTGGATCGCGACGGCCGTCCTGATGTCCGGCATCTCTCGACTCCGCACCGTCGGGTGACGGATCGCATCACACGCCGGCCGAGCGGCACATGGATGGCCATGCTCATTGTCACGGTAGCGGCCGTGGTCCGCGGCGTGTTCGCGGTCCTCATCACGCTCCCGCCCGACGAGACATACTACTGGGAGTGGTCGCGTCATCTGGCGAGCGGCTACTTCGACCACCCGCCCGTCGTTGCGCTCTTGATCCGGTTAGGCACCGCGCTTTTCGGCGTCACCCCGCTCGGCGTCCGGATCGGGAGTGTGTGCGCTGGGTGGGCGGCGTCGGTCATGCTGGTGCTGTTGGCACGACGACTCGCCGGCGGCCGCGCCGCGCTCGTCGCCGCGATTGCGCTCTGCTGCATGCCGCTCGCCGCCGCCGGACTCGTGCTCGCGACTCCGGACGCGCCGCTGCTGTTCGCGTTCGCCCTCACGCTCCTCGCGCTCGACCACGCGCTCGAGACGGAGCCGGGCAGTCGCGTCGCCACGCGGTGGTGGCTCGCCGCCGGCATTGCGTTAGGCATAGCATTCGTGTCCAAGTACAACGCCGTGCTGCTGCCGGTCGGCGCGTTGATCGCGTGCCTGACGCTCGCACCCCTGCGACGGCAATTGCGCACCGCCGGACCATACGTCGCCACCATCGCCGCCGCACTCATCTTCCTGCCAGTCATCATCTGGAACGCGCGACACCAGTGGGTGTCGTTCGGCTTTCAGCTCGGCCACGGCTTCACATCGGGACACGGTACACCGTTCTCGCGCGAGAGCTCGCTCATCGGCGGGCAGCTCGCGCTCGTGTCGCCGATCCTGTTCGTGCTGTTCGCGATCGTGGTTGTACAGGGCGTACGCAGCGGTGAGCCGCGTCGCGTGCTACTGGCCGCGGTGTCGGCCACCGTGTTTCTCTTCTTTTGCATAGGCGCGTGGCGGCATCCCGCCGAGGCGAATTGGCAGGCTCCGGCGTACGTCCCCGCGATTGCGCTGCTCGCCTCCCACGCGGCGACGACGCGCAACCGCGCCTGGTCGCGATGGATCATGGCTGGGTGCGCGTTAGGCGCGCTCACGAGCGTGGCCATCTACGTGCAGTCCATTGTTCCGGTGCTACCGATCACGGCGCGCGATGATCCAACCGCGCGCGGCACGGGCTGGGACTCGCTCGCCGTCCGCATGCAGATGTTGGCCGATCGCGAATCGGCGCGCACGGGTGCGCGCGTGTGGCTTGGTGGCGACCGGTACCAGGAGGCGTCGGAGATCGCCTTCCACCTGCCGTCGCACCCTGAAACGTTCTCGCTCAACATCGAGGGCCGGCCTAACCAGTACGACCTGTGGCCCGGCTTCCCCGATCGCGCGCTCCGGGGCGACGACCTGTTGCTCGCGTTCGAGGTCCAGTCCAGAGACTCCGTGGGTTCAGTGGTCAGACGCCTTCGCCCCTTTTTCGACGACGCGCGCTTGGTGGATGTGGTTGACCTCCGCCGCGGTTCCGAGGTGCGCACGCGTCGGCGTCTATGGCTGCTCGAGCGATGGCACGGCTCGTGGCCGCCCAAAGATTTCACTCCCTGATCGGCGCCGCGGCCGCACTTGCCTCGAGCCGCCGCGCGCAGGAATGTTTGCTCATGACCGGCGACGCACCCTGTTGGCTCAACGAGTTCAACGACTTTTCCATGACTACTGCACTGGCCTCCGAGCTCTCTGACTATCTCGCCACGCACGACCGGCGCATCCACGACGAGCTGTTCGCGTTTCTTCGCATTCCGAGCGTGAGCGCGCGCACCGAGCATCGCGGCGACATGACGCGCGCTGCCGAGTGGTTAGCGACGTCCATGCGGACAGCCGGACTGAAGGCTGAGATCCTGCCTACCGGAGGTCACCCAGCGGTACTCGGTGAATGGCGCGGCGCACCCGCCGGAGCCAAGACCGTGCTCATCTACGGCCACTACGATGTGCAGCCCGTCGAACCGCTCGACTTGTGGACCACGCCGCCGTTCGAACCCGCCGTGCGCGACGGTCGCATCTACGCGCGCGGCTCAGTGGACGACAAAGGCCAACTCTTTCTGCACGTCAAAGCGCTCGAGGCGCACCTGGCCACGCGGGGCTCACTGCCGGTCAACGTGATCGTGCTCGCCGAGGGCGAAGAGGAAGTTGGAAGCGGCAACCTCGCACCCTTCATCGAGCGCCATCGCGACCGCTTGCGCTGCGACTACTGCGTCATCTCCGACTCATCGATGTTCGCGCCAGGTCTGCCCTCGATTCTGTCGTCGCTTCGCGGTCTCGCGTACTTCGAGATCGAGGTGCAGGGACCCGCGTCGGACCTGCATTCGGGTATCTACGGCGGCGCCGTCGTCAATCCTGCAACCGCACTCGCGCGCATCATCGCGACCTTCCACGATGAGCACTGGCGCGTTGCAATTCCCGGGTTCTACGATGACGTGCGCGACTGGGAGCCGCGCGTCCTGAAAGAGATGCGCGCCTTGCCGTTCGAGGACGAGCGATTCCGCAAGGAAGTCGGTGCGCCTGCGCTCGATGGTGAAGCCGGTCGCACGACGCTCGAGCGCATCTGGACGCGCCCGACGTGCGAAGTGAACGGCCTTCTCAGCGGCTATACCGGAGAGGGAGCGAAGACGGTCTTACCCGGTAAGGCAATGGCGAAAGTGAGTTGTCGCCTGGTACCCGACCAAACCCCGGACGCCATCAAGCGCGTTCTCACGGCGCACGTCCAGCGCGTGGCGCCTCGCGGTGTCACGGTCACCGTGAACGCGCTGCACGGCGGCCTGCCATGGCGCGCCGAGATGAGCGGTCCGCTGGTCGACGCAGCGCGCCGCGCGCTCGCCGGCGCCTTCGGTCGAGAGCCGGTAATCACCGGAGAAGGCGGCTCGATTCCCGTGGTCGGGGATTTCGAACGCATCCTCGGCGCGCCGGTGCTGCTCATCGGCTTCGGGCTACCGGGCGAGAACGCCCACGCGCCTAACGAATGGATGAGCGACGAAAATTTCGTGAAGGGGACGCGCGCGATCGCGATGCTCTGGGACGAACTCGCGAAGCCGGCTGCCTAAACGTCGCACCGCGCGTGGGCCCGCGGTCCGCCGACCCGTGCGTTCAGAGGCCTCCTAACAGGGCGTCGTTGTTAGGCGTCGCCGCGATACGCTTGATCAACCACTCCATGCCGGATTGCGGCGGCATCTGCTGCAGGCCCCGACGCAGCGTGAACACGGCGTCCAATTGATCGGGCCGGAAAAGCTTGTCCTCGCGACGCGTGCCGCTGGTCGCAATATCGATGGCGGGGTAGATGCGCTTCTCGGCCAACGACCGGTCGAGTTTGATCTCGCAGTTGCCCGTGCCCTTGAACTCCTCGAAGATCACGTCGTCCATCCGCGACCCCGTCTCGACGAGCGCCGTCGCGATGATGGTGAGTGATCCGCCACCGTGCTGCGGCGCCACCGAACGGGCCGAGCCAAAGAATGCCTTTGGTTTCGCCATCGCCGTGGCGTCGAGTCCGCCGCTCAGCGTGCGTCCCGTGCCGCGCTCAACTGTGTTATGTGCGCGCGCAAGTCGCGTGAGCGAGTCGAGCACGATCACCACGTCCTTGCCGCTTTCGACGAGCCGTCGCGAACGCTCGAGCACTATGTCGGCCACATCCACGTGGCGCTCGGCCGGTTGATCGAAGCTCGACGCGACGACCTCACCACGTCCCCACGAAATCATCTCGCTCACTTCTTCCGGGCGCTCGTCCACCAACAACACGAGCAGGACTGCCTCCGGATGATTGATGGCGATGCCTTCCGTGATGGCTTGCAGAAGCATCGTTTTTCCTGCGCGCGCAGGCGCGACGATCAACGCGCGCTGCCCATAGCCGATGGGTGCGATGAGATCGATTGCGCGACGCGTGAGCTCCGGACCGCCCTTCGCTGCACGTCCCGTTTCCAACACCAACTTGCGATCCGGGTACGAGGCAATCAGCGAACTGAAATCGGGCCGACGTTGCGCGCTGGTGGGATCGTCACCGTTCACGCGCTGCAGCTCGACTAACGTCGTGCGCCCGCGATGATCGCGGCCGGTGGTGGCCTCGATCAGGTCGCCGCGACGGAGCGCGAACTGTCTAACCAGGAACGGAGCGACGAACGGATCGCCGGGCATCGGCAGGTAGCTGTCATCTGCCCGTCGGACAAAGCCGCCTTCGCGCGAGGAGTCGAACCACCCGGTGACTGTGCCATCAGCGACGATAGGCTGTGGTGGCCCGCCGTTGTGATGATCGGGCCGTGGGCCACCGCGTCCGCGACCTCGTCTGCCTCGCCTTCCGTTGTTTGGGAATCGTCCGTCACGCGGGCCTTGGTGAGGCTGACCACCACCGCCACCACCACCTTGATTCATCGCCGGCGCTGACCCGCCCGTGCTACCGCCGCCCGTACCGGCTGGCGACGCGCCCGGCGGATTCGCCGGCGGCACGTTGGGCAGGGAGTCGGCGGCCGGATCGGAAGGAGGTCCGCCCGATCCACCGCTCGTGCTCTCTCCGTTAGCCACCGGGTAGGACCCTCCCGATTCACCGTTCATGGGGAGCCCAGCGTCATCACGATACGGACTGGGTTCGGATTGCGTATCGCGTGGTCCACCGCCGCGGTTCTGCGGGCGCGGACCGCGACCGCGCCGTGTGGGGCGTCGACGATCGTTCATGCACCAATGCGTGTTATGGAGTGATTTGGAATCGCGCTTGTGGCGCCCACCGATGTGGTGCCCACTACGCTGCTGCTACGTCTCTCGCGAGATGCACGTGTCCGGTATACGCCACCGGTCCGGTGCGATCTCGACGTTTGTATGGAGCTCGGTCTATTGGCGAGTCCGAACCGGGCATCACAGTCGGCGCGCTCCAGCGCGACACACGACTCGTGATTCTACCTTTCCCGCGATCTCCGCAACGCGTCCTTCGCTGCGTCCGGGGATCGCGCATGCAGCTGCGTCAAACGGCAAAGGCCGGATAGAACGCGTTGCCGCACGGACCCTGCCATGCGTTGTGGCCGCCAGGGCTCTGCCCTCGGCCACCTCGATTATCACCTAGTAACGGCTATCGCGCAACCTTTGCGCCGCTCTGCAGTCCGGCCCCAGACTACCGCCGGACTCTCATCCAACCCACCTGACGGATCAACGAACCAAGCGCTCTTCTACGACTTCGTCGAGGGAGCGCACCGTTCCGATGATGCGTCGAACCAGCTCGATGATCCGCTCGACCGCGACGCGATGTTGTGCGTCTAGCGTTGACTCCATCGCCAGAAGCTGCGTTTCCGCAAGCAGTGCGGCGAGTGGGTTGTTGAGCTGATGCTGAACGAGCGCGGTAAGCTTCTGGAGGTCGGTCTGTGGCGGGATCTCTGGCACCTCTGACGCCGTAGACGACTTCGGAGCAGGTTCAGTCACGGGCTGACACGGCCTCTCGCCAATCGGTATCTTAATCTAATCATGATCGGGCCTTCAATCGACCCCGCCGCGGCTATCGCGTCCGCTGTGAAAGACTATCAGGAAACCAGCGACGTGGGGAGTCTCCTCCGACAACTCGAGTCGGTCTGCGCAAGGTGCTCCGACGCGGATGCGCTCATGAAGGCCGTCGAGCCATACCAAGACATCCCGGAGGTTGCCGGTCCGGTCTACGAGCAAGTCGTCGCGTCGAGACCAGAGGACGCTGGCGCCCTCGTGCGCCTCGCTAATGCGTATTGGCTATCTGGACGAGGCCCGGACGCAGTCAACGCTCTGGCGGATCGAGCGATCTCGGCCGACCCAACCAACCGCGGCGCATGGCACCTCTGGGCCTTGAGCGAAGCGACCCTGCGCGATCGTGTCGATCGCTGGAGACACGTGGTCGAGCGCTTTCCCGCGGACGAGCTCGCGCAAGCGAATCTCGCCGACAACGCCGCGAGCCTCGCATCCACGGAGGGTGATCGCGGGGCGCTCCAGATTGCGATTCGAACCTATAAGGGCTTGCTGCGGACGGCATCGCGGACGGACCAGCGAGTGGCGCTCGAGCGGGCTGTCGCGACGCTCGAACAGTGGCGTCTATAGGGAAAACGACGTGGGGCTGCTGCCCGAAGGCAGCAGCCCCACGCGGTGTTGGCGACTACTCGCCGCCCGCTATTAGGAGCCGAGCTTGGTGACGTTCTGAGCTGCCGGTCCCTTGGCGCCCTGAACGATGTCGAACTCGACGCGCTCTCCCTCGCTCAGCGTCTTGAAGCCTGTGCCCTGGATGGCCGAGTGGTGAACGAAGCAATCCTTCTGTCCGTTCTCCGGGGTGATGAAACCAAAGCCCTTGCTGTCGTTGAACCACTTGACCGTGCCG
>Ga0157369_10002042_pt1 | contig 24345 bp, 23 predicted proteins | sample C25metaG_FD_113461 | JGI IMG/M metagenome (GOLD analysis project Ga0157369, IMG submission 113461) | Corn rhizosphere microbial communities from Kellogg Biological Station, Michigan, USA - C2-5 metaG | ecosystem: Host-associated > Plants > Roots > Rhizosphere > Soil | place: USA: Michigan... | reverse complement strand
TACCACGAGTTCACCGTCGATCCTTGCGAGCAACCCTGCGCCGATAATTTCGCTGACGCTCATCGCCGAACCTCGCGACATCGACCCGGGAACCTGCAGCGCAATGTTCAGCGCATGAGGGCCCGCAACCCGCTGGGCCACATGCATAGCCAGGCAGTCAGTGGGGACAACGTCCCAGCCGACGCCAGGCAGAAGCATCACGCCCGCCTCACCAGCTTGAGCACCCAGCCGTTCCGCGAGTCGGTAGACATTGATCTCGGCCGTGATGTCTAGGTAGTCGACACCAGCCTGCATGCACGCCCGCATCAACGCCTCAGCCGTTTGCGCGAAAGGCCCTGCGAAGTTCAACAGGACGTCTATACCATCCAGCGCCTCTGCCGCCTGAGCATCTGCTCCGAACACGCGGTAAGGAACATCCAGTTGCGCGGCAAGATCTTGAAGTCGATCAACCGTACGTCCCCCTATTTCGAAAGTTAGACCCACTGCTTTCGCTCGCTCAGCGGCCATGCGCCCGGTGTAACCCGTCGCACCGTAAATCAATAATGTCTTCATTGCGCGTGCTGCCAGTTTTTGTAGACGAACTCCACACTGTAGCCATCCGGGTCTAGCACGTTCGCGGCGTAATAATTCGGGTCGTAATGCAGCCGGGCACCAGGCGAGCCATTGTCAACGGCTCCCTGGCTCATAGCGGCGGCATAGGCAGCCTTGACCTCGGCCTTGCTGCTCGCGACAAACCCGACGTGAGCAGCCCGTCCCTCGACCACACCCTCGCGCAGCCAGAAGAACACTCGGCCATTGGCGCCGAACCCTTTGAGATCCGGATGCCCTGGCGGGCCGTTCTTGCCGTCGTAGTCCAGACGAGCGTTGATGCCAAGCGGCGACAGTGCCGCTTCGTAAAAACGAATGGAGCGTTCAATGTCGCTAACCGATAGAAAAACATGATCCAGCACGTCATAGTCCTCGCTTGTTCAGATGTTGTAGCCGCCTGCCACTTCGATGGTCTGGGCATTGATCCAGGCGCCGTCTTCGGACAACAGCATGGTAATGACCTGCGCTACATCTTCAGGCTCACCCACCCTGCCCAGAGCGGTTTGCCCAGCCAGCATCGCCTCGAACTCGTCGTTGAGCCCGCCTCCCAACTCAGTTCGAATCGCTCCAGGTGAAACCGCATTGGCCCGTATGCGCCGATCACCGAACTCCTTGGCCATATAGCGTGTGAGCACCTCCAGCCCACCTTTAAACGCCGCATAAGGCGCCACTCCGGCCGTGGCGACGCGGGTGGTGGCGCTGGTCAGGTTGACGATGCTGGCGTTCTCTTCCAGCAATGGAAGAAGTGCCTTGGTCAGGAAGAACGGACCTTTCAAATGAACGTTGAACAGGCCGTCGAACTGCGCTTCGCTGACCGTCTGCAACGGGTTGAATAGGCCATACCCCGCATTGTTGACCAAGCCAGTGAGCGTGCTGATGTTCCAGACGTCTCTCAAGGTCATCACGACCGCTTCTCGAAAGGCTTCGAAACTGCCCACGTTGCCAACATCGAGTTTGAGCGCAACGGCTTTACCGCCGGCCTGCTCGATACTCCCCACGACCTCCGCCGCTGCTTGGGGATTGTTGTTGTAAGTCAGGATGACACCCGTGCCACGCTGGGCAAGGTGCCGTGCCGTACTGGCACCGATACCACGGCTGCCGCCGGTGATGACAATCACGCTCATGTGGTGCTCCGCTGTCGATGAAATGAGTCACCACAGTAGCGACGCACCGCCTCGCCGACGCAGCCGTTCCTACTCCAAACTTGCCTGTTTCTGCTTTTTGCTTGTACGGCGCGTCGATCTCCGGTCAACATCCCTTTCATGAAAGATCAACTGAATGAGCTACGCATCTTGGCCGCCAAGGCCGAAAATCGCCGCACCGAAACGGGTATTCCGCGAGTCGCCATGGTTCAGGGTGATATCCCCGAGCACATGCTCGCTGCCGTCTACGACCCGATGATCAACCTGATCCTGCAAGGCAGCAAAACGATGACGGTGGGCGACCGCACCCTTCGGTATGACCCTGCGACGTATTTTGTGATGTCCATCGACCTGCCCGCGGTAGGGGCTGTCCACGCTGCGGAGACAGGCGAGCCCTACCTAGCCGTTAGCCTGACCCTCGACCCGACAGTGCTCGCTACATTGCTGGCTGACCTTCCGAAACCTATGGGGCGGTACGAAAACGACCCCGCCTTTTCGGTTGCTGCCATCACGCCAGAGTTGATGGACGCCTGGGTGCGCATGCTTCGACTCATGGGCAACCCAGATGCGATTGCCGCGCTCGCCCCAGCGTACGAGCGCGAGATATTGTTTCGCGTTCTACAAGGCCCGCATGGCTGGATGTTGCGAGAGATAGCCGCACCAGACACTGCCATGGCCCGCGTGAGCCTGGCCATTCAGTGGATTCGGCGAGACTTTGCTGAACCGATCAGAGTAGAAAGCCTGGCGCAAAAGGCGGCCATGAGCGTCTCGGCGTTTCACCGGCATTTCAAAGCCGTCACTACGCTGAGCCCATTGCAGTACCAGAAACGGGTTCGCCTGCTACAGGCCCGAACCCTCATGGTCGCCAGCGCCAAAAGCGTCACGGCCGCCGCGTTCGAGGTGGGCTATGAAAGCGCCACGCAATTCACGCGGGATTATGCACGGGTGTTCGGCCTGCCTCCTGCGCGGGATGCGGCGAGAATCTTGAGCGAAACGAGAGCCGATTTGTGACCTTGGCGAGATCTGATACCGATCAGCGTGCTGCGGACAGCGGCGGTCATTGTCGGAATCGCACATCCTCCATGAGCCCGGTTTAACTTATTTGCGAGTGACTGCTATTGGCCGGTAGCTGCCCACCGCTAACGGCAGCTTTGGGTCGTTAGCTGCCCTACGCCAACGGCTGCTTTGGGTCGCTTGTCGACGTCCGCTTCTGGCCGATAGTCGCCCCTTCGGTGATGGCCGCTATGGGTCGGTTGCTGTCATTGGCTGGTTACGGTTTTGGTATTTCCAAAAACTCGCAGCAATTCGGCAACCGAGGGAGGGCTGGACCCTACGCGGAAGCGCTACTGCGCTTGGCTTTTACTGGGCCGCCCTTGCCTTTCCCTTTTGACGTTTCGATGTTCACCAGGCCCTTGCAGTCGGGGTAGCGCAGGCATGACCAGAAGTCGCCGCTCTTGCCCTTTCGCTGCCCCATCTTGCCCTGGCAGAGCGGGCACGACGGACCCTCCGGGACCTTGATGCTCAGCGTGGTCTGGCGGTACTGGGCGACCAGCTTGCCGATCCAGGCGCCTTGCTTGGCGATGAAGTCATCCAGCTGCATGGTGCCGGCCTCGATCATGTCCAGGGCCTGCTCCCAGATCGCGGTAGTGCCCGGGTCGGCCACTGCCGGCGGCACCGCGGCGATCAGCGAGACGCCGGCGTCGGATGCCCGCACTGCCTTGCCCTTCTTGAGCAGGAACCCACGATCGATCAGGCCCTGGATAATGCTGGCCCGAGTGGCCTCGGTGCCGATGCCGGTGGTCTCCTTGAGCTTGGCGGCGAGGCGTGGGTCGGTCACAAGCTTGGCCACGGTCTTCATCGCCTTGATGAGATCGCCTTCGGTGTAGGGCTTGGGTGGTTGCGTCTGCTGCGCTTTGAGCTGGGCCTGCTGCACCTGGGCGCGGGAGGCGTTCTGCAGCGGCGGCAGGATCTGCGAGCGGTCCTTCTCCTTGCTGTCCTCATCATCCTCAGCGGCAGGCGCGGCCTGGAACAGTGTCTTCCAGCCAGGCACGACGATGCGCTTGCCCACCGCCCGCAACGCTACCTGGTTGCAGTCGAAATCCGCCACCGTCCGGTCGAACTCGTGGTGCGGCATGAACTGGGCGAGGTAGTGCGCGCGGATCAGGCTGTAGACCGCCCGTTCCTTGTCGCTCATGGCGGCCAGGTTGGCGGGCTCCAGGGTCGGGATGATCCCGTGGTGCGCGGTGATCTTGGCGTCGTTCCAGGCCCGCGAGCGCTGCGCCGGATCGATGCCGGCTAGCACCGGGGCAATGGACGGATCGGTCCGGCGGATCGCCTCGAGCACGGCCGGCACCTCCGGCAGCATGCTGGTGGGCAGGTAGCCACAATCGGTCCTGGGGTAGGTCGTCGCCTTGTGCGTCTCGTACAGCGCCTGGGCGACGTTCAGGGTCTCTTGAGCCCCGAGGCCGAGCTTCTTCGAGCAGATCTCCTGCAGCGTGCCCAGGTCGAAGGGCAGGGGGGCCACCTCCTTGACCCGCTCGGTCTCGACCGACACCGCAATGGCGGTAGATCGCGCAGTGAGGCGTGCCTGCGCAGCGTGGGCATGGCGCTGGTCCAGGCAGCGCCCCTCGTCATCGGTGATGTCACGGCTGGGCCGCCATTGGGCGGTGAAGGTCTGGTCATTGGCGGCCAGCAGCACGTCCAGGCTCCAGAATGGCACCGGGACGAAGTGGGCGATCTCTCGATCGCGGTCGACCACCAGGCGCAGCGTAGGCGTCTGCACTCGCCCTACCGACAGCACCCCGCTGTAACCGGCCTGGCGGCCGAGGAGGGTGAACAGCCGGGTGAAGTTCATGCCGATCAGCCAGTCTGCCCGGGAGCGAGCCAGCGCCGAGTGGTACATGGAAAAGGTTTCGGCCCCGGGCTTGAGGCTCGCCAGGGCCTGACGGATGGAGGCGTCGTTGAGTGCGGACAGCCATAGCCGCTGGATGGGCCCACGATAGCCGCAGTGCTCCAGCAGCTCGCGAGCGATCATCTCGCCCTCGCGATCGGCGTCGGTCGCAATGACCAGCTCGGTGGCCTCCTTGAGCACTGCCTTGACCGCCTTGAACTGGCTACCGGTCTTGGGCTTGACCTCGACCTTCCAGTTTGCCGGCAGGATTGGTAGCGCATCCAAGGACCAGGACTTCAACGCCGGATCGTAAGCTTCTGGTGGCGCCTGCTCGAGGAGATGGCCGATCCCCCAGGTGACGACCACCCCCTGGCCGCGAATGCAGCCCTCACCGCGCCCGGTGGCGCCGAGCACCCGGGCAATGTCTTTGCCCTGGCTAGGCTTCTCGCACAAAAACACACGCATGGGATTCCCCTGTTGATGGCCGAGTGGCCTACCGGGGAACCGTGCCTGGAGCAGCATGAGGCGTCAGCGCGGAACCGCAACTAGCTCAGATTCGGTTGAATCGAAAGATGATTGTCTGACTAATGATTTCCGACGAGAGGCTCTAAGATCAGCGTCTTCGCGCTTCATAACAGTGCTCAGTAGTGTCACCATGACATTAAAGTGTGATGTGCGTCACGGAATGACCGGTTATGAGCGGAATGCAGGATTTTGAGATTGCCTACAGGTCGGTTGAGCTCAAGTGTTTGATCGTGAGAGCTGATCGGCTTTCGCGCAGCGATGCCTATGCGGAAATCTGCTTCGCCGAGCGATTGCTGCTCGGCCATAAGCCCTCTGACCCGGCGGTAACCTTTGAGGCGCTCGCTAGGTCAGTTGGCATTGAGCTCGTCCACGTTAGGCAGGTGGCGAATTGAGAACCGTACGCCATTTCGTAAGACATCACGGGTATTGGCGAAGTACTGCGTTACCCCTCAATGAGTAGGGCCCGGTGCGTTACCGGGCCCCGGTAGCCATCAAACCTTGAAGCGAGCGGTCATCTCCTGCAGGCGGACACCAATGCGTGCAAGCTCCATGCTCGAGGACGCCGTTTCCTCACTCGCTGCAGCGGTCTGGTCGGAGATGTCGCGGACATTTGTAACGCTGCGGCTGATCTCTTCCCCTGCCGAGCTTTGCTGCTCGGCCGCGCAGGCAATCTGCTCGTTCATCGACTCGATGCTTTTCACCGACTGGGTAATGCGTTTGAGCATCTCGCCAGCCTCGCGGGAAAGACTCACGCTGCTGCCAGTGAGTTGCACATTCTGCTCAAGCACCGCGGCCATTCGGTCCGTGCTTTGATTCAGGCCGGTGATCAGCTGAGCAATCTCGTCTGTGGAGGCACGCGTACGCTGTGCCAGACCTCGCACTTCATCAGCCACCACGGCAAAGCCGCGGCCGGCTTCACCCGCCCGGGCGGCTTCGATAGCGGCGTTAAGCGCCAGGAGGTTGGTCTGTTCTGCGACTGCCTTGATCACGCCTAGAACACCACCAATGCTATCGGCTTGGTCGCGCAGCGCGGCCATGGCCACTTTGGTCGAATCCATCTCGTGAGCAAGCAGCTCGATCTGAGTGACCGCCTTGGTGACAGCCTGGTCACCTTGCTGCGCCTGCTGGCTGGCATCCATGGCCGATTTGGCTGCCTCACCCGCGTTACGCGCGACTTCATGGGTGGTCGCGGTCATCTCCTGCATGGCGGTGGCGATCTGGTCGGTCTCGACCTTCTGTGAGTGCACGCCGGCGCTAGTCTGCTCAGTGACTGCTGACAGCTGCTCGGCCGCGCTTGCAACCTGAACGACACCGTCTTTCATTTCACCGATCAGGCTACGAAGGTTGGTGGTCATCCGCTGCATGCTGGCCTGGAGCATGCCCAGTTCATCTCTGCGGGTAACCGCCTGCTGCTGAGTAAAGTCACCACCGGCAATAGTCTCGACCAACGCCACGGTCTCTTTCAGAGGCCGGACGATAGAGCGTGTGATCAGCCAGGCACCGAGGAGGCCCAACGTGATGGCGACAGCCAGCCAGATCAGCAGCATCTGCCGGGCCCCGGCCACATCGGATGCCTGGAATTCGTTCTGAACAGCGGTCAGCTTGTCTGTAATCGCGAGCAGCGCCGTGATGGAGGTCGTGATCCCTCCCTGCGCGGCGTCTACTTTCGCTTGCTCCCCGACCATTTGCAGAAGCCGCTCTTGGTACCCTTTCACTTCATTGGTGAGCGTCTGCACCACGTCTCTTGGCAGGCTGGTCATCTCGAGCGCCTCCATCTGAGCCAGCACGTTGGAAATAGCGGTACGCGCGGCTTCCTCGGTGTCTTTACCGGGTTGTGCTGTAAAGCTGCGGACAGTCACTCGCATACGTTGGACGCCGACATAGAGCGAGGCGAGCTGCCTACGGTCTTCATAGCGACCGCTATCGGCATTGGCTGCCTCGGATAACGCGAGCAGATAGGTATTCATACCCTCCACAGCCGTCGCCGCCGTCTTCCGCGTAGCTTCCCGCTGACGGGTTGCTGCCACCGTCTGCTGATAGAACTCGCGGTAACGCTTCAGGATCGCGTCCGCTTCACTCAGCAGCGCTTTGTTAGTTGAGGTGTTGAAGTGCGGAATGATGCTGTGCAGCTGACCCTCGGTTTTATCCAGAGCGGCGAGCCACTTCGCCGCCTGCACGTCATCGGCTTTGTTGAAGTACACCAGGCGCTCGATGCGCATGTCTCGAGCCAGGGTGCTGAAGCCGGAGATATCACTCATTCGGGCGCTACGGTCGCGCAAGGTATCGGTCGCCGTCCAACCGGTGTATGCCACCAGCAAAATCATGCCTATGAGCAGGGAGAAGCCGAGCGTAAGTTTGGCCCGAACGCTGATGTTGCTGAGAAAATTCCAGCCATTGTGCTGCATGTGGACTACCTGGATAGCGAGCCTTGTAAAGCGATGGCGCAACGCCCGTCGCCTCGTGTGTGACGGTTACCACGACCTCTAAGATTTCGTCCGCCGTCCGGCAGGGCCGGAGGGTGCGAAGGGGCGCTTAGCATGAAATGCGGGTAACCACGATGTCCCATAGAGCCGCTATCCACCCACAACCACGGGCATACCTGCGTCTTGATTCAGGCACACGAGCAAGGTGATAGCAGACAAGACGAGCAGTAGGTTGCGGACGGTGAAGTGTTTCAAATCAGCGATCTCAAACGGGGCGCCCACTAGACTGCGAATCCGTCTAAAATGCGACTTTAAGCGACCGTCCGCTAATTTGAAGGGACAGCCGGTCCGCTTCGTCTGCAACCGCACTTCGAATATTTCACTGCCGTAGCACTCTGGAGCAGCATGAGGTGTGGGCGCGGAACTGCATCTGGCTCAGGAACAGTTGGCCGAATTCGCTACTGGTAGGCGAGCGCTGAGCCGTTGGGAATGGTTTGGGGAACAACGACACCCATGTTGCCGCTGATGGGACTCTGCAGCGTGCTAGCTACTACCGTGCCGATAGCTTGAGACTGGGTCAGGTCAACCATCTTGCTTACCAGGCCATTGGGCGGCGTGGGGTAGTAGGTGAAGCTCTGACCGGCGTTCACATAGCCGGAGACGTTCGGCAGCTTGCGGTACCAGGTAGGCAGTGCCAGAGCGAAATCGGCGGGCGCGCCTGTGATCGTGGGGTTGGTGTGCGCGTACTCCGCTAGGGCGTTCCGATAGGTGAGCAGGTTGTGGGCCAACGCCGAGACATCGACCATCTGGAGGCGATTATTGCTGCGCTGCAGCTTCTCGCTGATTAGGCTGGTACCGGCCAGCATCACGACCAAGATGACCCACAGTATGGGCATGGCTCAGCCCACCTTCCGCTTCAAGCGGCGCTGTTCTTCAACCAGGGTCTGGAGCTGCTCTGGATCAATCATTTCCTCGAGCAAAGCATCTACTTGATGCAGTAGCTGACGCGCCTGATGGGTCCCTGGCTCGTCGAGGGCGATGGCTTCCAGCGTATGCTGATGGACACGCACAGCCCTGGCCAAAAGGCGTAGCGCAAGAAGGGTAGGAATGTCGTACATGCGTCTACCTCAGAATTCGCAGCAGAAGATGGTCGCGTAGTCGTTCTGGCCGATGGCGATATTGGGCGTAGATGCCCAGCGCTGCCCGCTGCCGCCTGTATCCCAGCCTACTTTCGTGCCTACTGGACACGCCCGAGTTGTCACGTCGTTCGGATCGTAGCCAGGAATGGTGTAGGCCGTGCAGGTCGGTGTTTTTGCCTTGGGCCTGCGCCACAGGCCGCTCTCGCAGGAGAGCAGTGCTCCAGCGCTGTCGCGGCTCACCAGTCCGTTGGGGCTACAACCCCAATTTTCATTGGCTGAACCAATCAGCTGGATGTATTCGCCGACGTAGGTCCTGCCGTCCGAAAAGAGGCTGTTCCCTCGCATCTGGCCGGAGGTGTAAACGCTCTTGCCGGCATAGGCCCGTACCCAGTCGCTGTCGGTCATATGCCAGCCGCCGCCCCACTTCTCGCTGTACCAGCCAGTGTCCCCACGGGTCCTGAACCAGCCCGAGGTGTAGGTCTCCCCCGACATGCTCGCGGTGACGCCCTGGACGTTGCCACGGGCATACATCGAGCCGGTGGTTGTGTCCCCTGTGACAGCGACATTGCCGCCGACTGTGGCGCTGCCGTTCATGGACGCATTGCCCTGCAGGTACATCGAGCCAGCCCGGAGGTCACCGCCGGCCGTAACCGTGCCGTTGAGATTCACGTTGCCCGTGGCGTTGACGTTGCGGCCAGCATTCACATCGCCGCTGATGCTGGCGGTACCGGACGCGGTGATGTTGGCCGCATTGTTCAGGTCGTTGCCGCCCATGTTGAGCGCAGTGTTCATCCGGTTCAGCTCGGGCTTGCCGGCGATTGCATTGCGGTAGAGATAGTCGTTGGCCAGAATGCCGTCCTGCAGGAACAGGGCGCTGGCGGTGTGGCCCGCGCCCGGGCTCACTTCGTAGTTGCTCAGGGCCAAGGACCAGCCACCCCGCACGCCCTGTACGATGCCGGTGTTCGCCACCGGCACGAAGCCGCCCGGGGCGCCGAGATTCTCGGCAATCTCACGGGTGCCCATCTCGTCGATGGTCTGGCCACCGGTGGTGAGCACAATGGATTCGAGCTGGTTGGTCGCGACACGCCTGGCCAGCACCACAAAGGTCTGGCCGAAGGCGTTGGCATCGGTGAAGCCAGCAGGGAGGTAATTGGTGTTGCGCAGCATTGCCGGGGTGATCTGTGCCGGCGTCGTGGTGCCTGCAGCGGCGTAGACCGTGGCGAAGTTGTCCTTGAGGTACTTGGCCGCGGCATCGGCGACCTGCTTTTGCTGGTCAGCGGCGATCCGATAGTTCTGCGAGTCCATCTGATTGGCTACCAGGACCGCGGCACCGGTCATCACGGCTGCCAAGACGATCAGGCCAAAGAGCATATCCAGGGCGATGAAACCCCGCTGTGATGCTTTGCTGAATGAGGTATTCATCCCCAGAGGTCTCGTTTGAGTTGGTTGTCGATGTCCTGGTCCAGCTGCGCGATTTGCCCCGCCCGAATCTTCTCGCGGATGCTGGGCCCGTCTTCGCCGGTGACCACAAGGCTGCGCACCTTGAGGATGCGGCGGTCATTGCGGGTTTCCAGCGTCTGAGCCACCACCGCTACCAGACCCTGAGCCAGGATCTCGCGAGCGTTCTTGATCTCATTGCTGGCCAGAGCCAGCACCCGCTCCAGCGCCTGGGTGGGGTTGCCGGCATGGAAGGTGGTGGCGACGAAGACGCCATTGATGGCGGCCCGTACCGCTTGAACAGCAGTCGGGATATCGCGGATCTCACCGATGAGGATCATGTCGGCACCGGTGCGTAAGGCGCGCAGCAGCGCTTCCTCGTACCCCCCCGTGCGCCGGGATACCTGCATCTGGATGCAGCGACCCTCGCCGTGCAGACCATTGAGATTGGTCTCGGCCGGATCCTCGATGGCCAGCGCTGTGCCGCCGCAGGCCTGCAGGCGTGCGGCGATCAGCGAGGCGGCGCTGCTAGTCTTGCCGGTGCCCATCTCGCCGCAAAAGATCACCAGTCCGCGCACCTGGTCATTGAGCATGGCGGTGGCCAGTGATTCAGGAAACCCCAGCATGTGGAAGGGGCGGATCTGGGCATTGGATTTGCGGATGATGAAGACGTCTTCCGAGAAGGCGTCCTTGATCTGCGTCACCCGCAGGACGATTCCGTCCTGGACCAGCGAAAACTCCGGATCGCCGAACTCGATCGACTTTGCCTGGCACTGCTCGCGCAGCGCCTGCAGCTCAGTGCCCCAGGCAGCCGGCGCAGATTCCCGCCGGCTACCGGAGCTGTCGAGGCCCTTCACGTCCGAGAAGTCCGGGCCGAGGAATAGGTCGACGAAGTTGGCTTGCGTGATCAGGCTCATACGGGCTCAGAAGACTGTCCAAGCCACGACATTGGCGTCCTTACTGCAGCCGCTGGTAGCGGTGCCGGGATCCACTTCGCCGGTGACCGCGGTGCCGCCGTTGATGGCGGTGGTGACCTTGGTGCCGCGGCTGATCTTGGTGGCCAGGGTGACGCAGGCATCCTGAGGTAACGCGTTCTCGGTGATGGTGAAGGTCATGCCGCTCGACACCACGGTGACCGAACCGCCCCAGGCGTTGTACAGGTTGCTGCCATTGACGCTCATGTTGGGCAGGCCCTTGCTGGCCACCAGTTGGGAAACCAGGCTGGTACCGGACGTCCCGTAGCCGCTACTGGCCTTGAGCTTACGGGTATTGGCGATGAGGGTGCCGATGTTGGACTGCTCGTTGGTCACATCCTGGGAGCCCATGAGGCTGCCGCCGTTGTAGATGATGTAGCCCAGAGCGACCACGGCGATGATCAGGACGAACATCATTTCCAGGCTGAAGACGCCACGCTGCCGATGACACGGCGGCAGGCGAAATGGCTTGGACTCGACCGTGTTGTGCGACGTTTCGACGTCCGCGGGAGTGAGGCTGGTGCAGGGTTGGCTCATGGTGGTTCCTTGGGTGTTGGGTCTAGTGGTGGAGGCTGGCAACGTTGCTCTGCAGGCTGAAGGCGCCGCTGACGACCAGGAGCATCAAGAGCCCCATGGCGATGGTCGAGAAGGTGAGAAACGCCTTGGTGTAGCGCTCCACCTGCTTGAGCGTCTGCTCGATCCAGCGATTGCTGAACCGGTGGATGGCTTCGGAGAAGCCCTTGCGGGTCGCCAATACGCAGAGGAACTGGACGGCCGTCTTATCGGGAAACTCGTGCCCTGCCAGACGCAGCGCCTCGCCGAAGTTCTTGCCCTGATTGACGCCGTAGATGGCCGCGATCAGCCGCTCACGCAGCCAGGGCGTGGCGCCGCGCTGCAGGGACTGCAAGGCCTCAATCTGATTGATGTTGGCCTTGAGCATCACCGAGATGTTGAGCAGGAAGGTGGAGCCGTGCAGGGCCTTGTAGATCGACCAAGGCGGCATGCGGTCGAGCCTGACGCGCAGCGGTCCGGTCAGGTAGGGCAACGACCCAATGGCCAGTACGATGGTGCTCAGCACCACGATCAGGGTCAGTAGGCCCCAGTTGTTGACGTAGCTGGAGACCTGGTAAAGCAGGTAGGGGATGCCGGTCCAGCCTTCGGGGTTGGATACCCGGGTCATGGCCGGGACCATGCGCGAGGCGATAACGTGGAGCAGATAGGCCATCATTGCCCAGAGCATGATGGGATAGACGGTCACGGACAGGATCAGAGACAGGATCCGCCCCCGGGCCTCGATCATCTGCACGCAGTCCAGGAAGGCCTGCACCAAGGCTCCCGACCGCTCGCCGGCGGCGATGATCGCGGTCTCTTGGTAAGGCATCCAGCGCTGACAGGCATCGCCCAGGGACTTACCGTTTCGGACGGCCTGGCTGATGCCGGCCGTGGCCAAGGCGGTAGGGTCCCGGCGCTTTTTGCCGCCATCGCTGAAGATTCCGCGTAGCTCTTCCAGGGCATCGTCGATGCCGACGCCGTTCTCCAAGAGCGCGCAGAGGCTCTCGTAGAACTGGATGCGCTCCTTGCTACCGAACTGCTTGGCGTACCAGGCATCGGCAAAGGTCGTCCAACTGTCCAGAATCCGACTAAGCATTGGGCTGCTCCAGGACGAAAAGCTCGAGGTCCAGCGGCCCGATGATGGTCTCGGCCATCCGGGGGTCAATCAGGCCAGCAGCGACCTTGCCAATGGTGTGCTGAATCTTGGTGATCCCGCCCATTTCCCTGACCCAGTAGGTTTTCGCCGCGCTGGCACCCTGGTCGCGGAAGATCTGCATGAAGCGATGGTTGGGGATCAGAACCTCGGCAACGACCGTCCGCGAGGAGACACCCATGTTTCGGCAATGCGCACATCCAGGGCCCTGCAGTCTGACCTTCGCGGTATTCATGACCCGTTCCAGTCGCTCGATGAGGGCCGGGTTCAGTTGGTCGCGGTGAGAGGCCAGTGGCTGGGCGCAATGCGCGCACAGCACCGGCAAGAGCGACTGGTTGATGAGGCCTGACATGAGTGCAGGGTCTGTCACCAGGCTGGGGTCGGCGCCCATGTCGATGAGCCGCTGCAGGCTCGCTACCGCGTTGTTGGTGTGTAGGGTCGAGAAGACCAGGTGACCGGTCATGCCGCCGCGAAACGCCGCCTGGGCGGTGGCTAGGTCGCGCACTTCCCCATACATGAGGATGTCCGGATCCAGCCGCATGGTGTTGGTGATGGCGCCGTCCCAGGTTTCGGCATGACCCAGCGGCGACTGGTTGGCCTTGATGGGATACTCCGGCGGATCTTCGACGGACAGAATGTGGCGGGTGCCGTCGGTCTCGCTGTGCAGCTGATTGAGGGTGACCTGCAGGGTTTTCGATTTACCGGACCCGGTCGGACCGGTAATGAGGATGACGCCGTACGGAAGGCCACGCAGTCGATTGAGCAGGGCGATCTGGTCGGCCAGAAAGCCCAGCTCATCCAAGGACTGCTTGGCTTTCTCGTCATAGAGCAGTCGCAGGACCATGAGCGGCCCTTCTACCAACGGCCGAGAGGCAACCCGTGCGCCGAAGAGGCCGAGCTGAGCCACGAAGGCGTGCTTGACCCGGGCGTCCTGGCTGATCTCCGGTTGATAGTGCTCCTCAGCCACGTCGCACATGGAGTTGTACAGGGCTGAGCAGAGCTCGCGGCCGATGCGGCTCTGGATCTGACCGTACTCGGTCAGCAGGCCATGGATGCGAAAGAGGATGTGGGTGATCTCACGACCAACCACGAAGTGGACGTCCGACGCCCCACGGCTATGAGCTTCACCCAGGAGGCGGATGACCTCTTGCTGGCGAGAGGTGCTGTCGAGACCAGTGCTGCTGCCGCCGCGGGTAGTATCGACCTGGTACAGCGCTTGGATCTCGCTCAGAGTACTAGGGACGACGCGATAGTCGAGGTCCGCACGATCCAGGTCGCCCATGAAGGCCATGACGAAAGGGTCGCGCAGATGCTGACCGGATACGAGCAGCTGAGCATGGTCACCAGGCCGTGCACCCTCAACCAATGCCAACAGCTGACGCAGTTCGGGCTTCACCGAGCCCCACAGGGCGCCTTCTGCAGTGAGAACGCGACGGGGCTGGAGCGGAAGTAGCTCGTTTACCAGCTCTCCCGCCAACCGTTGGCCAATAGCCTTGGCGTCGCCTTCCGGCTCGTCCGCAGCGGACACAACGTGATTGCTCGAACTCATCAAGGTCACCTCAGGGTTGAAGGGCGGTAGGCGCGGAGCCCGGAAGGGCAATGGGGGCTGGAGCGGGTATTGGCACCGGCGCTACCGGATTCATCGGTGTGACGGTCACTGGCAACACGGAGGCCTGACCCGCCGCGACAGTGGCTACTGGATAGCTGGGCGCACGGTTGGAGAACCCCAGCGGATAGCGTTTGCCGCCGCGGCTGAGCACTACGCTGTCCAAGCTCAGGCTGGCCACGCGGTAGCCACCGGGGAGATCGGTCGACGCTGGGGAGGCATCGATCTCGAAGCCACCTGCGTAGAGCAGGGTGGCGTGCAGTGCTGTACCCGCGCCGTAGACCAGTTTCACAACCGGTAGCTGCTCAGCGACGCCGGTCTGCTCCGCCGCACTAGTCCCCCGGCTAGCGGGCGTTACAACAGGTTGCGACAGGTAGTTGGGCTGAGGCGCGGTGGTGGCTTGAGCGGAAGTACCATTGATCTCGCGCAGTGCCTTGGCACGCTCGCCCTGGGCTTTGTAGAGGATGGTTTCGCTCTGCACCCGGGAGAGTTCGCCGACGGTGATGCCGTCAGGGTCGGAGGACTTTGCCTCGGCAGCGATGACTGGGGCGGTCACTGCAAGCATCAGGGCGCCGAGCACGACGAGGGAGAGGTCATTTGACATAGAGGTCACCGGTCACCGACCAGGCCAGCTGATCGCTCTGTAGAAGGGTCTTGATCTCGCGCAGTCGCAGGCCTTGGTGGGGCACGTCCTTGAGGACAATGTCCGGCGGTAGCGCGGTATTGAAGGTCAGCTCGAAGTGTTTGAAGTCCGGGGGCGGCGGCGCAGGGGGGGCCGGCTGGCCAGGCATGGCCTGAGGCGCCGGAATGACCACCGGGACTTCCTTGATGATCGGAGCTAGGCCTTGGCCATGCAGCCAAGAGGTCAGATCAGCTAGGGCTGGTGTGGCCTGCAGCAGCTCATCGTCGCCTGCCAATGGCGGCTCGAAGGTCAGCTTGAGAGCGGCGCCATTGCCTTCGTCAAAGAAGGCCGGCTCATCAGCGAAGTGACCACGCGTGGCCGCAACAAACGCTGAAGCCGTGCTGTTGCCGTCGCGCTTGTAATTGGTGGACAGCAACACGCCATCACATTGTGCCGAGGTGAACAGCCAGCCGGCGATGGACAGCGGAAGCCTATCGATGGCGCCGTTGCAGGTCAGGAGAAAGTCCGGCACGCCCGGACGCTTCGCCCACGGGTGCTCTAGGGCCTGAATGGTCTGTTGCTCCTTGGAGCGCTCGTTGATCGCTTGCAGTTCGGCCTGACGTGCAGCCTCGGCCGCGACAGCGGCGAGTCGCCTTTGCTCGCGCTTATGCGCCTCCCACTGGCTGTAGCCGATAACCCCGGTCACCACGATGAGTCCGAGGACCCCTACGCGGATCCACTCGCCTTTGCTCATCCCGAAAGCAAGCGGCTTGAGGGCGTAGTCGCGCTTCAAATTGCTTGGCTGCAACAGCTCGTCGATGTCGAGCGGCTTGCCGCCGAGGCCGAATTCAATCGGCAGGTAGGTCTCATCAAAGGTCAGCGCACGGCTTTCGAGCTGCGCGACTTTGCGTTGAATCTCGGTGGCCGAGCCCACCAGGTCGTAACCGGGAATGACGGCGCCGTCGATCACGGCCACCAGTGCATAGCGAGGCTCATCGCCAGGCACCTGCCAGGCGGCCAGCCAGGATTGGCCCAACTGTCCGGCCAGCGCTGCGGCCAGCGAGTACATCCCCTTCATGGCCCCGGCGCTGCGCGCGACGAAGCCGGCCTGGATGACATTGGGCGTGCGCCGGATGGCGACGATGTCCATCTTGTGCAGGCGTCCGTATTCCCGGGCTTCCTTCATGTAGCCGGTCAGACTGCCCAACGGATGCCATTGCAGACCGGAGACAAAGCTCTTGTCGTGGTAGCTCAGGATCTGGGCAGTCTGCGCCGGGGGGACCGGTGATGTGCTGACAATGGCCATACGGTCAGCCCGTCACGATCGGCGTGATCAGCACCACCAGGACGCTGTGCCCCGAGGTCCGCGTGCGGCTACCGCCCAGGCCCAGAAAGCCCGGGTCGCCAACGCCGGTCCTGCGCGCATCCTCACTGAGCTCTTCGAACCCGGACAGGATCAGTGTCTGGCCGCTGCGCAGCTTGACCTTGGGCGACAGCGACTTGGCGTCGTAGTCCGGCAGCTGGACGCTCGAGCCGTTGCTTGTGAAGGTCTGGAAGGTCGGCTTGCTGCTCATGTTGATCGACACCATGAGCAGCATCTCGTCGTGCTCGAGCACACGAGGCAGCAGGGTCATGTTGAAGCCGCTGGTGATGGTGCCGGGCGTGAGCGAAGTGCTGGAGCCAACTGACGCCGTGGACGTCGTCTGGCTGGAGGCCAGGTAACCCTGAACGTTGCCGATCTGAAGGGGCGCCGGCTGCAGGTTGAGGGTGGTAACCGACGGAGAGCGTACGTTCGAGACGCGACCTTGCTCGGCCAGCGCCTGGACGATGGCATTGGAGCCGGCCCAGGCAGAATCAGCGGTGTTGACGATCCCTATCGACGCCGAAGTTGCACTGGTACTGATACCGGAGACGGTATTGGAGAGTGAGAGCCCCCATTTGGTATTGAGCGACTTGTAGACCGCCGCCCAGTTGAGGCCGAGCTGGTCCGTGTCAGTCAGCGTGACCTCGAAGACCTTGACGTTGAACAGCACCTGTTGGGTGATGCTGCGGTTGGTGTTGTTGAGGTAGGCCTCAATCCGCGAGATCACCTCAGGGCGATCCGTTACGGTCAGGGTCCCGGTGGAGGGAGCCAGATACATCCGCCCGGCCGGGGCGACGCTTAGCATCGCCTTCACGTTGTTCTGGATGTCCTGCAGGATCGAGGACTCCAGCGTCACCGTGGTGCTCTGGTTACTGCCCGAGTCTCCGGAGACGCCCGAGCTGGTGCTCGATCCGCCCGAGTTACTGCCGCTGGTGCCGGCGGCCGTGGCCATCCCGGATTTCACGGTGCTGGCGATGACTTGTTTGTCCCCAAAGGACCAGACGTCGAAGACCCGCGTCTCGAAGTAGCTGATCCTCACGGCATGCTCTACCGGCGAGTAACGCCACCCCAAGCCCAGGCGCGCCGTCACCTCATCGAGCAGGCCGGAGGCCTTCCCGCTGTATTTGAGGCCGCTGACCTGGCTGCTACCGCCCAGGCTGGTGAAGTCAGTCGCGCGATACCCGGAGCCGGTCGAGCTCGCGGCCCCCATGGTCGCTGGGTTGGTGATGACACCTGCCGGCAGCAGACCTGCCAGACTATCCGGGCTGGGATTGCCGATCGGCGCCGGTGCGGTGCTGGCCGGCTGCACACTGGGCGTCGCGGCATTGGGGTTCAGTGCATCGGGCGAGACCAGCACGGCGATACCGCACTGGCTCGTGATGTACTGAGCAATCTCGGTGATGCCGACGCTGCCAGACGGGCGATAGCTGAGATCGCAATCCAGCGCTGAGGGCATGCCACGTTTGGCCACCACTGGCTGCGTCGAGACCCAGGGTTTATCGCTGAACACGACTGTCTCGCGCTTGTGCTGTTGCTGCTGGTTGCGTAGTAGGGCTGCATATTGGCTGGCCATGGCAGCATCGTTCTCGGCGCGCTGGGCCGATTCGTCCACCCGCTGCACCGAGCAGCTAACGAGCAGGAGAGCCACAGCCAGGGCGCTCAGGCGAAGGGGGTGGGTCATGACTTCTTCCTCTCGGAAACATGAACGATGCGCTGGCTGGAGTTGCCATCGACGATGAAGGAGCGGCGGGCGCCGTCGTAGAGTGGAAAGACCTGGGCAACGGCTTCGGCAAAGATGCCGCGGAAGTGCAGGGCGGCCTCGATGGGGTAGTCCAGGTCATCGGGCTCCCAGACCACCTGCCAGCCCGCACGCTTGGCCCAGGCCTCCACGGACTGCCGCAGGGTGCTGCCAATGGGCGCATCCCAGGTCTGGGTCATGACGGAAGCCGGCTCGGTCAGGCGGACCGAGGGCAGGGCATACGCGCTGGAAGGGGTTGAGACAGCAGCGGCTGAAGGCTTGGCTGCAGAGGTGACGGCGGTAGCGGCGCGGGGAGCAGTCGGCTTGGCAGTCGATAGCGCAGCGACAGCTGGTTTGGCAGGTGCGCCCTTCGCCAAGGAGGCATTCGGAGATTGCCTGACAGACAAGGCCTCCCCAGGCGCATTGACCGGCGCGGATGTCAGCGCCGCGCCGGCGGGCATAGGTTTGACTGCCTGTGTAGGCGTAGCGTTCGTTACCGGCTTAGCCAACTCGGCGTGTGTCTCCAACGGCTTAGCGGCCGGTACGGGGGCGACGGTGACCGGCGAGCTGGACGGGGTCGGCGCCGGCATCACGGTGGTCGTAGACGGAGCCGTTGCTGGCGCAGCAGCGAAGCGCTGGCCCTCCGGCAGCTGGTAGCCCGGGCGCAGTACAAAGCACACCGACCGCACAACCTCGTCGACCTTGACCTGCCAGGCCGGGCCGGCCAGCACCTGGAGGGTGTTGCGCAGGCTCATTGGACCGAGCTTGTACTGGGCGGCTGGCAGTGGCCGGGTGAAGAGGATATTCACGTGTCCCTGCTCGGGACCACAGAGGCTATAGCCGGAGCGATTGACCACGTACTGCATCGCATCGCGAACGGTTGGCTTCATGTTGGCCGGGATGTTCACGTCGATGATCTGAGCCATCAGGTCCCGCTGCTCGGTTTCCGGCGCAGTGTTGACCAAGGTGTAGCGGCCGTACCGGACCTGGGGCTCTGACACAACACCCTTCGGATAGAGATCGGGTTGTAGCAGCTCTGGATTACGCGAGCTGTCGGGGCCGGGTGCGCTGGGCGCAGGCTCCTGCTGGGCACAGCCTGCCAATGCAACGGCGAAGGCGAGCGGCGAGAGGGTGGTGAGCTTCCAGATCATGTGCAGTGTGGCCCCATTTCGTAGTGGGGCTCACGGTGCCAGTCACCTATCTGGAAAGCAGGGGATAACCGTATCTGGAAGGAAAGAGGTTAGATTTGAGTCAGTCGTACTGCCCTTAGGAAGAACTACATGAACGTTTTCAGCGTGCTGAGCGATCCAGATAACCCCATCAGTCTGAGTGAGTCGAGCTACCACAATGCGACCCAGAGGGCCCATCCCTATGTGCAGATCCGCGATGGAGAAACCAAGTGCTATGCGCTGTGCCCCAGCTGTAAGAATCCTGTCCATTTGCGCAATAGGATCGTGAAAAACACAGAGGCCAGGACGCTGTATGCGGCACATGTGGCTTTCGACGTCGCTGGCTTGGCTGAATACAGTCAGCAGCGCTACCAGATCTGTCCGCTCGCCAATCCTCATCGGCTCGATAGAGCAGGTGGGAAGAAGCACCCGGGGGCCGTAGCAGCCGATCTGAAACGCTTCTTTCTAGAGAATGCAGATCTCGTGATCGATTTCCTTGAAAAGCGGATAGGCCTCGCCCTTCCGGATTACGCGAGGGAAAACATGCTGAAGGATTTTGGCGCCAATAGGGCTTTTGAATATGCGGGGGTGACCAAGTACAACCTGCCGCTGGCCTTCGCCTACTTGACTGAAGCCCAAGCCATGACCGGATTCGAGGTTATGAGGAGTCAGCAAGGGTTGGCTGCGGCGATCACAGGAAAATGTCAGGACTTTGAGGTGACGACCCGGGGAGTGCGACAGTACATCTCGAGGAAAAAGACCGGCGATGCTCCAACTAATCGCTCATCCAAACTGTACCTGTCGTTTCACGACCATGAGATAGCCAAGGATCAACCCGAAAAGCAAACGGTAACCCTGGTAGTCAACGAAACCCCAAATCCTAGAATCCCTGATATCTATCGGGAGATTTACCGTCAGTCCATATCGCTCGATGGGGTCCTATTCCTCAGAACCTGTCTTCGGCGTACTCGTCTCTTGAATATGGCGAACGCGCACATAGGCTAAGGACGTAGCGCTGAGAGGAGCACTGAGAACAGCGTCGATTTCATCCAGCGTGATGGGGTTCATTTCAAGCTCATCCAGTACGGCATCCTGGACGAGCCTAGGCACTACGATGCCTTCCTCAATCGCGCTATGAGCAAAGTCATTGACCAAGCCGACCAGTCGCTCCTCAAGTATCTTTGGCTTGAGGATGTCCTTGAGGCTGAGCGAAGCGGTCAACAGCTGCCTGAGCTCTTCAAGCTGCACCAGTGCCTTCAGAATGAGGCTATAGCGGTGTGTACAGATGATCTCTTGATGCTCATCTCGAAACTGCATGGCTTGCTCCTATGATGGGGAACTGCAGTTTCGCTCTGAGATCGGCAGAAGGACTCCTAATCTCAAGCTAAATGCAGTGAAGCCCCTACTGTGATGAGGTCAGGATGCCGGGCGGTTTCCCGCAGAGCAGTAGGAAACCGTATCCTGACCGGAGGAGGTTAGCGAACGGCGCGAGTTGAGCAGTCTCTGGCGAGGAGAGCCACGGCGACCCCAGCACCGGCTGCTCAGGCAAACCTTACGTCACTGCTTCGACTTCGGAGGAGCCCAGTCGCGAATTCGCCGCTCAGTGAAGTCGTAGTCCTCCTTGCAAGCACCATCGGGATACGGCGTTGCATAGACGTAGTGGATGGTGTCGAGGTCTACCATCTGGTAGGTGTAAACATCCGGCTCCTCAACACCGTTCGTTTTCACCGTGTTCTTGCCGCCGGTCGCAGACCAAGTGCCATGCTCGGTCTGGATGGGATGGGTCTGCTCGGCGTCCTTGAAAAAGGTGATGGTGAACTTGCCGTCAGCATCCAACCGGTTTTTCCACGACAGGAATTTGCACGTACCGTTGGGTTGCCGAACTCCCTTCCAAGATCCGACTAGGGAAGGATCGATACTAGGCGCCCCTAGAGCAATTCCAGTGATGCTAGTCAGTAATGCGGTTAGGATCAGTGAGTGAGTCCGATTCATGTGTCGCTTCCTTTATTCGATTTAATGCATTAATGGCTAATGATAGTCAGTAGGGCTGTTGGGATTAAAATGCTTTGGCTAACCGTATTTGCTGGTGTGCTGATTGATTTTATACTTCAGGGTCTTTTAAATCTTCTGGCTCATGCTGGTCGCCATTGGCGTCTTTTTCTTCGGCAACACGTTTTTGATAGTGCTTTTTTGCATTTTTCGCAATTGAATAGCCAATCCAATCTGAGATAAATAGCCGACCCGCTCCAGCTGTTAGCAAGAAGCAACCAAAGCCGATAAGCCATAGGTAAGGTGTCGGGCTAAGGTAAGTGTAAGCGAGATAGAAAATTCCAACGGCCAAGCTTGCTATGGTGCATACCAAGCTCGAGATCGCGCCGATGTGATCAGCCTTGCTGATAATGATAGATGGCTTCGAGTGGCCGGGCGTCATCAAAACGAATGGCGATAGTCTCTTTAATTGAGCTCTATTCCAAAGCTTGTCTTGATTTATTTCCAATAAAAAAATCATTTTAGCGTGGCTGGTCTTGATGCCGGTGCAGAGAAAAAAGGCTTCTAACTCAATTTCTTGTGCCAGGTATTCATGCAGCGCACTGTTTTTGGGAAGGGCCGCCTGAATTTCCGTGGTTCTGGTGAATCTCTTTCTTGTGAAAGATTTTTCATGAGTGTCGAGGGTTTTATAGGTTCGCAGTGCTGCTCTGAATATGATTCCAAGCGCTAAAGATATGGTGATAATTATTGGTGTGTATGTGGTTTCGATGATGTGCTTTACGGAGTCATTCAAATCCATTTGAGCTATACCGCCTTAGAGGTCCCGAATAAAAAATTATACATGATCGGGTCTATCTCTATAGCAGTGACGAAGCCGGGGCGACAGGCTCACGCTAGGTGAGGCCCGTCATCCGGTAGCTTCACGCTGAGGGCGCGAAATTTTTCCAGTAGTTCTAATAGGGGATGTTGTCGTCGAAGTCGTCACCGGTGGATGCCGGCGCGCGAGCCGGAGCCGAGCCGTTCGAGACCGGTCGCGACTGACTCTGGCTCGTGCCCTGGCCCAGGGTGATGGATTCGATCCGCTGCGGCAGGAACGCAATCCGGTTGGCCTGGACCTTCATCGCCGCTTGCTCGACGCCGTTGCCATCCTTCCAGCTATCGAGGACCGCACGGCCGTCGATCAACACGCGCATGCCTTTCTGGTACAGCCGGCTATAGCTTTCCGCATCGCGGTGCCAGAGTTCGACGTTGGCCCAGAAACCACCGCGATCCTCATAGGAGCCATCCTGCAGGCGGATGCTGTTATCGAAATAGACATTCAGCCGGAGCAGGTGCCTCGGATCCTGGTTGTCTTTCTGGAACCGCTTGTACTCGGGTGCGGAGCCGATGTTGCCTTCCCATACTACTGCTGTGCCCATGTCAGGCCTCCTGTTGGGATGCGGCGTCTTCGCCGCGGGATTGGATGATCTGTTGCAGCTGTTCGGTGTAAACGGCATCGGCCTGGGCCATCTTCTCGGCGCACTTGGCGGCCTGCCGGCCGATGGCATGGACCAGGCTGATTTGCATATTCAAAGCAATGCGCTGCAGCTCCATGGCGTGAAGGTCCTGGAGCAGTGTTTCGGTGACCCGGTCGTGGCGGCACAGGTCCGCCCAGAGCCCCACACCCATTCTCCGCGTCCCACTCTGCTGCCAGCGCAGAAAGACTGGGCCAGCCGAGGTGTGCTGGTGCGTCATCCGGATCGGCAGGAGCGTGAAGGGGAACCGCTGGGCCTGAGCGAGGACTCGCTCCTGGGCCAGGGTGTTCAGGTCAGCTTCAAGGGAACGGCACTGCTCGGCTAATTGGTCCAGTGCTCCCTTACCTTTAAAAGGTTTTAAAAGCCCTTTGTAGAAGGGAGCGTGTTGCAGGTTCGCGAAGACATCCTGTTGCAGGGGCTGGAAGGCGGCCTGTTGCAGGTCTGCGGTTTTCGAACCTTGAGTGGACTGTTGCAGTGCCATGGCGATCAGGCCTCACTCATCTCGGGGACGGCTTGGGCGCTGGTCATAGCGCTCAAATGCTCATCCTCGTCGGCGGAGTCGCCATCGAAGCCATCGTCGCCATTGCTGGAGCTAGCCGGGGCATCGCCGGGACGCTGGATCGCCGGGGCGAACTTGCTACGGCGGGTCCCTTCCAAGACGTCCTTGGGCATTTCCAGGAAGCTGTACATCTGCTGGGCGTTGGTGGCGCGGGCATTGTTGGCGGCGATGTCGTCGCGCGATGCACCGCTGTAGCCCTTGTAGCGCTGACCGACGCCGTACAAGCGACGAAGCACGGCGGCGCCCTCATCCAGCCAGGCCTCCTTGGAGCCGTTGTCGATCAAGCCGATATGAGCGGCCAGTAGGATCCGGCGCACCAGCTCGTCATAGCGGGTGAGCAGGTACACGCCCTTAAAGGCCAGCGGCGAGTTCAGGTACAGCGGCAGCTTGAGCGGCTGGATCGACAGATTGGTCCCTACATCGAGCTGCTTGGGCAACATAGCCATGACCTGGTCCAGTCGCTCATCGATAGCGGTCAGCTGCTGCTCCGACTCCTCGATCTTGTCCTCGATGATGATGAGGAAGAGATCGGAGTAGGGATCGTCCTTGGCGGCGCCGGCGGAGATGCGGTTGATGATGTTGGAAAAGCCGGACAAGCCGATCATGCCGGGCTTGTTGTCGGAGCGCTGCCGGCCGAACCAGAGGCGGGAAGCATGATGGGTATGCAGGGTGAGATTGACGCTCGATCTGAGCGAGCCCAGGTTGAGCTGGAAGGTATCAGCCATGAGAAGGATTCCTTGGGTTGTGAGATGACGCTCGGGCAGGGTGCCGAGACTGGCGCTGAGGGGCAGCGGAAAACCGTATTTGGGTGCGAGGAGGTTGACTGATTCCGTCATGTCGCCCCGGGCAACAGGGTGCATGGGGTAGCCGGAGGTGTTGCCCCGGGCAACAGTGGGCCCGGGGCGGCCGGGGGTGTTGCCCCGGGCAACAGGGTGCATGGGGTAGCCGGGGGTGTTGCCCTG
>Ga0157369_10002041_pt1 | contig 24346 bp, 25 predicted proteins | sample C25metaG_FD_113461 | JGI IMG/M metagenome (GOLD analysis project Ga0157369, IMG submission 113461) | Corn rhizosphere microbial communities from Kellogg Biological Station, Michigan, USA - C2-5 metaG | ecosystem: Host-associated > Plants > Roots > Rhizosphere > Soil | place: USA: Michigan... | reverse complement strand
CCCCGGCGCCCGGGCCGCGCCGGCTCTGGCCGTGCCGAGGACCAGCAGCCCCGCGCCACGGGCCTGGCTGAGCAATGTCTCTCCGGGGGCTCCCGCCAGCGCGGCACAGGCGATACGGCACGGGTAGTTCTGCCGGGACAGGACGCGGGCCAGCGCTGTCTGCACGATGCGCGCGGCGGCCTGAGCAGGGCGGCCGGCCGGGAACGGGCCCGGTCAGCGCAGTGCGCCGGTCAGGTGCAGGCCGAGGACCGCGGCGGCCAGCTGGGCGGGCACGAGCACCGACCCGATGGCGGTGAGCTGCCAGGCCCGCAGCGTGGCGCCGGCGTTGCGGGCGATCCGACGGCAGATCAAGGTAGCGACCGAGCCGGTGAGCAGCAGCCCCGGGCCGATGGCGGTAGCCAGGACGGCTGCCCACAGCCCGGCCGTCCCGGGCGGCCGCAGCGCCGCAGCCGCGGGCAGGTTGTTCACCGCGCAGGCCAGCGCCGAGCCGGCGGCGAGCTGGACGGCTAGGCCGCCGCGCAGCGCGACGCCGGCGGCGAGGACGGCACGGATCGCGGAGGCCGCGGCGAACAGGGGGACCAGGTCGGCCACGGCGCGGAGCGACGACCGGGCGCCGGGCGCGCGAGCCGGACCGGTTCCGGCCCGGGCCAGCCATCCGGACAGCGACCCGACGGTCACCGTGACCACCAGCAGCCACGCCAGCCATGAGCCGCGCAGGTAGGCCAGGGCCGGCAGCGGTGTCCGGCCGAGCAGGAGCAGACTGGTGATATTAGAGGTGGGAAGGAGGAACGAGGCAGCATTGGCGGTGATCGCGACCGCCACGGCCAGCCGGCCGGCGGATAGGCCATGGCGGCGGGCCGCCTCCAGCGCGACCGGCATGGCCACGACCACGGCGACATCGAGGTTGACCAGCCCGCTGAGCAGCGCGGTGAACCCCAGGACCGAAGCCGCGGCCAGGGCGCGCGGCGCCCGGCCGCGGATCAGGAACCTGGCCAGCGCGCCGAATACCCCGAGCCGGCCGACCAGCGCCGAGCCGGCGATGATCGCGGCCAGGGTCGCGAACGGCCCCAGCGTTGCTCTGGCAGCCGGCAGCAGAGCGTCCGGCCGCAGGCAGGCGGCAGCAACCGCCAGGATGACCGCAGCCGTCCACAACACCACCGGCAGCCGGTCCTCAGGTGACGCGATCGTGGCGGATATGTCAAGCTTCTCAGACGTGATCGTAGGCATACCTCCCCGCATATTGGCGAATTTTCTGGTCAATGATGGTCGCGGCAGTCAGGCCGCCTGGCTATGATGTTACACGATGATGTCACATTCTGAACCAGGCGGAGAGCGGGAGCGGGATGACGAGCTGATGGCCATCCCCCGGCTCGCCGAGCGCATCGGGGTCACCCCCCGGGTGCTGCGGTACTGGGAAGAGCAGCAGCTGATCAGCCCCACCCGCGAGCACGGCAAGCTCCGCTACTCCCCGCGCGACCTGGCCATCGCCGCCCTGATCCGCCGCCTCCTGAACGCCGGCGCCGGCGTCGAGGGCATCCGGATGCTCAAGCGGCTCGCCGAGCGCGACATCCGCCGCGCCGCCGCCACCGGAGAGGAAGCCGCGCTCGCCGAGGAGGCGCTGCGGATCCTGTACCAGCGCAAGGCCTTCCGCGAGGAAACCGGCATGGATGAAGAGCACTACCCCGAAGGCAGGCCGTCGCCCCCGCCACCCCCTCCCCACGGGCCGCCCCCGCACGGACCCGGAGCCCGTGGCAAGCCCAGGCGCCCGTAGAGCAGCCCCGCCAGGAACGAAGCGCGCCATCAGGCGGCGCCGCAGCACTTCCGTGAGCTGCGCTCGCACCACGCCATGCCTACCTCGCCCAAAAGGCCCTGCTGGACCAGGCCAGGGCCGACTGTCACAGCGCCGCCGAAGCGATCCTGCCCGCCCTGCACAACGCCCAGCTGCGGCAGGACTTCAACCTGGGCCGCCTCGACGACGCTGGTGCCGGTGCCCGCGCACTGACCGAACTCGGCCAGGAACACGTCACTGCGGTAGTAGATCAAGAAACCGAGCGGGACAACACGCACGCCGACACAGTGCAACATGATCAGCGACAACACGCCTACTTTCCCGGGAACGACAGGAGCGTCCGACCGTAGTAGGTGCAGGCCAGGTCCGCGCCATTGAGGTCCCGGGGGTGGTCGTTGAAGGTGTCGAATGCCTCGTCGGCGATCTGCTCCGCCGTCCGCCCGGCGGGGTTGCCCTGGTAGGTGAAGACGGCGACCATCGGGTCGCCGGGCTGGTAGCCGTCCAGCATCGCGGTGTGGCGGCCCTCCGCGTCGTGGGCGACGTTGTGCCAGATGGTGATCGTGATCGTGGCCGGTTCTCCCTTGGTTCCGCGCGCCGGAGTGCGGGCGGGCCGAGTACCGCGTCATGGCGAATGGCCAGGGTCTCGGCGGCGGTCAGCACGAGCGACGGCAGCTGCTCCCGTCCGAGTCGGGCGGCCTTGTAAAGGCGGTGGCAGCCGTCGATCAGCAGCGGGCACGTACGCTCCGGCCGCTTGGCGTCGCGGCCGGGACGCCGCCGGAAGAACCCTGACACCCAGCGGCCCTTGCAGATGAGTAGGCTATATGACTAGTTTTGTCATTTGAGTCAATCAGTCATCTGGTCACGGCCTGGAGGTGCGGGCATGGGAGTGTTCACCGGGAAGACCGCCGTGGTCACCGGGGCGTCCAGCGGGATCGGGCGGGCGGTCGCGCTGCGCCTGGGCGAGGCCGGGGCTCACGTGTTCGCGGCCGGACGGCGGGCGGAGGCGCTCGCGGGCACGGTGGAGGCGGTGGCCGGGGCCGGCGGCGTGGCCACCGCGGTGGCGGCCGACCTGCGGGATCCCGGCGCGGTCCAGGGCCTGGTCGACCGGGCGGTGACCAGCACGGGGCGGCTGGACGTGATGGTCAACAACGCCGGCGTGTCGTTCCGCGGCCCGCTCGCCGACGGCGACCCGGAGGCATGGCGGGAAATGCTCGAGGTCAACGTGCTCGCACTGGCCGTAGGGTCACGGGCGGCGGTCCGCGCCATGCGGGCATGCGGCGCGCAGGGGCACATCGTCAACATCTCCTCCAGCGCCACCCGTCTTGAGGCACCGGGCTTCTACGGAGCCACCAAGACGGCGGTCAACGCGATCGCCGCCTCGCTTCGGCGGGAACTGGAGAACGACACGATCCGGGTGGTCACGGTGATCCCCGGTGCCACGGCGACCAACCTCGCCCGTCACCATCCCGAGGTGGTGCGGGGACTGGCGGCCTCGCTCGGCGAGGAGATCGGGCCGCCTTCCGGGGGACTGTTTGCCGGGGAGGCACTGGACCGGGTTGCCGTCGCTGCGGGGCCATTCCTGGCCAGCCCCGATGACGTGGCCCGGGCGGTGCTGTTCGCGATCACGCAGCCCATCGAGCTGAGCATCTCCGAGATCGCCGTCCAGCCGGCCAGGCGCCCGGCCGCCTCGGCATGAGCCCGCCCCGCGGGGATGCCACAGCCCGGCGCGGCGCGATCCTGGACGCGGCCCTGCGGGTGTTCGGCCAGTACGGGTACCGTCGCACCTCGATGGACGACATCGCCCGCGAGGCCCAGATCGCCAAGGGCACCATCTACCTGAGCTTTTCCAGCAAGGAGGAGGTCTTCCAGGCGCTGGGCCAGAGCCTGGCCCAGCGGATGCTCGCCGGCGCCGAGGCCGCCCGGCAACGGCCAGGAACGACCGCAGACAAGCTGGCCGCGATGAGCGCCGCCTGGTTCGGCACCTATGCCGAGACGATCCGCCGCTCCCCGCACGCGGACGAACTGCTGGACGCCAAGCACCAGCTGTCGGCGGGCCATGTCTCAGACGCCGCCAGCCGTTACAAGCGGCTCGTCCGGGACGTCCTCTCCGAAGCCGCCGCTGCCGGGGAACTGCACCTGGAGCCGGCCGGCCTCACGCCGGACACCGCTGCCGAACTGCTGATCGCCTCCGCCCGCGGCCTGCAGTCCAGCGCGGCCTCGCCCGCCGCCTACCGGCGCTACCTCAACGCGCTAGTCCGGGTCATGATCGCCGGACTGGCCAGCCGGCCCCCCTCCAACGCCGCATCGCCGCCGCCAGCATGAGCTGGCATAACGCAGCCGGCTGACCGGGCAATGCCGGCCGCGGACCTACTGTGCATCTACGCGACGGGACGGCCGCCCTGACCGCCCACAGCGAGTCATTCACCCGGGACCTCCGCCCTTGAACCACCCGCGCTGCCCCAAAGCAAGAATGACCGCTACGTACCAAGGTTTTCTCAGTGGCTTTCAGGCGAGCATTTGTGCTCGAAATAGACTAGGACGAGGGCGGCTTTGGCGATGTCGCCGATCTTGCCCGGGCTGAGCATGACACTCTGCAGGATGCGCCACCGCTGGGACATCAGGGCGAAGCCGCGCGTTCGCCCTGACAGCGCAGAGAACGCAGCAGCGCGTTCGCGTATCGATGTCCAGTTCCCCGCCGCCGGCCGGCCGTTTCACTGGAACGTGCACGCCAGCGCCGGCGCCTTCGTATCCGGAATCGGCCAGGGCGGGCAGGCCTTTAAAGTAAGGCCGCAATCGGGGCGGGATGTACTGGCGGGCGGCGGCGGGGTCGCGCGCAATGCGGTTGTTGCGGGCTTTCCGGATGGGTGATCTTGAGCAATCGCGGTGCGGCGCTGGGGCTGGATTCCGGGGTTAGGCGCTGTCTGGAGCTATTTCCGGGGACGGAGGGTGAAGGTGGCGGTGGCAGTGGTGCCGGCCGGGCCGCGGTCGATGGTGAACTGGTCGGCGACCTCCTCGATCACCCACAGGCCGTGGCTGTGCTCGGCCGACCACGGGGCCGTCCCGCCATCCTCGCCTTGGCCGGGTGCTGCGGGTCCGTCGTCGCTGACCTGGCAGGTCAGGACGCCGTCGGCGGCCTGCAGCCGCAGGTGCCCGTGCCCGGCGCCGTGCCGGACGGCGTTGGCGGCCATCTCGTGGGCGGCGGCCACCACGTCGTAGACCCGGCCGGGGGGCAGCCCGGCCGCGGCGGCGTGGGCGCCGACTGCGGACCGCAGCGCGTACAGCGACCCGTCGTCGAAGTCCTGCTCCAGCGCAGCGGGGCGGGAAGGCACCCCGCTGGGCGGCCCCTGCGCCCCTTCCCGCCTGCTCCGGTCACCCGTCACTGACGGTCACCAGCCTGACGCGGGGAAGGCGTGTGATACCGAGCCGGGCGAGCCTGGCGGCGACCGCGGGTCGGCACTGGAGCACCACGGTGCGGGAGGCGGCTACGGTGCGGGCGGCGTCGGCGATCATCGCGGTGCACGGGGCGTCGGCGAACGCGAGCGCAGACATGTTCATGACGACGTCGCCTTCCAGGCGAACCGCCTCAGCCAGCGCGAGCGCGAGCGGCTCTTCGGCGTGGTAGTCGATCTCGCCGGCGATCCTGATCCCGGGCGGGGCGTACTGGCGGCAGATCCGCAGCACCGCGTCCGCGTAATAGGTCGCCGCCGCCACCGACCGGGTATGGAACTCCGCGACCGATGCCAGCGTGACGGGGTCGAACCGGCCCCGGTCGTACTGGCACAGCACCGAGGCCGTCCCGCCGTCGAGTATCCCGGTGATGCCCTCCTCGAACCGGGGCAGCTCCTCGATCCCGGTCACCGGCCGCAGCGCCCACCCCATGTCCACCGCCAGCCGCAGGCCCGGGAACCCGGCCTGCCGCGACGATTCGACCTGCCGGGCCAGCCAGCCGACAGCCGTGTCCGCGTGGAACGCCTGTCCCGTCAGCAGCCGCCCTTCGCACCCGGCCGCGGTCAGCTGCCCCCGCTCCAGCGCGGGCTGCGCCTGGATGCCGCGCCGCGCCAGCTCCCCTGCCGCCTGCTGCGGCGCGGCGTCGCTCAGCCACACCACCTGCAGGCCCGCGGCCAGCCCGTCGCGGACGAACGCGGCGGTCAAGTCGAGGAGCTCTTCCTCTTCCCCGAACGTCAGGCAGGCGTGGTCGTCCACGGCCAGCTCCGTGATCTGCGCATCCGCCTCAGCCACCCTGCCACCTCCGCCGGCCCGCCGCCACCAGACGCACATGACCGTACCGGCCGCCCGCCCCGGCGCGCACGGCAGAACAGCACATCCAGCCCGGCAGAGATCACCCGTGCCCGCTACCCGCTCGTTTCCCGCCCAATCGCCGCATCCTGGGCAGCACCGGGCCTCCGCCAGGAAAGGCAGGATGACGCGGCCTTCGCCGTGCCGGCGAGTATCCGCGATGGCCGCAGCCGGGCCAGGCCGGACCCGCCGTCGCGGCACCTGGATGCCGCCCCGGTCCGGCGCAGCAGGGACCTGGGTTACATGGCTGACCGTGGGTATTCGCCCCGGACGGTCCGGGTCGATCGAGAGAGCCCACAGGTCGTCGACGTCGACCCGGCAGCCGGCACGTCGACCAGGGCCAGCTCGCTGGAGACCGGGCGACGACCCGACCTGTCCCTCACGGCCGTGTTCGCGGTTGGCAGGCGCGTAGTGTTCCAGCGAAGTCCGGTCGGCAACGGAGCGATGATCAGGGCGTACGGGTGACGGTGTCTCGAGCCACCCGGCTGCTACGCCCGTTCGGCCAACGCCCTTGCCGTTGGCAGGATGTCGTGGCCGGCGGGCAGTACCTGGATGGCGACCTGGTTCGCGCCTGCTGCCAGGTGGGCGCGCAGTGCAGCAATCACCGTGTCCGGGCCTCCATGGACAGCGAGGGTGTCAACGAGCTGATCGCTGCCGGGGTAGGTGAGGTCGTCAGTATCAAAGCCGATACGGCGCAGGTTGGCCACGTAGTTCGACAGCTGCAAGTAGGGACCGACGCGGGCGCGGCCCACCTCGCGCGCCCGCACCGGGTCGTCGTCGAGCACTACCTTCTGCTCGGCCACCAGCAGCGCATCGGTGCCGAGTTGCGTGCGCGCATGGCGGGTGTGGTCCGGAGTGACCAGGTATGGCAGCGCGCCGACTGTGCGAGCCCGCGCCAGCTCCAGCATGCGTGGTCCGAGCGCCGCCAGAGCTCGCCACTGTGGCGGCACGCCTTCCTCGTCCAGCTCGTCGAGATAGTCGACCAACGCCTCGTAGGGCTTGCGGTAGTCGGCGTTGTTCTCCCTGTGTCCTGCGCCGATTCCGAGTACGAACCGCCCCGGGTACTTCGCCTCCAGCCGGTGGAACGACTCGGCGACCGGTTTGGCCGGCGCTGTCCATATGTTGACGATGCTGGTGCCGACGAGCAGCCGTTCGGTGGCATCCAGCAGCGGATCGATTATCTCGAGGTCAGCGGCGGGAGAGTCGCCCAACCAGATTGCCGAGTAGCCCAGCCGCTCCACTTCGCTCGCGACGTCCGGGCTCACGTTTGACGCACGTGCCCAGATCCCGAACTCTCCCAGACTCTCCGTCGCCATGTAGGCAGAACCTTGGCCGATCACATGCTGTTCCCGCGAGTGAGGGCTCCGCGTGCGGACCGGTGATCAGTATCCTCACCGCTGGTGCGCAGATCGAGCCGAGTGCGGAGGTACGCCGCGATCTGGGATACGGCCTGCCTGCTCGCGTCGAGCTCGCCGAGCATGGTGAGGAACCCGTGGATCATGCCGGGGTAGTCGACGTGCTCGACGTCGACGCCGGCGTCCTGCAGCCTGGTCGCGTAACGGATGCCCTCGGCGCGCAGCGGGTCGTATTCGGCGGTGATGACAAGCGCCGGCGGCAGCCCGGACAGGTCGGGTGCGCGCAACGGCGATGCCAACGGGTTCGCGCCGTCGTCATTGTCAGGGAGGTAGTTGTCCCGGTACCAGCGCACCGAGCGTTCGTTGAAGGGCAGGTCGTGCCCGTCCGGTACACCGGGTAGGTCGAAGGTCTGGTCGGTGTTCGGGTAGAGCAGCACCTGACCCGACAGCGGCGGCCCGCCGCGGTCTCTGGCCAGCAACGCAGTGACGGCAGCGAGATTGCCCCCCGCGCTGTCCCCGGCGACGGCGAGACGCGAGGTGTCCGTGCCGAGCTCGTCGCCGTGGTCCGCGAGCCACCTCACGGCGGCGTAACAGTCCTCGACGGCCGCGGGAAACTTGTGCTCCGGCGCGAGCCGATAGCCGATCGCGACGGTGCGGCAGCCGACGGCGTTGGTGAGCGCGCGGCAGACGCCGTCGGAAGTCTCGACCGAACCGAGGGTCCAGCCACCGCCGAAGAAGTAGACGAGCAAGGGAAACGGCCCGGTGCCGTGCGGTAGGTAGCCGCGGACGGAGACCGGTCCCGCCGGCCCCGGTATCACGGTATCCTCGACGGCGGCCACCGGCTCGACGGCGCCACCGGCCGCCTTGATCGCGGCGATGTCGGCGGCGCGCGCCTCGGCCACGGACATGCTGTAGAGCGGCGGTGTTCCGGCCGAGGCGCGGCGGTCGAGCAGATCGCGCACCTGGGGATCGAGCGGCATGTCAGTCATCCTTCCTGGCGTTTGAACGGCGGCGCGTGGCGAGATCCTCCGCCAGCTGGACGAGGCTGCGCACAGGCACGCCGGTGCCGCCCTTCGGGGTGTAGCCCCGTGCTTCCGTGCTCCACGCCGGCCCCGGGATGTCGAGGTGTGCCCAGGGCAGTCCCTCCGGCACAAACTCCTTGAGAAAGACACCCGCGGCAAGCATGCCGGCCCAGCGGTGGCCCGGGACGTTGGCGATGTCGGCGACGTCGGAGTCGAGGGCTCGCCGTACCTCTGAGGGCAGTGGCATCGGCCAGGCGCGTTCCCGGCGCGGGCGGCGGCGGTGAGGACCTGGTCGACGGCGCCCTCGTCACCCATGACCGCGTAGTGGGTGTAACCCAGCGCGACCAGCTGCGCGCCGGTGAGCGTGGCCACGTCCAGCAGTAGGTCGGGCTTGTCCTCGGCCGCACGGCCAATGGCGTCGGCGAGGACAAGACGGCCCTCCACGTCGGTGAGCACCTCGACCTCGAGTCCGTTCCGACTCCCGGCGTGGACGGCGACGTCCGCGAGGTCGGCGGGGGTCTGATCGCGCGGCGCGGTATTGACGAGATCCCTCGCGAAAGTGATGCCGGCCGCGAGATGCCTGCTCCGTGTGAATGCCGTCACGACCCCTGGATCCCCGGCCGCGCGGGAGAGGACGGTGATGTGCCGTACCGGTCGGTCCTTCGGCTTGTCGGTGGTCCGGTACCGGGCGAAGGCGTACGCACCTAGTTCGGCGCCGAGCGCAACTGCGGCCGAAAGCTCCGGCGTCTCGGCGGGCAGCGCGAACGCGGCGTGGCGGATACCGGCGAGGCTTCTGGTCCATCGTCGCGGCTGGCACGGACAGCTCGGTCCCGACGGTAAGGACCGCGACGACGAGTGTCTCGGCGTGCGACGCCGACTCAGCCGTCCTGGGTCCTGACATGCTTCGTGCTCCTTCGCTGGCTGGAGAGACCTACGAGCAGATGCCCCGGGGGTCGGGTTGAGACCGTGCTGCCCGACTACTGGCGGCGGCAACTGCGTCGCGAGGACACGTCGGCGAGTGCCTCTCGCGGCTCACGTTGCCATTGTGTGGCTGAATACCGGCGCGGCGGACGCCACGTTCGTGGCCTCCGGCCCGTTCTCTGGAGGGCCCGTGCCCACATGTGATTCCGCTGTCGGTCACAGATCTGGCGCGTTCCCGCCCGGCGCGGTCAGTAGGAAACCGCGTTGTTCTCAGCCCAGAGTTTCTCGGCGGCGGAGCCTGCTGGGGGCGGCGTGATCCCGTTGATCATCCAGAGGTCGTCACTGGTCTCGTCGATGTGGAACTCCCAATGCAGTCCTGCCTTCGGTTCGAGGTGAGGCTGCAGCATGCCCTTGATCCACTGGGCGTTCCGGCGTCGGCTCTCTCGGTCGACGGCGCGGCGGGCGATGTGGTCGATAGTGATGCGGACCCCGAACGAGGTCGGCTCTCCGCCGACATAGAAATCTTCGGGCAAGGTTTCATGGAACACCGTGACCACGTAGAACCGAGGCAGCCCGGCCTGTTCGTAGTGGTCGGCGATATGGGAGGCGAGTTGGTGCTTTTCCTTGTCGGTAAAGATTCCCGGTGTGTGATGAATGTTCCACAGTGGCATGGCGGTTCTGTGCTCCTCGAGTGTCGGGATGCGTTGTCAACGGGCGGTCGAGAAGACCAGGCGCTCCACGGGGCCGGATAGCGCCGCCTTGACGGTGACGGTTGCGTCGTCGGCGAGCACCTCGATGACCTCGTCCTCCAGGCCATCGAGGATCCGCGCGGCCACGTCGGTCGGTTTGGTCTTCGGCAGCTCGATGGCGGAGACCATGTCGGTGTCGATGAACCCTGCGTGTACGCCGACGACCTGGGTGTCCTGGCGCGCCAGTTCGAGTCGGAGCGAGTTCGTGACGGACCATGCCGCCGCCTTGGACGCCCCGTACGCACCGCCGCCGGCCAGCCAGGACAGCACGGAGTGCATGTTCACCAGTGCTCCCCCGCCATTCGCGGCCAGGATCGGCGCGAAGGCCCGTGCCACCCGTAGCGGCCCGAAGACGTTGACGTCGAACGTCGCGGTGACGCGCTCGAAGGCATCGTTCAGCAGGGGACCTGGCAGCAGGGTCCCGGCGTTGTTGAACACGATCTCGGCATCGGAGGCGACCTCCGCAAGCGCGGCGACCGACGCCGCCGATCGAACCTCCAGATCGGCGGTAACCACCTCCGGACGGTCGTCGGTGTACGCCGAGCGCGCGGTCGCGTACACCTTCCGGGCCCCGCGCGCCAGCACCTCATCGACCAGCGCCGCGCCGAGTCCACGCCGCCCCCCGGTCACCACGACTACCCTGCCTGCTACCGCGACCATGGCACCTTCCACCTGGATAACGAGGTCGTTAGTGAGATGCAAGCACAAGATGCTGGATAACGCAACCGTTAGTTATACTGGTGCGGTGGCGATGCAGTTTGAGGAACGGTTGCGCAACCGGGATGCGTGGTCGATCGGCGGCAGGTGCTCGACGGCGCGGGTACTGGACCTGCTCAACACCAAGACGGTGTTCCTGGTGGTCCGCGAATGCTTCTATGGCACGACCAGGTTCGAGGACTTCGTGACGCGGATCGGGACCTCGGCACCCGCCGTGTCACGCGCGCTCAACCAGCTCAAGGCCGCAGGCGTCATCGTGCCGGTCCTCTATCGGGAACCGGGGAGACGAGCCCATGACGAGTACCGGTTGACCGAGGCAGGCGAGGACCTGCTGCCGGTGTTCCTGTCGCTTATGCAATGGGGCGACAAGTACCTGCAGGAGGGCAGCCCACCGCTGTCGTTCTTCGAGGCCGACACCGGCCGCGCGATGCGGGTCCGCGTAACCGCCGACCCGGCGCCGGAGACGGTGTCCGACGATATCGAGATCCGGGCGAACCCGGCCCGGCGCCGCGGCTAGCGGCCGCGACCGGCGGGACCCACCGGGAAGTCATAGGGGACAGATCTCAATTATCGGACATTCATTCGTGCTGACGCAGCTAAAGTTCTGCGGGTAGCCAGGGTAGTGCGAGGCGGAATGCCGTGCTCGACCGCCCGACTCGACAGCGTCAGCCCGCCCACGGTCACCTAGTGACCGTCATACAACTCGTCAACGGCGAAGGCGGACTCCACCGGGCTGCGAGTGTCGGCGTTGGTGAGGAAATGCGCCAACCGATCGGCGATGCCGGGCGGACCGAACAGCGGAATCGGAGCGTCTAGGCGAATGTCCGTGTAGAGCAGGCCGTAGTCGACGGTCAGTGGGTCGGCATTGTGGTCGGCGTGCAGGTACGCGATCCAGATCGCGTTGAGCTCGGCGAGGCGTACGTGGTGCTGGAGCGGCCCCAGAGTTCCGCTGCCGGCGTCGACCCAGATCCGAACGTCGCCATGCGAGACGAGGTATCCCGGAATACGGGTTGTCCGGTGCCGGGTAGAGCGTCGCGTTCCCACAACCGCAAGAGTCAGGTTGTCCCCGTTCACATGCGCGAGGTTATCCCCGCTCGGCACACCGACCCGCCCGCCTGTCGGCCGGTACAATGTTTGCCGACACGGCGTCGGCACTCCCCGGAACGCTCGTGTCGCCTGGCCCGAAATTGAGTGACGAGGGGATCAGACAGTGCCGATCATCCGAGTCGAGATGTTCCTTGGACGCACGCGCGAACAGAAGGCCGCGCTCGCCGAGCGCCTCACTGACGCGTTCATCGAGACCTGTGGAGGTCCGGGTCAGACACGCGAAGGTGTCTGGGTCGTTTTCGACGAGGTGGCCAAGGAGAACTGGTCCGTGGGCGGGATCCTGCAGGACGGCCACTCGTGATGCCGGCCCGCACTCGCCTCCCCCATCTATGATCACGAAGGTTTCTCGGGACCATATAGCTCAAGGTCGAGGTCACGCGGCACGTCGTCGACCGTAAAGTCGGCGCGCATCGTTGGTGATAGGCGTTATCGGTTCTGTGCGGTATTTGGCGGTTCTCGATGGTCGTCAGCGCCGGGACCGCTGGCGGGCAGGTCCGGAGGGACGGTTACCGCTCGGCGGGTTCCGGCGAGGAGACTGGCATCCGGCGATCTCCCGGCACGGCCCGAGCAGCCCGCGGTCGCGACGCAAAGGACCGCGCCGGCGGTCGACCACCGAATGGCCCGCTTGCCGCGGGCCCGTTGCGGCGTGGGCGCAGGTTCGTTCATGCGCAAGGCCGCTTTCCCATCCGTCTCTCACAGCGCTCTCACGGACTGTGCGAGACGGGCTGAACGTGGGCGTCCTGTCTGGACGCCTACTGACCACTGACCTGCGGAAACTGTCAACGACGCCTCAAATTTTTGGCTTCCGTTGGCATCTGAGACTGCGCGGGTGACGGACACAATGTGGCTGGCCCGGTCCAGCGCGGCGAGGAGCTTCCGGCGGGCTCCGCTTCACCAGGCGCCCATTGGAGGTTCCACATACGAGCGTCCGCCTTTGTCGGGGAGGCTTGGGCCCTTTCGGAGCCGCCAGCGTGGCCTTGGCTAAGGGTTACAGGCCCTGGCACAGCCCGTCGGGCAGCCCGCCGAAAGGGATCGCCGTGCAGGTGGCTGTGATCTGCATAGCCCGCCTCCCTAGTTCCCGGCTGGCACCGCATCCCTTGTCAGCTATTCAATCTTAGCTATTGATTAGATATCGTGAACGCATGGGTGAGGCTGTGCCGGAGGTTGTGGTGACGCACTGGGTGCACCCGGAGGTGGCGGGCCGACTTGCGGAGTTCTGTCGGCCGGTGGTGCCGTCCCGGGAGGAGAGCGTGTGGCCGCGGGCCCGGGTACGCGCCCGGGCCCGCGATGCGGCGGGCCTGGTGGTGTGCATGGCCGACTGGGTGGATGAGCAGCTGCTGGCGGCGTGCCCGCGGCTGCGCGTGGTCAGCGGCGTGCTGAAAGGGCACGACAACATCGACGTGGCGGCATGCACCCGGCGAGGGGTCTGGGTGACGGTGCTGCCGGACCTGCTGACCGCGCCGACGGCAGAGCTAGCGGTCGGCCTGACGCTGGCGGTGATGCGCCGCGTCACCGAGGGCGACGCACATGTGCGGGGTGGCCGGCATGCCGGGTGGCGTCCGCAGTTCTACGGCGCCGGCCTGGCGGGGGCGACGGTGGGGATCATCGGGATGGGGCGGCTGGGTCAGGCGGTGGCGCGCCGGGTGCGGGCATTTGATGCCCGGGTTATCTACTGTGACCCGCAGCCTTTGTCCGAGACGTGCGCACGTGGGCTGGGGGCGCGGCGGGTCACGCTGCCGGAGCTGCTGAAAAGCAGTGATGTGGTGGTGCCGCTGGTGCCGCTGTCGGAGTCGACCTACCACCTGCTGGGGGCCGGAGAGCTGTGCCTGCTGCGGCCGGGGGCGTTCGTGGTCAATGCCGGGCGTGGCTCAGTGGTGGACGAGCAGGCGGTCGCCGCAGCGCTGGAGGCGGGGCGGCTGGGCGGGTACGCCGCGGACGTGTTCGCCTTCGAGGACTGGCGGTGCCCGAACCGGCCGCCGGGCATCCCGGGGCGGCTGCTGGCGCATCCGCGCACGGTGTTCACCCCGCACCTGGGTTCGGCGGTGGACGAGGTGCGCCGGGAGATGGGTCTGGCGGTGGCGGCGCAGGTGCGGCAGGCGCTGGCCGGCCAGCGCCCCGACGGGGCGGTCAACGAGCTAGAAAGCGGGTGAGCGGCGTGAATGCGGCACAGGTGACCGCGTACCTGGCGGTGATCGACACCGGCGGGTTCCGGTCCGCGGCGGTGCGGCTGGGGGTGACCCAGGGCGCGGTCTCCCAGCAGGTGCGCCGACTGGAAACCGAGGTGGGGGCGAGCCTGATCCAGCGTTCCGGCGCCGGGTGCCGCCCGGCACCGGGCACCGAAGCCTTCGTGCGTTACGCCCGCACCCTGGCCGATGTGGCCGACCGGGCGACCCGGCTGTTCCGCGACCCGGAGCTGGTGGTTGGGGCCGCCTCCAACATCGGCACCTACCTGCTGCAGCCGCTGATCAAAACGATGAGCGACGCGCACGCCGACCGGTACCGCATCCGCCAGTATCTGGGCACCAACAGCGACGTGCTGGACCGTCTCGCCCTGGGGGCGGTGGACGTCGCGGTCACCGAATGGTGGGATCACCGCCCCGGGTTCGAGGCCACCCGGTGGCGGGAGGAAGACCTCGTGGTGATCGCCGGGCCCGGGCACCAGTGGTGGCAGCGCGGCAGCGTGACCATCACCGACCTGGCCGGCCAGACCATCTTGGGCGGGGAACCCGCCAGCGGCACCGGCACGCTGCTGCGGGCGGTGCTTGGCGACGCCGCGGCCCGGCTGCCGCCCGTGGTCAACCTGGGCAGCACCGCCGCGGTCAAGGAGGCCGTCCACGCCAACCTCGGCGTCTCCCTAGTGCTGGCGGCCTCCGTACAATCAGAGGTTGCCTCCGGCCGGCTGCGCACCCTCAGCCTCGATGGCCCGGTCCTTCGCAAGTCCCTGTGGATCGCCCGCCCCGCCGCCCTCGTCCCGGCCGACCCCGCCGCCTTGTTCACGAAGGCCTTCCTGGCCGCCGCGGCATGACTGCACGGCCAGACGGGAACGCTCCCCGGCCAGACACCGGGAACGACAGGCGGAGCGCCCGGGGCGACGAACGCTACGGCCAACTCGGGCTGGTCGCGGCCGTCCAGGTGCTCGCGATGTCGGTGTGGTTCGCGACCGCTGCGGTCGTGCCCTCGCTGATCCCGGCGTGGCGTATCTCGGGCGATGACGCCTCGTGGCTGACGACGGCCGTGCAGGCCGGGTTCGCCGCGGGTGCCGTGCTCTCGGCCGCCCTCAACCTCGCTGACCGGCTCCGGGCCCCGGTCCTGATCGCCACCTCGGCCGCACTCGCCGGGACGACCACGCTGCTCGTGCCGCTGCTCGCCGATGGCCTCACGGAGGCGCTGCCGCTGCGCTTCCTGACCGGGTTTGCGCTGGCGGGCGTATACCCGCCCGGGGTCAAGCTGATTGCGTCCTGGTTCCCGGCCGGCCGCGGGCTCACGATCGCGGTACTGGTCAGTGCGATTACGCTCGGCTCGGCGGCCCCGCAACTGATCAACGGGATCGGGACGCTGCCGTGGCGCGGCGTGCTGATCGTCACCGCCGCGCTGGCGTTCGTGTCGGCGATGGCCGCGCTACGCCTGCGCGAGGGTCCGCACCTGCAGCGCGGCGCGCGCTTGCGGCCCGCCTACCTGCTTGAGATGTTCGCCGACCGCCGCCAGCGGCTGATCAACTTCGGCTACTACGGACACATGTGGGAGCTGTATGCGTTCTGGACGTGGCTGCCCACGTACCTGGCGGCGAGCCTCACCGCTTGGCGGGCGGGCACCGGCGGTCGCGTCACCGTGGGGGTCGTGGCCTTCGCAGTGATCGGCGTTGCCGGGGTCGCCGGCGCGCTGACCGGCGGCGCCGCCGCGCGCCAGCTCGGCTCCGAGCGGGTCGCCATGTGGGCGATGATCATCAGTGGCGGTTGCTGTCTGGTCAGCGGGCTGATGTTCGCCGCCACGCCGTGGCTCCTCGTTCCCCTGCTCGGCGTGTGGGGCTTCGCGGTGATCGCCGACTCGGCCCAGTTCTCCGCCGCGCTCGCCAATGCCGCCGACGCTCGCTACGTCGGCACCGCGCTGACCGCGCAGATCGCGATCGGCTTCCTGATCACGATCACGACGATCCGGCTGCTGCCGTCCGTCGCCGGAGGGATCGGGTGGCGCTGGGCACCGAGCGTGCTCGCGCTCGGACCGCTCAGCGGCGTACTCGCGATGCGCGGACTGCTCCCCAGGCGCGCCGGTCGCGGCACGCCAACACGCCCCCACGGGGCGCAGCCCGGTCGATGACCCGGTGCCGTCCGAGGCCCCCGACGAGCTCGTCGGAGCCGCCCATGGCGAACGGAGACAGCTATGCCGGTAGTACCGGCCTATGCAACCCGAACTGGCTTATACGAGGACGTGTCCGGCTCCCAGCGCCAGATGGTGCGAGGAACGGCGGCACCACTCAGGTCCCGGGGCGGTCCAAACCGTGCCATTCCGGAACGACTGCCCTGCCGCCCGCCTGGCGTGCGCCAGCAGGGGTCCTCGGAGTCGCACGGCGGTTCGCTGGCGCTCAGCAACCTTGTCCGCCCTGCTAGAGCGACTGGTCGACCGCCAGCCGCGCGGCAACCACGATGAGCTTGGCATGGAAGGATTAACTGCCGCTACCAGGTGACTGGCGCTCACAACTAGCCCGGCCGGCCCTGCCGTGAGCGCCAGGTACATGCGAGGTACATGTGAGGTATACGCCAGGCCCAAGTCTGTATGGCTCAGTCCGGCGCAAGCTCGAACCCACGTCGTCGTGAACCCGTCCCCCGCCGGTAGCCCATCGTGCGGTGCAGGCATCCACGAGCCCCATCCCCGGCGGCCCTCCGCGTCGTTGTCCGCGAAAACAGCGGGCGGCAGGGCCGGGGCACCGTCGCCGCTGCGGTCGGTCACCTCCACCCGGACGCCTCCCGCGCCGACAGCTACGGCTACTGTCACCAGCCCACCCGGGACCGCAGAGCCGCTGTGCCGCACGCTGTTGGTCACCAACTCGCTGGCCAGCAGCACCGCCACGTCATTGCAGGGGTGCGACCCGCCGAGCACTCCGGCCACGAACGCGCGCGCCAGCCCCATGCGCTCCGGCACCGCCGCGATCGTCACGCTTTCCGCAACCGCCGCCTCGGACATCAGGCCACCGACCTCCCGGCCCGGACGGGCACCGGGAACAGCAACAGGCACAGGACGGATGCACGCTCGACTCAGCCCCGGACGTCAAGCCACCCGCAGCCCCGCAACCAGGCAGTTCCGCCTGCGGTCACGGGCGTGGTTACCGACCGCGGCCGGCGCCGGGCCGCCGTCCCGGCACATACGACGCCGATTGGTCTAAACCAGTTGCCGCCCGTGCTGGCTCCGTGCTCGCTCGGATGTTCCGGTACGGCGCGGCACGATCCGGCATCCGTCGGCACCAGCCGTCATGACCGCCCCTCCCGGGCCTCATCGGAAGGGCCTTCCGCTGCTCTGTCGGTGAGCGGGGGTTTTCCGCCCGCAGTACCGCAAACTGGGCATGGGTCAGCAGGTCCCGCGCAACGTCTCCGCTGGCAGCGGCCCTGGGTCCCGCGGCTTCGCCCGCCGCAGTCCAGGATGCGCGTTCGATTCGCGGGAGGGGCCGATCCTTGCTAACATCTGGACGTTGCCAGCGAGCGCCGCTAGCTCAATTGGCAGAGCAGCGGACTCTTAATCCGCGGGTTCGGGGTTCGAGTCCCTGGCGGCGCACCCGGTCTGACCTGGGGTTTTATATCCCAGGTTTTCTTTTGTCTGAGCTTGTGGGACCAGGGTGGGTCCCACGTGGGACCAGCCGAATCGGTGACTGCCAGTGATCTGCCCAGATCCGACTTGATGGCACGCAAGAGGCCCGGCTATCGCGCCAGGTGGGCGTTGTCCAGGTCCTTCAGCTCGTCCGAGTGAGGGGGAAGTCGCCTACGCGGAAGCTAAGCGGCGAGGGCGGTCGGCTCTGCTGTGCGACCGGTGATGACAGCCTGCGGCGGTACGCTGGGGCGCCTGGTGGTCCCGCCGCCGGGCGGGCGGCCGGCGTGGCTGAGGATCAGCCTTGCCGCGGCTGCGGCGGTTTTCAGGCCGAGCTCGACCGCGACGCTGAGGTAGGTGTCGGCCGTCAGCACGACGCTGGAATGGCCGAGCTGGTCAGCGATGACCTTCAACTCGGTGCCGTCCAGCAGCATCAGCGTCGCCGCGCCGTGCCGCAGGTCATGGAGCCGGACCGGCGGCAGCCCTGAGCGCTTCACCAGCCTGCCGAAGGTGAGAGTCAGGTAGTCCGGGCGCAGCGGCCCGCCGCCGGGGCCGGGAAACACGTACCGGCTCGGCGGGATCCCGTGCGCTTGGGCGTACTCTGCCTGAGCCTGGCGCAGGGCGCGCAGCGCGGCCACGACCTCGGGGGCGAGGGCGACCGCGCGGAGGCTAGCCGGGGTCTTCAGCGGGCAGGGGGTGAGCACGCTGTTGACCCGCTGGACCTGCCGGGTGACGTAGGCGAGTCCGGCGTCCAGGTCCAGGTCGCTCCACCGCAGCCCGGCCGCCTCGCCGCGGCGCAGCCCGCACAGCGCCATCACCAGGAACGCGGTGTACAGCGGGTGCCCGGCAACCGAGGCGAGGAACCGGCGGGTCTGCGCGGGCGTCCATACTGCCACCGGCGGGCGCTTGCCGGTGCGGCGCCATTGCTTGACCCTTCGGGCCGTCCAGACCACGGCGTGCGGCCGCCGCCCGGCCGGGACTTGCAAGTACTGGGTCGGGTTGCCGGGGATCCGCTGCTCGCGAGCCGCGGCGTTCAGCGCCGACCGAATGGTGCTGTAGACCCGCCGGGTGGTCGCCTCGGGCACGCCGTCGTCCAGCATGCCCGTGAACAGCCGCTGCAGCACCGCGAGATCCACGTCGGCCAGGCGCACGCCGGACAGCCGCGGGCGCAGGTGATTGCGCAGGTGTCCCCGGTAACTCCGGCGGCTGCTTTCCCGCAGCGCGGCCTGGGACAGCCACTGCTCTAGCCAGTCAACGGCCATCAGCGGCTCTCCGTCCTGATCCGGCGCCGCCTCATGCTGCCCGGCATCTCCGCGGTGACCATGAGAGGCCTGGCCGGTATCCGGAGTCGCTCCCGACGGGTCGTCTGGTTCGCGGCCGGATCGGCCGTTGGCACTCGCTGGGGTTTGCGGCGAGTGCAGGGACGGGGCGGGCATGCCCAGCAGCGTGAGCAGGCCGGCGGTGGGGACCCGGTAGCTCTTCCCGGCCCGGATGACCCGGCACGGGAACCTGCCCACCCGGGGCCAGCTCATAGCTCGCGCTCCGCCCGATCCCGAGGGCCTTCCCGGCGGTGACCAGGTCGGTCACCGCCGGAAGGGCCAGCAGTTCGGCGAGGGTAAGGCTGCGGGCAGTGGACCCGGCAGGCGCGAATGCGCAGTCGCGCAGAACAGGTGTCATACCTGCGCACTGTAACCACAAGCGCCGGGCAGTCCACCGATCCGCCGGTCAGGCGGCGCGGCCTCCGCCATGCGGTCCGCAGCGGTGCCGCGCCCAGGCCGGCCAGGGTTTCTTCTCGCGTCCTCGCGCCTGCTGCCGAACCGGGCCCGCCCGCCGGGCGCTGGCTGGGAACAGGAGCGCGGCGGTGCTGTCAGCGGCAGTACGGGCGGTCTCCGGGAGAACGGAGGTGTAGGTGTCGGCGGTCAGGGTGATGGTGGAGTGGCCGAGCTGGTCCTGGACGACCTTCAGGTCGGTCCCCGCGGCCAGCGCGAGCGTCGCGGCACCGTGCCGCAGCCCGTGCAGTGTGACCGGCGGCAACCCGGCATCGGCGACCAGCTTCCGGAACAGGCGGGTCATCCGGTCCGGCCCGACCGGCTTCCCGGCCCGGGTGGTGAACACGTACCCGGTCTCGGCCCACCAGGTCCGGGCGGCGGCCCGCTCGGCCTGCTGCCGCAGCCGGTGCTCGCGCAGCGCCGCGATCGTCGTCTTGTCCAGCGCGACCACCCGCCGCCCAGCATCGCTCTTCGGCGGCCCGGCGACCATCCGGCCGCCGAGCTGCTGCAACTGCCCCGATACGGTCAGCGTCCCGGCATCCAGGTCCAGGTCGCCCCACCGCAGCCCCGCGGCCTCACCGCGGCGCAGCCCGCGCAGCGCGACCAGGTGGAACAGCGCGTACAGCCGGTGACCGCGCACCTGGCGAAGGAACTCCGCCGTCTGGGCGGCGGTCCACACCCCGACCACCGGCCGCCAGCCCTCGGTCTGCCAGCGCTCGGTCAGCGCGGGGGTCCACACCTGCGGCCGGGGCCTCGCCGCCCTGGGCAGCTCGGGCCAGCGGCCCGGGTTGGTGCCGATCAGCCCCGCGCGGACCGCGCCGTTGAGCGCCGCGCGCAGCGTGGCGTGGATCCGGTGCAGCGTCGCAGCGCTCACCGGCCGCCCGAGCACGGTCTCGTCGCGGATGACCGCGGTGAACATCGCCTGCACCTCCCCTGGCGTCAGAACGGCGAGCGGGATGGCCCCTAGGTACGGGACCAGGTAGCCGCGCACGTGCGCCGCGTAGCTCCGGGCGGTCGACGCGCGCAGCGACACCCGCGACGCCAGCCACCGGACCAGCCAGTCCCCCGTCGTCAGCCCCGGCTCCGGGTTCGGCGGGGCTGTGAGTTCCTCCAGCGCCGCGACCGCCGCCGCCCTGGTTTCGAACCCGCCGCGCCGCACCCGGCGCCGTTCGCCAGCCGCCGACGGCAGGTCGGCGCTGAAATACCACGACCCGTGCCCGGGTGAGCGCAGCCCTGGGCAGCGTGCTCCGAGCAGCCTCCCCGTATTCGTGTCCCGGCACCCGCACCGCCGGTATGTCGCCCCGTGATTCATGACCCCTCCCTGGAGGTAGGCGATCCCGGCCCAGCGGCACCACCATGCACACGCGAGGCAGAGAACTGCCCGAGGTCCACCGCAAGCCAGCCGCAGCGCCCCGCCGTGGCAGCAGCCCGGCTGGCACAGGCCGTGGCAGCACGCTCGGGGTGAAAAGCGCAGTCATCGCATCCGCGAGAACATCAGGCGTTGACCGTTTCGTCATCGTGTCCGCGTTCGGAGTCGGCGACTCCCTCGCCAAAGCCTCATTCCTCGTAGGCCCCATATTCCGGACCGTGCTCCGGGAAAACCTATGCAGACAAGGCCGCATCGGAAGTGCTCTTGAGGGCCAGCGACCTCAAATGGACCCTCGAATACCCCGGAGCACTGAACAACGGTGACGGCACCCGCTACAACGCCGTTGCGCTGGAGGACGTCACGAAACTGCCGGTCTTCCCCTCAACTTCTCGCGCAAACGTCGCCGGCTTCCTCCTCCGCTCCGCCGCGGAAAACACCTTCATCCGTCAGGTCGCCGTAGTCACCGATGCCAAATAGGTCGCCGCGCCGCCGCTCTGTGACCATCCCCGGTCAGCTAACCGAAGGAGACACGATGATCTTGGTTACCGGCGCGACCGGCAACGTCGGCTCAGAAGCTGCCCGGCTGCTCGCCGCGCGGCACCAGCCCACCCGTGCGCTGGTCCGCGATCCCGCCCGCGCGCCGCACGGCGGCATCGAGATCGCCACAGGCGATTTCGACCGGCCGGACACGCTGGATGCGGCCATGCAAGGCGTCGACACGGTCCTGCTCGTCAGCCCGGCCGTGCCGGCCCAGGAGATCGCGGTCATCGAAAGCGCCGCCCGCCAGGGCGTGCGCCATGTCATCAAGGTCACCAGCAAGGCATCGGCCGATTCCCCGGTCGGCCGGCGGCGCGGCCAGGTACAGATCGAGGCGCACCTGGAAGCCGCCGACCTCGCGTACACGCTGCTCCGGGCGAACGCCTACATGCAGAACCTCCTCGCCCTGGCCCCGATGATCAGGCAGACAGCAGGCTTCCTGATGTCGGCCGGCGACGGCCAGGCCGGCATGATCGACGCCCGTGACGTCGCCGCCACCGCCGCCGTGATCGCAACCGCACCGAAGGAACACGCCGGCCGGACTTACCGGCTGACCGGGCCCAGCCTGATCACCTACGCCGACATAGCCGAAAAGCTGTCCGCCGCTCTGGGCCACCCGGTCGAGTACCGCCAGATCAGCCCCGCCGAGCACCGCGCCGCGATGACCGCCGCAGGAATCCCCGAAGCCGTCGCGACCTCCAACGCCCAGGCGTTCGGACTGATCGCCGAAGGCGACGCGGCGTGGCTGTCCGACGACGTCAAAACGATCACCGGCACCGCGCCACGCCCCCTGCGCACCCTCATCGCCGATCACGCTCAAGCCTTCACATGATCCCGGGAACGGTAACCAGCGGCTATGCCGGGCCGGCAACCCCGATGACAATCCGGACCACACAGCGCACGGATGGACGCGACACGACCTGCCGCAACACAACTTCAGTCCGGGGATAGACGCCCCAGTGGTACGGGTACACCCCCGCCGCCGAGAAGCCCGTACAGGACGACGACGACCCAGACGACCGCTACGGCATCGCCTCCGGCCTGTGGGTCAGCCCTGACAGCGGCAGCGACCTGCGCACGTTCCTGAGCACGGCGGCCAAGGCCAGCACGGCGAAGAACGCGGCCGTCGACGCGTCCAAGTTCGCCACCCGGGAGAATCAGAAGGGCGAGACCGTCATCGACACCGGCAGGAACGCCTCGAACCCCGGCATCGTCGAGCTGACCGTCGCCGCCTGCAACCCGGTACCCGGGACCAAGGCCACGACGGCATCCGACCCTGAACTGTGGGCCGCCCTCGTGCACCAGCTCCGCCGCGCACCCGACTACCGCGACACGCTCGGCCTTCCCCTGCAGATGCATCTGGCCAAGCTGACCGAAGAGTACGTCCTGCCCATGACCCAGACGCCGATTAAGGTCAGCCCGATCTGAGACCCACGCCCGAAATGGAACCCGGCTAGATTCCAGATAGGACTCATACGGAACGCCTGCGGCGCGCCAAGCTGGCACCCACGCCGCATCGCCCGCCGTGCGCGAGTTCCTGGTGCCACGCGACAGCAACCGCGCGGCGGACCTTGCCTTTCCGGCCCGGGCAGCTCCAGCAGTTCCCGCAGCACCGCGACCGTCACCTGCTCATCAAGGGCGTGGAACACGGCCATGCCCATCTGCTAGGCCGGGACCAGGTTCTCCTCGATGTCGTCGAGGTTTCTGTCCCCGCGCTTCCCGCGTCGGCACCGGCCGCATCTGGACGTACCTGGCGTCCCGCGTCACTCTGAGGTGCTGTCAGGCTGGGCGCGAAGGCTGTCGAGAGTGAACGGGGAGGGTGCGGCGCCAGCCGTCGTCTCCTGCCGGGCGGTCGCGTACGAGGTAGGCGTTGACCGAGAAGATGCGCGCGAGGTCGCCGGCGGAGAAGCCGGGCCGGAGCGTGCCGCAGGACTGGGCGTCGCGGATGAGCCCGGCACCGAAGGCCAGTGACTGGTCGCAGACCGCCCGCAGGCCGGGCGCGTCCGGGTAGCGGCGGGAGAAGACGTCGTTGAAGACGGGGTCCGCGGTCTGCTCCTCGCACATCCCCTCCACGAAGGCGGTGAACCGGCCCCGCGGCTCCGTACAGAATCGATAACCCGACCTGCATGTTCGGGCTCAGCCGCCAGATATCCCCGGGAACGGGAGTGGGGGTGTCGGCGAGCCGGTCAAGCAGCCGGTCGAGGGCGGCGCTGCCGTCATCGACGGCAGCCTGCTCGTCCTCCGTCAGCGGGATCACCGCCCGCATCTTCTGCAGGTTCTCTTTGGCCTCGAGGAGCTGTGCCTTGCCGGAGTCTTTCGGCGTGTAGAAGTCGCACTTGGCGCAGGCCATGCGGTGGGGACACTGCTCGAAGAAGCCAGATGAGGGCGATTCTGCGGGAAGGCAGGCATATGGTGCTCCGTTCGAGGGTTGAGGTCGCTGGTCGTCTGCAGTGCGGCAGCTAGGCGCGGCTGGTGCCGGCGAGCTGCCCTGGTGCGGGGACATGGCACCCGGATGGGGCGATGACGCCGCCCCATCCGGGTGCCCCTGTCCTGAGGCCCCCTGGGGACTGACGGTGCTGGTCAGGCGGCAGCCTTCTGAGCGGTGTTGTCCTGGATGAACCGGGCGGCCCGGTTGAGGGCGGCGTCGCCTTCGTCGAGGAGGGCGGCGAATGCCTGGAAGACGTGCGGGACGCCGGGGGTGATGTCCAGGATGACGGCCACGTCGTCGGCTGCGGCCTTCGCTGCGAGGCGGGTGGCGTCGTCGAGGAGCACCTCGTGCGATCCGGCCTGGATCAGCAGCGGCGGGAGTCCGGAGAGGTCGGCGAAGATGGGGCTGACCAGGGGGTCGGCCGGGTCTGTGCCGGCCAGGTAGTCCGCGGCCCGGGTGCGGATGGCCTGGGCGCTGATGGCCGGGTCGGCGTG
>Ga0157369_10002040_pt1 | contig 24347 bp, 15 predicted proteins | sample C25metaG_FD_113461 | JGI IMG/M metagenome (GOLD analysis project Ga0157369, IMG submission 113461) | Corn rhizosphere microbial communities from Kellogg Biological Station, Michigan, USA - C2-5 metaG | ecosystem: Host-associated > Plants > Roots > Rhizosphere > Soil | place: USA: Michigan... | reverse complement strand
GTATTTCGATATCGAATGGAACGCTCCGGAAGAGCGTTTACGCCACAAGATCCTGTTACCAGTTCTCGGCGATCACTATGGCCGGATTCTGGCGGCCGGTGAAATAAGCCTTGCTCGGCAGGACGGTAACTTTATCGTTCGTTATCACGAGCACACGTTCCCGGTGGCGCCCGAATCAATCGCGGGACTGCTTTCCAAAGCGGCGGACCGTGAAAGATCCAGCCGGCTCGGCTTTCTAGCCGATTCTCTGGCTCGCATGCAGCGATCCTCGGATGAGGGCTGGGATAAAGGCTGGCAAGCACTTCTCATCCACGATCGGAACAAACGGATCACATCCGAACTACTTTCGCGGCTGTGCAACGAGGAGCCTTCGGTCGCGGCGCGTATTGACGAAGTCCTGGAGGACGCCAATCATGACGTCGACGAATTGGACGCCGTGCTGTCCCGGCAGAGCTACCGACTATCGCGCTGGCGAACCGCGGAAAGCGAACTCGTGTATCGACGGTTTTTCGATATCAACTCGCTTGTTGGGATTCGCGCGGAAGACGAGCGCGTATTCGAAGATACGCATCAGCTAATCTTGGATTGGCTCCGACGCGGAGAGCTGGACGGTCTGCGGGTGGATCATCCGGACGGATTACGGGATCCTGGACAATACTTCGAGAGGCTGCTGGCAGCTGCTCCCGGATCCTGGATCGTTGCGGAAAAAATTCTGGCGCCAGGGGAGTCTCTTCCAAAAGCCTGGAACATCGCGGGAACTACTGGCTACGATTTCCTCAATCTCGCCGGTGGAGTGTTCGTCGACCAGCGAGGAGAGGCGGCGATGAATGAGCTCTATAGACAGTTTACCCAGGCTCCCGTGGATTTTAGTCTTGTGGCCCGCGACGCAAAGGTTCAAGTTCTACGCGAGATTTTGGGAAGCGATATCAACCGCTTGACCGCGCTATTCGTCGATATTTGTGAACGCAATCGCGATTATCGCGACTATACGCGCCATGAGATCCACGAAGCCATTCGGGAGATCGTTGCGTCCTTCCCGGTGTACCGTACCTATATCAGTTCGGAAACAGGCAAGATCGCAGAATCAGACGTTCGATATATCGGCTACGCAATCTCCGCAGCCAAGGCCGCGCATCCTGATCTTGAGGAACGCCTCTTCGACTTTCTGGGTGACGTTTTATTGTTACGCATTCCGGGCAAGCAGGAACAAGAGTTCGTCATGAGATTTCAGCAGGTCACGGCTGCCGCGATGGCTAAAGGGGTTGAAGATACAGCGTTCTATCGTTACGCCCGCCTTATATCGCTCAATGAGGTCGGTGCGGATCCTAGCCGGTTCGGCGTGGCCGTCGATGACTTTCACAAATGGTGCGCGGATACCCAAGCGAACTTTCCTTCAACGCTTCTCTCAACTTCCACGCACGATACCAAACGAAGCGAAGACGTGCGAATACGCATCACTTTACTATCCGAAAATCCCGCAGGGTGGGCGGAAGCCGTGAATCGGTGGGCGGCGGCGAATGCGCGTTATCGTACCGGCGAATTCCCAGATCGTAAGACCGAATATTTTCTGTATCAAACGTTAGTCGGTACCTGGCCGATCTCAAAAGAACGGCTGAGTGAATATATGAGGAAAGCGGTCCGGGAGGCGAAAGAGCATACGTCCTGGATCACTCCCGTCCCGCTCTATGAAGCAGCCTTGGAACAGTTTTGCGAATCCCTGTTGAGTGATCCAGTATTCACGGCCGATCTGGAACAGTTCATTTCTCAGACGACTGCGGCCGCACATGTTACCTCTCTTTCTTTAACTCTTCTCAAGCTGACGGCTCCCGGGATCCCCGATATCTACCAAGGAACCGAATTGTGGGACCTGAGTTTGGTCGATCCCGATAATAGGCGCCCTGTAAATTACGAAGTTCGCCGGAAGCAGCTCGTGGAGCTTGACGATCTGGGTCCGGAGGAAATCTTGACGCGTTCCGGAGAGGGCCTTCCGAAGTTATGGGTAATCCGACAATCACTGCGAACAAGGTGTGGCCACTTGCGGGACTTCGGACCGCAAAGCAGCTACACTCCGCTCTGGCCTACAGGGGCAAAGGCATCTCATATGGTTTCATTTCTCCGGGGCGAGAATGTGATCACGATCGCGCCACGCTTGCTTCTGACTTTGGGTGATTGGGATGGCACACTGCTCGAGATCCCGGAAGGCGTGTGGAAGAATCAATTCACCGGAGAAGTTATCAGCGAGGGGAAACTCGAGGTCGCCTCGCTGATCAAGCGTTTCCCGGTAGCCCTTCTGACGAAAGAATCCTCAACGTGAGTGATTTCAAGGTCTGGGCGCCTGGAGCACAGAAAGTCAATCTGGTTCTGGACTCGGGATCAGACCTCAGCGCCTCCTCTTCGAATCGTCTCCAACTAAATCGCAGCGAAGGCGGATGGTGGGATCTTAGCCTGCCCGGGGAGGACGAGAGGGATTACGCATTTTCGATAGACGGCGGCAAGCTGCTCCCCGATCCGCGTTCCGCCTGGCAACCCTACGGCATTCACGGCCCATCACGCACGTTGGACCATTCCAAGTTCGTTTGGCATGATCGACGATGGCAACCGCCTCCTTTGCCGTCTGCAATTCTCTATGAGCTGCATATCGGAACCTTTACGCAGGAGGGTACTTTCGAAAGCGCAATCCCCAATCTTGAACATCTCGTTCGACTCGGTATCACGCACGTCGAGCTCATGCCGGTGGCGGAGTTCCCTGGCACCCGTGGCTGGGGTTATGACGGGGTCGACTTGTTCTCACCTCATCATGGACACGGAGGACCCGAAGGCCTCAAGCGATTCGTTGATGCGTGCCACTCCAAAGGCTTGGCGGTATTGTTGGATGTCGTTTACAACCACCTGGGCCCGGACGGAAATTACTTGGGTTGCTTCGGCCCATACTTCACCGACAAATACAGCACACCTTGGGGGAAAGCACTGAATCTGGATGGTCCGGGAAGCAAGGAAGTGCGCCGTTTTTTCTGTGACAATGCGCGGATGTGGCTGCGGGACTACCACTTCGATGGCCTTCGTCTGGATGCAGTTCACGCCATCTACGATTCTTCCGCCATTCATTTTTTAGAACAGCTCGCCGCGGAGATTGAAGAACTCGGGATTGAGACCGGACGCCACTTCGACTTGATCGCCGAGAACGATTTGAACGATCCGCGAGTGGTAACCTCCGTGGAGGCAGGTGGTTACGGTTTTGACGCGCAATGGAATGATGATTTTCACCACGCGCTACATACGGTGCTCACCGGCGAACATCTTGGATATTATTCAGACTTTGGCAAGTTAGAAGATCTCGCTGCAGCCTTGAGAAATGTGTACGTTTACGGCGGTCGGGAGTCTAAATATCGGCAGCGGATTCAGGGCCGGCCAGTTCTAGGTTTGCCAGCGCATCGCTTCGTCGGGTTCCTGCAGAACCACGACCAAGTTGGAAATCGAGCTAAGGGCGAGCGCTCCAGCCATCTTCTCAATACCCGACAGCTCAAAATCGGAGCAGCGTTGATTCTCTGTTCGCCCTTTCTTCCGTTGCTGTTTCAAGGGGAGGAATATGGGGCGTCCACGCCATTTTTGTATTTCACCGACCATGGTGATCCGGAACTTGCCGCGGCAGTCTCAAAAGGCCGTCGCGAGGAGTTTGCCTCCTTTGGATGGAAATCGGATGACATCCCCGACCCCCAGCAAGAATCTTCTTTTACGTCCTCGAAGTTGGATTGGAACGAATTGGGGCAGCCGCCCCACGAGGAACTATTGGATTGGCACCGCAGCTTGATTTCGTTAAGAAGATCCACGCCCGCCCTGCAGCAGGGCTCGCTCGACCATCTAAGCGTCGAGTTCAGCGAGCGCGATTCGTGGCTGAGCCTCTATCGGCAGTCGGTTGCAGTCATTTGTAATTTCTCACCCCTACACCGAACAATTCCCGTGAGATTGTCAGGACAGCCGGTTCTCAGCTCGAGTCCCACATTCGCGCTGAAGGAACAAGTGGTAGAGTTACCCAGCGAGTCAGTCCTGATTTTGATTGCCGATCCGTTGGCTTGCGGTTGATAACGGAGGGCCGTCGATATTCTAAACGGCCCCCATACTTTAATCGCTACCTGCGTCGGCGCGGTGCTTCACGACCGCGTGGGTCATGCATTGCTTGGCCGTGAAACTCTGAACGGTGTTCTGCGGGGCGCTCACCTCGTCGGGGCATGGGGCCGCGGTAACCCTTGCGAAAGTCGAAACGATGGTCCACATGTCCGTAAAAATGATCCGGCCCGTGGAACCAAGGCCCCGCTCCAATGAAGATTCCGCCTGAGAACCACTCTGGCCCATAGTAGCCATCCGGGGCGCAGTTATAAGGGGGGACTTCGTAGTATCCATAAGGACAAATAGGGGGTTCGCCGATATTGACCGCGACTTGCGCGGCTGCGTTACGGGCGGAAGCCATTAAGAGACCCACAGCAAAAATCATAAAGCCAAGCTGTCTTACTGTTTTCATAGCATTACCTCTAGCTGTCTAAAACGCAGTGAATGAACGTCTATTTCATCGAGTTCACTGCACTTGTCATTCATGCACTCGTTCTGCCAGTATCGATGGCGTTAACCTCCGAGGCCGCGCCTCGGATCAGGTGCCAGGAAACATCTTGGTTCCCGGCCTACTCTAACAATTGCCCGTGGCAGGAGGAACGAGCAATGACGCCGCTACAATCATTTGCCGTCTTGCTCCCGATCATGCCAATGCTCGTCGCTCAAACATCGGATTTTCGTAACACAAGCTGGGGGATGGATCGCTCGCAGGTTGTGGCGACGGAAGCAACGCCTCCGAGCCAAGTTCGTGAGGGTGGCGGCGAGATCGTGCTGCGCTATGAGTCAGCGCGCATTGCAGGATTGGATTGTCGCGTGGTTTATATCTTCGCGAAGGATAAGCTTGTTCGCGCGAAATACGTATTTCAGCAAGAACACGATGGCAAAAATGACTTTCTTGCTGACTTCGCGATCGTCGATGCGTTTCTAACGGGGACCCTGGACCGAGCCACAGAGCAGCGAGTGTCGTGGCGCAACGACACCTACAAAATGGAGCCGCAGCACTATGGTCTAGCCGTCTCGCTCGGACAGCTTCTGTATTCGACCCAGTGGAACGGAAAGCGGACTGTCGTGACGCACGCTTTAACCGGGCAGAACGGAGTCATCACTCACGAAGTCGAGTATGTAAGCGTCGATCTGGAACCGTGGGAAGACCAAATTACTAAGGAACCAGAAACGCCCTCAAGCAAGGCACCCATACAAACTGCTGCCACGCCGTAGGAGTGGAATAGCAGTTTTCGATGCCGATAGTCTCTGTATCACTTTTTAATACCTAATCCGTCAACATACGCTTCGTACTCAAACCAGTTAACGTCGAGTTCGCCCGCCAACAGCCGCTCGAGGTTAGTCGCAAAGAAATGTTCCCTACGGTATGGCGAATCCGGATGGTCTCCGGGTTCCCCCGACCTAAGTCCCGATTCGCGAAACCGTTCAAACTCTACATCGAACTCAGAGATAATGCCTTCCGGGATTCCTCGATGCCTCGTAATCGCGAGTTCGACAATCTCATGTAGGGCCACCAAAATCTCGTAGCGCCAATCCGGCAAATGAGAAACCCTTACTTGTTGGACGCCGTCCTCAATCCAGTAGTCGCCTACCGTTGGATAACGTTGCTTCTCATGAGGAATCACTTCAATGTTTATTCTCATTGGGACTCTCTTCTACTCATTGGGACTCTCTTCTAGATGTACCCCATTGCTTTCAGTGCTTCATACCTGCGTATCGGCGATGAGGGATAGTTAGTCTGATCGCCATCCGTCCGATAGTAACGATATGGAAATCGCACTTCGGCGGCCTTCTTCATGACCGCTTCCCACGCCGTCGGCATTGTGTATCCATACCCCATCACCAGGAGCACATCGCCACTACGATCGTACCCCGCCGTCAAGTACAGACCGTCCCGTCGGTAGACGTCATAGAAATAGAGGTCATTCTGAAGTTTCGGCGGGAACTGTATCGGTTTGCCTGGGGGCGAAGTCTCCTTGGTCGACATCGTCACGGATGCGCCGAAACCTTCGGCGAAGTTGGGCTCCAGGTGTCCATCGACTAAAGACGCTAACGTCTCGCCGACTCCCGTGCGGCCCAGATTCCAGAAGAGATTCGGATGCGCGTTATAGCCGAAACGCTCACACTTCTCCAGAAACCAGACACCGTCCTTGCTCGCAATGTAATTTGCGTCGGCGAAACCGGTGTACTTCATCGCGCGATAGGCAGGCGCAAGTTTCTCTATGGAAGCTGAGACGGCGCGACAACCGATCGGAATAGTAAAGACGTAGTCCAGAGCACAACCGGTAAGTTCTCCCAGGTCCAGCACGTGTCGACGCTTACACTCCAGTCCCATAAAGGCGAAAATCGGTTCTCCTTCCTGAAACCAGACTTCTACATTCGTTTCTACCCCATCTTTGCGCTCTTGGAGAAGAAACGCCGACGTCAGAGCTTGCGCTTCAAACAGCGAGCGAAGATGGATCTGCATCTCCTGGTTTGCATCCCCTGGGTCTTCGGACTCCGGGAGGAAAGTTTCGAAATTATCGCCTGTATCCGGCTTGTACACGTATGCGGTGTCGGGATGGAGTTTGCAAAAGTCGATTGCCTTGGCGGGGTCGTCGAAGCGCTCCGATGGCGGTGCGTTCAAGCCGTAGTGAGCTGCAAATTCAAGGCACGCCTTCCGATCATGTTCCATCGTAAAAGCGTGTCTACCCCCGCCCAGTACGCGAAAACCTTCGGCCCGTAAGGTTTCATTCTCATCCACGGAATGGTTTAGATCCCAAATCCAATAGGCATCCCGAAAGTCCTTTCGAGAAGCTAAAAGATTGGACAGTGGCTTCTTGGTTACGAGACCGTCACCTACCCGCCCGTATCGTGCGCATATTTCCGGATCGGCCAGGACATCAGGATCGGGGTGCGTTGCCAAAATGATCTCGTGGCCCTCCTGCCCCAGCCGAATAGCAAATCCTAAGCCGGCGTAGTCGCTTGAAGCGATGATAAACCGCATTGACCTCGCTCAACTCCGAATGGCTCATAGCACGTCGACTGCCAGAACTGCCTCAGCAAATCCTTCCTTAAGAAAGACACATGGGGAGCGCTCAGACAAGGCTCCTGCGTCGAGCTGGCCTATCGACATCAATCGCCGTCTGAATTTGTGGAAGTGAGAGCTATTCCCGCACGGAGGCGAATCCAAAAGCTATCGTGGGGCGGTCGAGAGCAGCTACCGAGGCAACCCAGACCTCGGTTCGATGAGAATCCGCGGAGGGAGTGCTACGAAGGAATGCTTGGATGTGGCGTTGCGCTTCTTCCGCCTCCCCGCGGTGTTTGTGGTAAATGGCTAGTGCAAGACGTGCGGCAGTCACTTGACTTTGCGCCATCATCAATTCCTCGCGCGCTTCGGGCGCTCCACGATCCATCAGAATAAGCCCCAGCAGGAAGTGAGATTTCGGCGCATTTCTGTCCAGCTTGATAGCTTCGCGAACTGCCCGCTCTCCACCTTGAAGATCGCCCACTCGGCATAGTGCGAAACCTAAATTCGCGAAATTTACCGCGACGGACGGTGCTAATTCCGCAGCGAGTTTTAGCTGCGTGATTGCGGCGGATATTTGCCCCGTCTTCAAGTACTCGGTTCCCAACATACCTCGAACGTTTGGCATCAACCCACCTTGAGACAACCCGCGCTTTAGCACTTGAATCGCAGTGTCATGATCGCCAGACTCGGCATAGCGTGCAGCTCGTTGCAACAAGCTCAACTCGGTCTTAGGCGGTTCGTTGCGCAGTTCCCTGACGGAAACGGTGCCCGGAGGCCCTAGTGGCTCCGAGTCAGCTGGAAAAGTCGGAGCTTCATTTGCCAGCTTCTGTTGGAAACGTTCGATCGGGGTATGTGGTCTTTCGCCGACTTGATCATTCGGCAAGCCTGCCAATGGATCATTCGGATCGTTTGAAAAGGGACTATTCGGATTGCGGCTTGCATCCGTAGTTTGGCCGGTAATGCACAAGCTGCAGGCAAGTAGTAAAAGGGCGACGCTGTACTGCAGGGACATCTAACAAAATCCTCCATCCTCATAATTCCCTGCACCTCTTGCCCAAGTAATTGCAATTTCGTCACCACTGTTTTGTCAGCCTCCGCAGCATATGCGGAGGAATTTGGGAGGAGATCTGTTTAAAACACAAAGCGCCCTAGTCACTGCAGGGGCGGCGTGAAGTCGCGCTCTATATTGATCACTAGGGAGCGGCCGCAGAGAGAACTAATCCGGTTGCTGCGACTCATGCTAATCGTTTGGACCAAGCGACAACATATTTTCATCGTGGACTGGCCGTGAGTCGAAAGAGCGCGGTCCGTAAATCATGCGCCGACCGCCGAAATCGACTAGGGTCGACCCTCGTCGATGTTGCGCGGATCGTTGTGCCGACTTCCGCGAAAGTCCTTCGTCGCCAGTGCCAGCGACGGGCAGGTAGTTTAAACCTGCACGGTCGCTATACACAAGTTGCCGACTCTCAGACGACACGCACAACGCCCGTCCTTCTAGGGGTGACGGACAACGGGGCTGACGAATGCCGCTCGGCGCCGCTGAACCCTTTTCGACGCTTCAGCCTAAGATTGACGGACGTGACCACGCGTGCGTTCGCCATTGTTGCAAAATGAGCGAGCGCCTGCCGATGCTCTCGGAGTGACCGGGCGGCGCAACAATCTGAGAGAACCACCACCTCGAGATCACGCATCTTGGCGTCGTGAGCGGTGCATAGGATGCAACTGTTTGTAGCGATTCCGGCAAGAAGAATGGTGGAGATGTCTAGGTGTTTCAGGAGAGTATCCAGAGGCGTTTGATAGAAAGCGGAATGCATCGGTTTCAGGATGCAGTAGTCGTCCGGCGCCAGAGCTAGCGTTTCGACGAATTTGCGTCCCTTCGCCTCGGGGCGGATGCAATAGGCGAGGAGCTTCTTCGCATCCGAGCGCCAATCGCCGAAGTTATCGTTGACATAGATCACCGGGCATCCGGACGCTTTCACCCGCTCCTTCAGGGCTGCGATTTTAGGAGCAGTGCGCAAAGCGTGGCGCAGCACCGCCTTCGCATCCGGGAACTCAAAATGATTGATCACATCGATAAGAAGAAGAGCTGGTGCAGACCGCCTTGAACTGCTCTTTGGCATTTGCGCACCACCCTCTACTTCTTCGATTTCTTCTTGCTAGTCGCTTTTTTGTCGAACTGATCCAGTCCCGCCCTTAAGAACTTGAGCGCCTTCCTTGGCCCTCCCGTGCCCGTGATCTTGAATTTCTTGCCCCGTTGCTGGTTGTAGGACACAAAGAATGCTTCGACTTGGTCGAGAAGCGTTTTGCTAATGTCCTCTATCGTCGTCAGATCTTCGTGATCGTAGGAATGAATTGCCACACCGAGAAGCCTATCGTTTCGCTTTGTATCACCGTCTTCGGTTTGCTTGGCCTCAATGATTCCAATGATTCGAATCTGAATGAGGCAGCCCACGTGCGCGGGAGCATCCATGAGCACCATAACATCTAGCGGATCGCCGTCGCCGCCGAGGGTCGAAGGAATAAAGCCAAAATCGAAGGGAAACATCATCCCTTCGGGAAGGAGACCGCCAAGCATAAAGAGATTTGAGCCCGGGTCATAGTCGAACTTATTGCGGCAGCCTTTCGGGGTCTCAATGATTGCCTTGCAAACGGCTTCTTTTTCGTCTAGGTCGCTGGAAAGATGGGTTAGATCAGTCATGGCAGTATCTTGGAGGATCTATGCATGAAGTGACGCTGCCGACATAACAACTGTGCGCCCGAGTCATGATAGGGTTTTGGGCCCGCTTCAGACTGAAGATTCACCCGGAGAAAAGCATGTTTCCAAGAATGCCGTGCGCGTCCCGACGCGGGCAAAGGTTGACGAATTACGGAAGTTAGCCGTACTGTCTTATTTTGTGATTCAACACGTCCTCGATAGTCCTGACGGCGTAGCGGCCGCGGCCTGCATTCACGCTTCGACTCTCATTCGTAACGCGATTGCCGCTCGCGGTACCGCTCGAGTTGTCGCCGCCACGGGAAGCTCGCAGCTCAAGTTCTTGGATCTTCTCGTTGCGCAAAAGGATATCCCCTGGCAGCAGGTCACACTGTTTCACTTGGATGAATACGTTAATCTCGGGCCGGAGCATCCCGCAAGCATGCAGCGATACATTCAAGAGCACCTTGTTAAACCCGCTAGGATTGTCCGTACGTTTCTGCTGGATGGCACCCGTGAAGAGACCTGGACACAGGCAGGAGATGCTCTCATTCTGGCGCCGATTGATGTTACATTCACCGGCATCGGTGAAAACGGACATCTGGCCTTCAACGAACCTCCCGCCGATTTCACCACTGAAGATCCTTTTATCGTCGTGGACTTAGCGGAACAAACACGACAGCGACAAGTTCGTGAACGCTGGTTTCAGTCCTTAGACGAGGTGCCTCGCCAGGCAGTCACAATGTCCATCCGTGAAATCTTGAAGGCGCGAGCGATCCTCTGCATCGCAACCGGCTCCCGGAAGGCGTCGGCGGTACATCAGTGCTTTGTCTCCGAGATTAGTCCGCTGGCTCCGGCGTCTGCCTTGCGGCTTCATCGCGCAGCCGTAGTCTACCTGGATTCGGCCGCTGGAAAAGATCTCCCATCTAGCTTGTCGGATCGGGGCCGGCCGGAAGGCACTTGAGCAAACCTTCCCACGCGAAGGATCGGCCCAGCCTTGGAAGAATCCGGAATCTGATGGGTTCGTTTCAGCCGCTTAGAGAGATCCCTGCCGTTGTCGAGTCGTTTCAAGGAGTTTGATAGAGAACGTGCGCAGGGCCAAGGTAAAAAACTAAAACTAGTCGGCAAAAGGACCATGAGCCGAATGCGCGTTGGGACTATCGCTGATCCGCATACACCTTAGTGATCTCTGCGCCAAGAAGAAATATCTGTGCCGAATAATAGACCCACACGATCATTACCACCAGCGATCCAGCCGCGCCGTAGACCGATCCAACTACAGTTTTGACGAAGTATACATCGAGGGCGGCGCGGCCCGCCGTAAACAAAACTGTCGTGATTGCCGCGCCCAAAAACAGCGGCTTCCACGGCAATCGTACGTCTGGCACCAGGCGGAAGATAAGAGCGAAAAGCGCCAAAAGTATGCAGATGCTCGCGCCCATGTTCAGGGCCTCCAGAAGGAGGGGCGAGACCGGCAACCAAGTTCCAAACCGGCGCTCGAATACCGAAAAAGTCACGCTAAGGGCAGTGGTAACTAGCAGAAACAATCCCGCTGCGATCGTCATCCCGAACGCAAAGGCTCTCTGCCGGATAAGGTCAGTCACGAATCCGCTCCCTTTCACCGGGGCGTCCCACATTTGATTCAGAGCGCTGCGCAGTTCCGTAAACACGCTGGAAGCGCCCAAGAAAAATACCACTAGAGTCAGGGCTCCCGACAAAATGCCCGACGGCCTTTGGGTTCCAATGATCAGATCGGAAATAGTTTTGGCGGCTTCGTCCCCGATCCATAAGCGGACAATTGCCGTAATCTCGCTTTGGGCGACCTTCGTCCCGAATGCCAGCGAAACGATGGCTGTGCAAATTGCCAGAAGAGGCGCCAGGGAGAGAAGGGTATAAAACGCGATAGAAGCACCGAACCTGGGCGCATTGTGGGCATTCCACCGGACCAAGCTATCCCGGAGGACCTCCGAGAGGCTCGCGCGAGTAGGGGGTGCAGGCATTCATTGAAGAGATCCTGTGTTCGCCTTTTCAGTTTCCCAGAGGGAAACAATTGAACGCGTTCTGAATCTTCTTGATAGTGCCTATTGAAGGAGCATGCCAGCGGTTTAGCTTTTGGGCTGTCCTTTTGACGGTGATGACGGGTTTCCTATCATTCGGCCAGAGCCCACAGCATGAAGGAGAGAGGATCCTCAGAATTGAATACCAGCCGCCGCAACAACCACTCGCCCCGGCCGATCTGGCCAGATTGCAGACGCTCGCACCGGGCGAAACACTTCAGAAATCCGAAATCGCCGATGTAATCGACGCGCTGTTTGCGACCGGGCGGTATGAGGATATTCAGGTGGATGCGCGTTCCGAAGGAAATGGCGTAGTCGTGCGGTTCGCTACGCGGGCGGCCTCTTTCGTCGGCCACATCGACGTGCTGGGCAGGCCTGGGTCTCCGCCAAACCGCGCGCAGATTGTTTCTGCAACGATGCTCGATCTGGGGACGCCTTTCCGGCCCGAGATGCTGGCGACTGCGCAAAAACAGATCGAACATCTCTTCGTCAGCAATGGCCTTTACGAGGCAACCGTCAAGCTGGATACGTCCGAAGATCCAGATACGCAGCAATTGAATGTCAATGTTGCTGTGGACCCGGGGCATCGCGCCCACTACCGCGCTCCTCTAATCACAGGCGATGCCAAACTTCCCGATGCGACCATCCTCAAGGCGACGGGCTGGCGTGTCCGCTTCATAGGGCGATGGCGACAGGTTACCGAAACTCTGACCAACACTGGAATTCAGGGTATCCAGAGGCGCTATCAGAAGGACGATCGGCTTACCGCGTCGGTGACGCTCCAGGGCCAGAATTATGACCCGGAGACGCGTCACCTCAAGCCCGAGCTCGATATTCAGGCTGGTCCGAAAGTTCAGATCAAGGCCGTGGAAGCCAAAGTGTCAAAAAAGCTCCTACAGCGTTATGTCCCGGTGTTTCAGGAGGGAGCCGTTGACGACGATCTTTTGGTCGAGGGCGCTCGCAACCTCAAAGACTACTTCCAATCTCAAGGCTATCCCGACGCGGACGTTACTTATCGAACGTTGCCGGTACAAAACGATCAACTGACGATTGAATACGTGATCAGTCAGGGCGCGCGGCAGAAGCTATCGCACGTTGCGATCCAAGGCAATCGCTATTTCTCCACAGAGACCATTCGCGAGCGTATGTTCTTACAACCCAGTTCCTTCCGGTTCCGGCATGGTCGATTCAGCGATGCCTACCGGCGTAAAGACGAGGAGACCATCGCGATCCTCTACCGACGAAACGGGTTTCGGGATGTCGCTGTGAGTTCCACGGTCGAAAGCAATTATGGAGGGAAGAGTGGCCAAATAGGCATCACCATTGACATAAAGGAAGGCGCTCAATGGTTCATTTCCAAACTGACTCTGGAAGGCGCCGCCGATGCCGATCAGTTGGAACTTTTGAACCTGATCAGCTCAAGCGATGGTCAACCCTATAGCGATGAAACCATCGCGACGGACCAGGCTGCCATCGTCACCTTCTACCGCTCCCGAGGTTATTTGAATGCGGCTGTCATAGCGGCCATTCGCCCTGCCGACGTTCCGCAGCAGGTGCTGCTTACTTTTCGTATCACACCTGGCGAGCAAAAATTCGTACGAGACATTCTCTTCAGCGGATTGAAGGCCACGCGCCGTAGCTATATCACAAACAACCTGCAGATGGACAATCACGGACCACTTTCGTTCACCCAACTCCTCAACTCGCAGCGGCATCTGTATGACCTGGGCGCTTTCGCCAGCGTTCAGGCGGTGGTACAGAATCCTGGCGGAACGGAGGATTACAAATACGTCCTCTTCGACTTCGATGAAGGCCACCGCTATACGCTGAATGTCGGCGTGGGAGCGGAAATCGCGCGTATTGGCGGAACCACTTCCGACTTAACTGCGCCGGCCGGATCCACGGGCTTCAGTCCGCGGGTTTCTATCGACCTCAAGCGCCTGAATCAATGGGGACTGAACCACACAATCGCATTGCAAACCATCGCGTCCACAATCGAGAGGAAGGCAGCGCTCAGCTATTTGTGGCCCCGGTTTCAAAACACTGATGGCCGCTCGATCACATTTACCGCTCTCTATGATGTGTCGCGCGATGTAGCGACCTTCTCAGCGCGGCGCGAAGAGGCGTCGATTCAGGTATCCCAGAAGCTTTCGAAGCCCACCACGATTCTGTTCCGCTACGCATATCGCCGTGTGAGCACGAACAACGTGGTGATTCCCGCGCTGCTGGTCCCCCAGCTTCTGCAACCGGTTCGGCTGGGGATCCTGTCGGCGAATCTGGTTCAAGACCGCCGGGACAACTCTGCCGACGCGCACCGCGGGCTGTACAACACCCTCGACGTCGCGGTGACTTCCAGGGTTTTTGGCTCGCAGCGCAGCTTCTTCCGCATTGTCGGAAAAAACGCCACCTATTATCCCTTGACCAAAAACATCACTTTCGCGAGACAGACCACGTTCGGCGCGATTCTTCCATTTGCGACGGTGGCGGGGTTGAGCGATGCCGACGCTGTACCCCTGCCCGAGAGACTCTTCGGCGGCGGAAACGTATCGCATCGCGGTTTCCCTGAAAATCAGGCCGGACCGCGCGACATTGGCGTCCCTGCCGGTCCGGGCGGGACCGCGACTACGCCCACCGGATTTCCACTCGGCGGCAACGCCCTCTTCTTCAATACGTTCGAACTTAGATTTCCGCTGTTGGGCGATAACATCAACGGAGTGCTATTCCACGACGCTGGGAATGTCTACCAGAACGTCGGCAGCATCTCCTTCCGCGTGCACCAGCGCAATCTCCAGGATTTCAATTACATGGTCCATGCCGTCGGCTTCGGCATCCGCTACAAAACGCCGGTCGGCCCTATCCGTCTTGATCTCGCGTATAGCATCAATCCGCCCAGTTTCGTAGGTTTTAAGGGAACGCTGAACGACCTGCTTCAATGCAACCCCAACCTCCCGCCTTCACAACTCCCGCAGGCTTGCCAAGGTCAAACTCAGAGCATCAGTCATTTTCAGTTTTTCTTTTCGATTGGGCAGACGTTTTGATGAGAACCCTGGCACGATCGCTTTGGCTGGTTTCCATGCTTTGGGCGCCCACCCGAGCTGAGATTGTGGATCGGATATCAGTCATCGTTGGATCTCGAGCCATCAAGCAGAGCGATATCGAGCGCGATATTCGCGTCGTCAGTTTCCTGAACCAAACGCAGCTCGATTTCAGCGTTCGTTCTCGCAAGGCGTCCGCCGCCAGATTGATCGATCAAATGTTGATCCGTCAGGACCTGCTCACGGCTTCCACATCCCCCGCGCCCCTCAGCGAAGTCAACCAGCTCTTGGCACAAATCAAGAAAGATCGTTTTCCCAACGACGCGCTCTATCGTCAGGCCTTGACGCATTACGGTCTAACAGACGGCGAGTTGAAAGCCGCGCTGCTGTGGCAGCTTACCGTCCTGCGTTTCATCGATCAGAGATTCCCGTCTGCAAGTCCCGCAGGCGATCAAGAGGTGGAGGAATACTTCCGTTCCCACCCAGCCGAATTCGGAAAAGCCCGATCGTCGAGCGATGTGCGCTCCCAGATCGAAAAGGAGATTTCCGGCGAGCGAGCAAATCAGCAGTTTGAGGCTTGGCTCGATCAAACTCGGAAAGACGCTCGAATCGAATTTCGAGAGGAAACATTGCGATGATGCGGCGTTCGAAACTCCTGTTCATAATCAGTGGATCGTTGCTGGGCCTTATCGTCGCGGTTGTCGTAGCGGGCTTAATCATCATGCGCACGGATCGCTTCCGCAACTTTGTGCGCGACAAGATTGTAGCTGCTGTCTATTCCTCGACAGGTGGCAAGGCAGAAATCGGGAGGTTCACCTTCGACGTGCGCGGGTTGCGCGCTCATATTGAGCATTTCGTCATTCACGGCAAGGAGCCGCCAGGAACGGCACCGTTCCTGGAAATAAGTTCAATTGACCTTCAGGTCAAGCTGTTCACGGGCTGGAAGAACCTCATTGGGCTTGAGTCATTGACAATCGACCATCCTGTCGTGAACGTGATAGTACTCGAAAATGGCGAAACGAACATCCCCTCGCCGGCAACGAAGAAAACCAGCAACAGTTCCGCGCTGGCAACCGTTGTCGATCTTGCGATCCGGCATTTCGACATTCAGAATGGATTGGCTCAGCTTTCGGGACGCAAAACCGATTTCAGCGCGCGTGGCGACAATTTGACGGTCGCGCTCAGGTGGAATTTACTGGGCCAACACTACGAGGGCAAGCTCGGAATTAATCCGCTGATCGTTACTCCACCGGGGAGTAATCCGCTGACGCTTGCATTGGAAATTCCCATACAGCTCGAACGAGATCGGATTCGAATCGACAACGCGAAGATATCGACCGGGAAATCGGCCCTTACGCTGAGCAGCACGGTTGACAATATGCGATCGCCAGTTACCTCGGCGGATCTGAGCGGTTCAGTATCGCTGGAAGATGTTGCTCAGATATTAAACAAGGATGGAACAACCCTTCAGGGGGATCTCCAGATAATGGGACACGGGAAAATCATATCCGCCAGCGATTACAGTGGAGACGCCGAAGTCAGCGGATCGAACATAACGTTTGGCCAGAGCGGACGCGTCTTGCGGGGGATCCGGCTTGCCGCCGCTGCCAGTGCCGATCCCAGGCAGATCAACTTAAGGACGCTGCGCATCGACGCTCTTGGTGGAGAGATAGTTGCGAGCGGCAATCTGAAAGATTTGGACCGGTTCACGGCCAACGCTCAGCTTAGGGATTTCGACCTCCAATCGCTGGCAAGCGCACTGACGGGAACACGGATCGATTATGCGAGCACCATATCGGGCAATCTCACATCCACCGGAAGCCTGAAAGACGCGAAATCCATCGGTGCGCACGCACAGTTGGCGCTGGCACGTAAATCATCCGGCGTCCCGGTATCAGGTCGGGTTGTGGCCGAGTATGACGGGGCTCGAGGCGACATTCCTTTGAGAGGCGTTCAGCTTTCTTTGCCGAACAGCCGCTTGGATGCCAGCGGAGTATTGGGCCAAACGGTTGATGTTCGGATCGTCTCAGGAAACCTCCGTGATTTCGCGCCGTCTTCATCGCTGCCTGTCACTCTCAAGGGAGGATCGGCTACCTTAACGGCTAAAGTCCGCGGACCATTGTCCGCGCCTCAGATCGGCGGGCATGCAGTCCTGACCCGTTTTTCGGTGAACCAGCAGGATTTTGATCGCATGGAAGCGGATCTTCAAGCCTCGGCATCCGGCGCGAGCGTCCAGAACGGGCGTCTCACGCGCGGCAACCTGGACGCTCAATTTGCGGGTTCAGTCGGCTTGCATAAGTGGCGCGCCAGTGGAAACGATCGCATGACGCTGACAGCCAGCATGCGCAACGGCGACCTGGCCGACGTGCTCGCTCTGGCAGGGCAATCCTCGATACCCGCCGCGGGCGCACTCACGGCCCAAGCAAACATCACCGGCACAATCGGCAATCCTCAAGGAACGGCGGACCTGTCGGTAGCGCGTGGGACCCTTTATCAGGAGTCATTCGACACGCTTCAAGCCTCGATCAGGTTCTCCGACCGGCTGATCGATCTTCCATCGGCTCGGATCGTTGCGGGTGCAGCGACGCTTGAATTGAAGGGAAGCTATGCGCATCCTTCTGATTCGCTGAACACCGGGAGAATCCAGGCGCAGGTGACCGGCAGTAATCTCGCATTGGCTCAGCTGCAAACTGCGCAAAAGCGGCATCCCGGCCTGGCCGGAACTATTCAACTGGATGCGGCAGCGAGTGGAGACTTACGAAACGCGGCTGCTGGAACCGAGTTTAGCCTCTCTTCGATCTCAGGCGATATCCATGCCATCGGGCTCCGTGATATGCGTGAATCCTTCGGAAACCTAAACGTTACGGCCCGCACGAGCGGCTCGAACGTGACCTTCCGCGCGGATTCGAATTTCGCCGGTTCGACCTTGCAGGTGAATGGGCAAACGCAGCTCGCTCCCGACTATCCAACCTCAGCTCACGCCACTATCAGCGCTTTGCCGATCGATAAGGTGTTATCGGTCGCAGGAAAGTCCTTTCCCGCTCGCGGTACGTTGTCCGCTACGGCCGATGTGTCGGGTAATAGGCGCGATTTTCGTTCGAATGCCGATTTTCGGGTGACCAACGGTACGCTTTATCAGGAACCCTTCAACTCGATCGAAGGCGCGGCGGCCTATACAGCTGATTCGATTTCCGTTTCCCGCCTGGCATTGATAACGCCCGCGGGATCTCTACAGTTGAGCGGTTCCTTTTCTCACCCGGCTAATGACTTTGATCGAGGCCACTTCGAGCTCCGCGCGAATTCAGCTCGAGTCGACCTGGCGCGTGTCGTCAATCTACAGAACGCCCGTCCTGGGCTCGGCGGCGCCGCTCGAATAACAGCGGATATCGCCGCAACCCTGGAAACGCGCGATGGCCACCGCGAGGTCCTGGTTTCAAAAGGAGACGTCAACGGCGATGTCTCGGCTCTCGTCGTTAACGGGAAAGCTTTGGGCAGCGCGTCGCTCAAAGCTAACACAAGCGGACAGACTGTGGCGTTTACCGTGCAATCGGACATCGGGAAAAGCGACATCCAGGCGAACGGGCAAGTTACGCTTGCCACCAATTACCCCATCACCGCGAAGCTCACTTTTAAGAACGTTACATACTCCGGTTTCCAGGGGATCCTCCCATCCCCCAACTCATCGGCACAATTCGACGCTGTCGCGGAGGGGCAAGCGGATGTCACGGGACCTATCATGGACTTGCCCAATCTTCGGGCAAATCTCCAGCTATCCCGCTTGGAAGTGTCGACGAAGGCTCCTGATGCGCGAGGTTCAACGCCACGCAGCATCGCCCTTCAAAATCAAGGGCCGATTACAGCTTCGCTCCAAAACCAAGAGATTCGGCTGCAAAATGCGAGATTCAGTGGCCCTTCGATGCAGCTCGCCATCAATGGAAGTGCCCCGATCACGGCAGCAAAATCGATCGATCTGACGATAAATGGCAATGTCGATCTCAAACTTGTACAGAGTCTCGATAGCGACATACAATCTGGAGGAAGCGTCGCCTTGAACGGAAGCGTGACCGGGACACTGGCACAGCCGCGGATCACAGGAAAGGCGGAACTGAAGAACGCATCGTTGCACGTCGCTGACGCTCCCAACGGCATTTCGGACGCCAACGGCACAATCCTTTTGAACGGAAACTCGGCTACTATCCAAACTCTGACTGCGCGTGTTGGTGGCGGGAATACCTCTTTTACAGGATCGGCCACATTTAGCGGAGCCAACCAGAATTACAATCTTCAGGTTCGCGGGACTAAAATCCGAACGCGTTACCAGGGCGCGAGCATCGTCAGCGATCTGGACCTGAGTCTGCAAGGATCAAGCGTACGCAGTAACCTTTCCGGCGACGTTACGATTCAGCAGGTAAGTTATGCGCCTGAGAGCGACCTGGGCTCGATGCTGTACAAGGTAAGCGCTCCAGCGGCGCCGTCCAAAGTGTCGCCTTTGCTCTCGAACATGCGCCTTAACGTTCGTATCCGCACAGCGCCGAGTGCCATTTTCCGAACGACACTCGCCCAAACGATACAGGCTGTTGCCGATTTGAGGCTCCGCGGGACGGCCCAGTCGCCGGGGATGACGGGACGGATCGACATCACTCAGGGCACACTGGTCTTTTTCGGCAACCAATATACCGTCGATGAAGGGAATATCGGTTTCTATAATGCTTCAAAGATCGAGCCGATCGTAGCAATCTCATTTGAAACCAAAGCGCAAGGCGTGCAGGTCACTATGCGTGTTTCCGGTCCAATGGACGATCTGAAGCTCTCCTACACTTCCGATCCTCCACTGAGATTCGAGGAGATCGTGGCGCTGCTGGCTGCCGGCAAAACGCCTACCGACCCCACCATCGCCGCGCACCAGCCTCCGCCTCCCGATCAAACAATTGCTCAGTTGGGCGAATCATCACTGATGCAACAGACTATTGCGAACCCGCTCGCGAACCGGTTGCAGAGAGTATTCGGAGTGAGCCAACTGAAAATCGACCCGACGTTCACAACTGGGTCCGCGCTCCCGCAGGCTCGCTTAACGCTTCAGCAGCAGGTCACGCCCGATATCACGTTCAGTTATACGCAAGACTTGACGCAATCCAATTCGCAGCTGATCCGGGTGGAATGGGCCTTCACGCCGCGATTCTCCGCCGTTGCTACGCGAGAGGAAAATGGGATCGTAGCATTGGACTTCTTTTATAAAAAACAGTTCCGCTGAGTGATGATCCGCACCGGGACGTGACCATATTTCTCACGCGCTCGGATTCTCCGAAGCACTTCGAACCCGTCGAGTTTCGGGAGGCTGAGGTCGAGGAGCATCGCTCGATTTGCGAGAGTTCCTTTAGGGTTGGCGCACGGCGCCCAGCGTGGGCCCTAGCTGCTGACGAGCCAAGAAATTCCGTGTGATTCTGTCCTGCCCGGCAGATGCCTGTCCGCGCAGTGAGAACCAATCTGGGACTCGGGTGCGCCAAACCGCCTTTCTGCATTTATTGCAGCAGGAGCATTTCAAGTAAAGTACCAGCGCATTTCTGTCGATTTCCCTGACACATGGATCTCAAGACCGCATGGCGATTGCTCCCTGTCATGGTGCTGCTTTGGGCCGTGCCAGTCCCGTCTGCTCTAGGCCAGGAAGACGCTCTGAAGCGGGCGCACGAGCTCGCTTTCAATAAGCAGCGGACCGAAGCGCTGACTCTGCTTGAAGACTATCTCCAGCAGACCCCGGAGGATACAGATGCGCGGACGTTCTACGGTATCGTGCTGTCCTGGGAAGGGCGATACGACCAGGCGCGGCATGAGCTGGAAACTGTCCTGGAGCGCTATCCGGACCACGGCGATGCGCTACCGGCCCTGATCAACGTCGAGCTTTGGTCCAATCATCCCGATAGAGCTGAGGAACTCGCGCGTCGCGCCCTGGCGAAGCGTCCTAACGACACCGCGCTGCTCATGTCCCAGGCCCGCGCTCTGGATAATCTCGCACGTCCCAACGACGCGTTGGACGTACTGCACAAATTGCTGGACGTGGACCCAAATCAGCCGGAAGCCCGATCGCTGCGGGACGATCTTCGCGACGGCAGCCGCCAGTGGGAAGCATCCGTGGTGCAATCGTATGACTGGTTCAACGACGGGAGGCCGGGCTGGCTGGAGAGCCAGGTCAGTTTGAAATATCGAATGGCTGGCGTCGGCCCGGTGTTTGCGCGTTTCTCGCACGCCAACCGTTTCGGGTTGGACAGCAGCCTGGTGGAAATTGACGCTTACCCCACGCTCCGGAAGGGCCTATACGCCTACTTGAACGTGGGCTGGTCGCCGGACAAGAAGCTTTACCCGGAAAACCGGTTCGGCGCGGAGCTGTTCCAAAGTTTGTCCCACGGGATGGAGGTTTCAGGCGGCCTGCGCAGCCTGGGCTTCGCCTCGCGGATCAATGTCTATACCGGTTCGGTATCCAAATATCACGGCCGCTGGCTGGTGACGGCTCGCACTTATCTCACTCCAGACAGCACGGGCGATTCCTATTCGCTTCAATTTCAGGGTCGACGCTATTTCGGCGACGACACCAGCTACTTCGGCCTGCGCTACGGCACCGGCGCCGCGCCCATCGAGAGCGGGAGCATCAACGAGATTGAGGTGCTGCGATCGCATGTGATCGGTGGTGAATTGAACTGGCGCCTAAGCCGGCGATGGATGCTCAACTTCCTGGGCAGTCACAGTCTCGAAGACCGTCTCGACCAGTCCAGGCTCGGCCACAACTCGGCCAGCCTGACGGCGTACTTCCGCTTCTGATGTCCGCTACAACCAGTTTTGCGAAACGAGTGGGGCTGCCTTCACTCGCTTTGACCGTGATTTATTGGGCGCTGTTTGTGGCTCCCGGATCCGGGTCGGGCGTGCGAACCTCAGAACCCCAGCTGGAGCAATTGCGTCTCTTGCGGGCCAATTCTGAAAGCCTGATCCATGCAAGGAAGTTTGAACAGGCCCTGGAACCGGCGCTCCAGCTCACTGCGGCCGAGCCTGGCAACCATGCGTATCTGCGAAATCTGGCGCAAATCTACAATGGTCTGGGGCGGTCCGCGGACGAAGCCCGCACCTGGGAACTGTTCGAGGAATCCGCACCCGTACCGATCGAAGCCTGCCCGCAGATCGGCATCGCATATCTGAAACAGACTCGCGTAGAAGAAGCGTTTCATGCGCTGGAACACTGTTACGAGCTGGATAAAGACAATGCCGACTCGATCTTCTACTTGGCCCTGACCTGGGAGCGCAAGGGAAATCCGGCGCGTGCCGCGGAGCTGTATCGGCAAGGTTTGGTGATTGCGCCCGACTATGTCGATCTGCAAGTCGGACTGGCGCGCACCGACCTTCATCTGGGTAAGTCCAAAGAGGCTCGTCAAGCTGCCGAACAGGTGCTGGCCCGCGAACCATCCAATATAGATGCGTTGCTGGTGGCCGGCCTGGCATCCTGGCACGCCGGGGACTCGCAGACTGCGCGAGACTATCTGGAAAAAGGAGCGCGCCTGGCGCCCGGCGATGCAGACTTTAACACCGCACTCCAATCCATGGCAAACGGGGCGAAGCCATGATGCGCGCGGCGCAGATCGCGGCCCGCATCGGCTTTCTGCTGTTCTTCGTGGCGACTTCGGCGTACTGTCTGCTGACCTACGTTCCCTTTACCTGGGAACAACTGGTCAAGCCGGAAGTCTTCCGGCCGTTGGCCGTATTCGCCCATTTACATGCCTGGTTGTACTTGGCGGTGGTCGCCGCGGCGATCGCCACCATGACCGGTGAGATGGGCCGCAATCGGATCCTGGCGGTCCTATTCGGACTCCTGGGGGCAGGCGCGGTTCTATTGTTTGTGCATCCACTGCTACCCAGCCTAGGTGGAACCTTCTCCGGATACATATGGGGTCTGGTAGCTTTACTTCCGGTGGTGGCCTGGCCTCTGGTGGTGTGGAAGCCGGTAGTGGTCGCCATGCCGGAGGATGCTGCGTTTGATTCGACGCGCGGGTTTCATGCCGCCTGGCAAGCCGGAATCGTCGCGGCGACGCTGTCCGCCACGGTGGCATGGATGCGCGGAGGCGCCCCTTCAATACCGTTTGTACTGTTGTGGAGTCTTCCGGCTCACCTAATGGTGTCCATGGGCATATTTGTCCTAATGCAATGGATCTGGGCCGTGGCCGCATCCTTTCGCCGGGCGCGCCGGGTGGAACTGGTTCTCATCCAGGGAATGCTGGCGGTGTTCTTGTGGCTGATCGTGCGCGGAGTGTTCGCGTCATCGGCAACCTTCTCGGGCCCCTTGGCGGAAAGCTACGCGGCCGCCCTGGCGGTAGCTGTTTCCGCATTCTGGACCATTGTGATCGCTCCCTCGGATGCGCGGCTGCCGGCCTGGAAGGTCGCTATGGCGCTGGTAGCGATTGGCGTGTGCGCCGTGGTGGTGACCATCCGGATCGCACCTCTTGATGCGAATTTCGTGATGCAGAAACTAATCGGGGGAGGCGCCTGGCTGGCAGCGTTCCTGGTGCTTTGCCGGCGACCGTTGCCGATGCCCAGATTCCGGATTCCAGCGGCCGTTGCGCTAGCCATCGCCGTCATCCCCGCAATCGGTTTCCGGGCGCTGGAGGCCTCGCCCGTCTACCAGCGGAATGACGGGATGCTGACCCGGCAAGCAGGATTCAATCCATCATTCCGGCTGATTCGTGACCTGCTGGCCGTATCAGCAGCGGATGGCGACGGCGAGTATTACCGTTTTCTTGCCCGAAACACGAACATTCCGCGTTCCATTTCGGTTGCGCCCGTATCGGTCGATCTGGTGGATCGTCTGGAAGCGGCGCCCGGTCCCAAGCCCAACATCTTCATGTTCGTGGTCGACAGCCTGCGGCGTGATTACCTCGCGCCCTACAATCCAGCCGTTCGTTTCACGCCCAGCATCGCTGATTTCGCTGGGGACGCGATCGTCTTTGACAATGCCTTCACACGCTATGGCGCCACGGGTTTGGCCGAGCCTTCCATTTGGGTGGGCGGCATGATGCTTCACAAACAGTACGTCACACCCTTCGCGCCGATGAACTCGCTCGAAAAGCTTCTCAAGGCGGACGACTACGACGTTCTATTGAGCAGGGATAGTATTTTGACGACCATAGTGGGGTCCGACTGGGGCGGGCTCGACCAGTCTCGCGCCAATATGAATTACCGGCTGTGCACCACGCTGAGCGAGATTGAGGAGCACCTCGGTTCGCGAGACCCGTCGGACACAAAGCCCCTATTTGTTTACACCCAGCCACAGGACATCCATATTTCGGTGATCCAGCGAGAAGGGGCGAAACCGGTCGGGACCGGATCCTACGACGGGTTTTATGCGCCGTATAGCTCGCGGGTCGAACGGTTGGATGCCTGCTTCGGCGAATTCATTCAGTTCTTGAAGAAGC
>Ga0157369_10002039_pt1 | contig 24348 bp, 25 predicted proteins | sample C25metaG_FD_113461 | JGI IMG/M metagenome (GOLD analysis project Ga0157369, IMG submission 113461) | Corn rhizosphere microbial communities from Kellogg Biological Station, Michigan, USA - C2-5 metaG | ecosystem: Host-associated > Plants > Roots > Rhizosphere > Soil | place: USA: Michigan... | reverse complement strand
TTTCAGGCGCCGCCCCTCACCCGCACTCCGCTTCGCTGCGTGTCTCCCTCTCCCCGGAAGAAACTCGGGGAGAGGGACTCTCGACCGGAAAGATGCTTTTGGTTGCGGCTACGCCGCGCTGTGGTTCAATCGCTGTTGATGCCGGAGAACTTCGATGTCGTCGTCATCGGCGGCGGAACAGCTGGATTGGTCACCGCGTCCGGGTGCGCACGGCTCGGGCGCAAGGTCGCGCTGATCGAGCGGGAGAAACTCGGCGGCGATTGTCTCTGGACCGGATGCGTGCCGACCAAGGCGCTCGTGGCGACGGCGCGGTTAATCCATCAGATGTCGCACGGCGATGCGTACGGCCTCGAACCGCAAACGGTACGCGTGACGCCGAAGGCGATCATGGATTCGATGCGCGCGCAGCGGCACGCCATCGAGCATCACGATGATCCGGAGAAGTTTCGCGCACTCGGCGTCGACGTGGTCTTCGGCGACGCGAAGCTCGTGTCGCGCAGCGAAGTCGACGTCGATGGACGCAGGCTCGCGGCGAAGGACATCGTCATCGCCACCGGCACGCGCACCGCGATTCCGCCGATCGAGGGGTTGAAGGAACACGGCTTTCTCGATCACGCCAGCTTTCTGAATCAGGAGGCTTTCCCTGCATCGCTGCTCATCCTCGGCGGCGGCGCGATCGGGATCGAGTTCGCGCAGATGTTCCGCCGCTTCGGCAGCGAAGTCACGGTCGTGGAGATGGGCGAGGAGATCATCAACAAGGAAGACGCGGACGTCATCGGACGCGTTCGCAAGATGCTGACGGATGAAGGCATCGTCATCCGAACCGGCTGGAGCGCGAAATCGGTGCGCGTCGACGGCGGCAGGAAAGTTGTCCGGATCGAGAACGAAACCGGCGAGACGATGGAGCTACGCGCCGACGAGATCTTCGTCGCCAGCGGCCGTCGCGCGAATACGGAAAACATGGGACTCGAAACGATCGGCGTGAAGACGGATCGCGGATTCGTCACCGTCGACAAGTACCTGCAGACTTCCGTCCCGCGTATTTGGGCCTGCGGCGATGTTCACGGTGGCATGCAGTTCACGCACGTGGCCGCGTTCGAAGCGGTGAAGCTCGTGCGCAACATACTTTTTCCGGGACGCACGCCCGTGACGTACGACGACATTCCGTGGGGTCTCTACACGGATCCCGAGGTCGGGCACATCGGATTGACGGAAGCGGAGGCGGCGAAGGCGTACGGTGCGGCGAGCGTGCGCACGTTCAGCGTCGAGATGGCCGAGGTCGATCGTGCAGTCGTCGATCGCATGCCGGCCGGATTTCTCAAACTCGTCTGCGACAAACGCGGCCGCATCCTCGGCGCGCACGCGCTGTGTGCAAATGCCTCGACGCTCATCGAAACGCTCGTGCTGGCGCGGAAGAAAAAGATGACCGTGGCCCAGCTCGCATCACTGGTCTCGCCGTACCCGTCGCTTGCGGACGCCCTGCAGAAAGCGGCTTCGCTCTACTACCAGGACGTGGCCAAGGGATGGCTTGGATCGGTCGGCAAGTGGATCGCGAAGCGGTCGCAGTGATGACAATGGGAACGGCATTGGCAATAGAATCGCCCGGATTTTGTAAAGGGAGGCAACATGAAGAAACTGATGGTGATCCCGTTCGCGCTCGTTTTCGCCGCGTGTGCGCATAGCAAAGGCCCGATGGCGATGGCCACGATCGACTCCACGAGCGGCTCGACGGTGAAAGGGACCGTGCACTTTCAGGATGCCGGCGAGAACGGCGTCGAAGTCGTCGCCGATCTGACCGGCGTTCCGCCCGGCGTCCACGGCTTCCACGTTCACGAAAAAGGCGACTGCGGCAACAACGGCACGAACGCCGGCGGCCACTTCAACCCGACCGCGATGGTTCACGGCGCACCGGATGCCGTCTCGCATCACGCCGGCGACTTCGGCAACGTCACCGCGGACGACAAGGGCGAGGTGCATGCGCGCTTCACCACGCACTCGATCACCATCAACAGCGGCACGAATGCCGTGGTCGGTCACGCCATCGTCCTGCACGGCAATCCCGACGATCTCGTCTCGCAGCCGGCCGGCAACGCTGGACCGCGCATCGGCTGCGGCGTCACGACACTGATGGGAAGCATGTAGCCATGAAACGCCTCAGCGCAGGTTTGATCGGTCTCGCCCTCGCAGTTCTCCCGCTGGCCTGCGCGCACCGCGCCGGCACGACCAAGAACACCTCCACGCCCGGCCACGGCGCGATCAAGCTGACTATCACGCCGAATCCGGTCGTGGCCACCAGCGTCGGCGGCAACACGTACGAGTTTCCGTTCGACGTGTCGGTGAAGGAGACCGGCGGCCATCCCGTGACCATCGAGCGCGTGACGGCGAACGTCTTCGCCGCCGGCGGCATCCCGGTGGCCACGGAGTCGTACGACGCCGCGAAAATCCAATCGCTCGGCTTCGCCACGACGATCCAAGGCAAGGGCGAGATTCACTATCATTTCGCGCCGCGCAAAGACGTCCCCGACACGAGCCTCTTCAGCTCCGTCTACGGCGACGTTCGCGTGGAAGGCATCGACGACAACGGCGCCCGCACGAGCTCGACCACGACGATTACGTTGAAGAAGGGGTAGTCATAGACTCTCGTTCGAGGGGTGCTCGCGATGAAGCTGCTCGCACCCCTCGCTACCTTCTGGAGCCGCTCCGCGGCGTGTACTAATCCACCCACTTCGCGATGAACAGATTCATCTCGTGCCCTTCCGGCTGCGCGCGGCTGGAGGCCCAGATCAGGTATTGACCGTCGGGACTGAAAACGCAGAAGCCGTCGAAGCCGGGGGCTGTGGTGATGCGCTCGAGTCCCTGTCCGTCTTTCCCCACCGTCCAGAGATCGAAGTCGAAGCCCTTCTGATTCACGTTCGACGCGAAAATGATCCGCTTGTTGTCGTTCATGAAGTACGGGCAGAAATTCGCGGCGCCGTTGCTGGTGATCGGTCGCTGGTTCGTGCCGTCGGCGTTCATCAGGAACAACTCCATGTGCAGCGGCTTGACCAGATCCTTGGCCAGCAATCCCTTGTACTCATCGAGCGCGGCGCCGATCGGATGATTGGCGCGCCAGACGATCTGCGTGCAATCGCCGTTGTAGAACGCGCCGCCGTCGTAGCCGGGCGTGTTCGTCAGACGCTTCACCTTTCCTGACGCCGCGTCCATCTCGTACAGATCGAGATCGCCGTCGCGCATCGACGTGAAGATCATCTTCCCGCCCTGATGGCACCACGTCATCTCCGCGTCGTAGCCGCTGGTGGTGGTGATTTTCTTCGCGTTCGATCCGTCGACATTCGCTTCGACGATGTCGAACGTCGGATAGACCGGCCACACGTATCCATGCGACATATCCGGCTTGGCGGGACACTCCGCCGCGCCTCCTTCGGTGGTCGCATAGACGATGCGGTCGCCCTGCGGATACTTGAAGTAGCCGCACGTCGTGCGCCCCTTGCCGCTCGAGACCAGCTTCGTCTCGCCGGTGGCGAGGTCCATCGTGTACTCCTGATCGCATCCCGCGCCCGGCACGGTGGCCTGGAAGATGATCTTCGTCCCGTCCGGCGTGAAATACGCCTCGGCGTTTTCGCCGCCGAAGGTGAGCTGGCGGATGTCCTTGAGATGTTTCTCGCCGTCGAACGTTTTCTCGTACGGCTTGCCAGCTTTGATCACGAGTGACGAAGTCTTCGGCGCCGCCGCGGGAACTCCGCCACGCGTGGTCAGCGTCGCGCGCAATGTTTTCTGTGCGCCGTCGCGAACGACGATGATGTCGACCGTGTCGCCGGGCTTGTGATCCTGCAGCGCGTACGACATGTCGTAGAGATTCTCGATGCGCGTGCCGCCGATCGAGATGATGCGATCCTTGCCGCGGATGCCGGCCTTGTCCGCCGGCGAACCGGGACGGACGTCGGCGAGCAGGACGCCGCCGGTGGTCTCGCCCATCGCGCTGTAGTCGGGGACCGTGCCGAGGTAGGCGCCGTAGCCGCGCGAATCGCCTTCCATCGCGGGAGCGGAGGCGGCGCGCGCGTACTGCGGCGTCACGCGGCCGGCCGCGAGGTGCATCATCACGCTCGTCGCGAAATCGACAACGTGCTCCATGCCCGCGTAGTTGAGGCTCTCCGCCACGTCCTCGGGTGTGTGATAACGATCGTGCGCGCCGGTGAAGAAATGCAGCACCGGAATCTGCCTCGCGTAGAAACTGGTCTGATCGGACGGCCCGTAGCCGTCGCCGCTGGACGTGACGTTGATCTTCGCGACGGCCGTGGCGGCGTCGACGACCTCTTTCCATTGCGGCGCGGAATCGGATCCGAACACGATGAGGCGGTTGTCGCGCATCATGCCGACCATGTCGAGATTGATCATGGCCATCACGCGCGGCATCAACGGCGAGTGGCCGGCGAACCACGACGATCCGGCCAGGCCGACTTCCTCACCGGAGAAGAGCGCCACCACGATCGTGCGGCGATTGTTCACGTCCGCGAGCTGGTTTTTCAGCCGCTCGGCGATGGCCAGAACCGCGGCATCGCCGGACGCATTGTCATCGGCGCCGGGATGGATGGCGTGCTCGTTCGGCTTCATCGAGCCCTGACCGCCGTAGCCGAGGTGATCGTAGTGCGCGCCGAGGACGACGATCTCGTTGGCGAGCGCGCCGCGGCCGGGAAGGATGCCGGCGATGTTTTCGGCGTTGACGAATTGCGGCTTCACGTCGGCGGTGCCGCTGATGCGAGTGTCGAGAACACGCGAGCGCGGCTTCAGATCGGCGTCGACCTGCTTCTGCCACGCCGTCAGATCGCCGACCCATTTTTCCGCGACCGACGTTTTGATCTGCAGCACCGGAATGCCGGCCGGACTCTCCGGACCGTCGTTGACGAGCGCCGGAAGTTTGTCCTTCGCCTCGTCCTGCAGCGCACCGGTGGTGAAAATCACGGCGATCGCACCGCGCTCGCGCGCCTGCAAAACTTTGTAGCGCATGGCCGACCAGCGGCTCGGCTTGCGGCCATCGAATTTCGAGGCGTCGTCCTTCTCCTGCGGCTCGTAGCGCAGCATCAGCGCGACTTTGCCCTTCAGATCGATGCCGTCGAAATCGTTGTAGCCGATTGGAGTGGCGTCGATGCCGTAGCCGACGAAGGCGATCGGTCCCGCGAACGCGCCCGCGCTGGAAAAGCCGAGCGGCGTCCAGTCGCCGTCCGCAACGCCTTGCAGTTTGTTGCCGCTGCCGAGCGCGACGCCGGTCTTGATCGGGAACTGTTCGCGGTACGACTTCCCGAAAGCCGGCTGCAGGCCGATCCCTTTCAACCGTCCTTCGATGTAATCCGCCGCCTTGCGAATGCCCTGCGTGGCGATTCCGCGCCCCTCGGTCGCCGGCGCCGCGAGAAAGGCGACGTCCTTTCGAAGCTGCGGCTCATCGGCAAACGCGGACGTACAAAGAAGAATCGATGCGGCAACGGCGATGCGGCGAAGGTTCATTGGTGGGCCTTTCGGACGGCGAGTTAGGCGCATTCTAATGGCGATGGATGTGCGGCACGCATGTCGCACGCGTCCGCGGCATGACAAGCGTCGCATTGGTAACCGGATCGAGTCGCGGGATCGGCTTCGAGGTGGCGAAGCAACTCGCCGCGCGCGACTACCGCGTGATCGTTACAAGCCGCAGCGAAAAATCCGCGGCCGCTGCGGCGGCGAAGATTGGCAGCAATGCCGTCGCGCACGCGCTCGACACTTCCGACGCCGCGTCCATCCGGCAGCTCGCCGCATGGATCAAGAGCGAGTTCTCCCAGCTCGACATCGTCGTCAACAACGCGGGGATTTTGCTCGGCGAGGGGATGAGCATCCTCGACACACCGCCCGAGATATTCGAAGAAACGATGCGCACGAACGCGCTCGGTCCTTTGCTGGTCACGCAAGCCGTCGCGCCGCTCCTCCGCCGCAGCAAGGCCGCGCGCGTCGTCAACGTCTCCTCGGGTGCGGGACAGATCTCTTCGATGACCAGTTACGCGCCCGCCTACTCGATCTCGAAAGCGGCGTTGAACGCGATTACGGTCATGCTCGCGCACGCGCTGCCGCAAGCGCGCGTGAACTGCGTCGATCCCGGATGGGTGCGCACCGACATGGGCGGACGCAACGCCCCGCGCAGTGTCGAAGAAGGCGCGGAGACGATCGTCTGGCTGGCGACGTTGCCCGACGACGGACCGACCGGCGGCTACTTCCACGACCGCCGCCGCATCGCATGGTGATGGTAATCTTCGCCGCGTTTTTGCGGAGCTGACGACCATGCCCGGACCAATCGGACCGATCACTGACTTCATCCAGCATCACTATCGCCACTTCAACGCGGCGTCGCTGCGCGCGGCGGCGGACGACTACATCAAGCACCTCGACGGCGGCAACAAGATGCTGCTCACCATGGCCGGCGCGATGTCGACCGCGGAGTTGGGCATCTCGCTCGCCGAGATGATCCGGCGCGACAAGGTGCACGCCATCTGCTGCACCGGCGCGAATCTCGAGGAGGACATCTTCAACCTCGTCGCGCACGATCATTACGAACGCGTGCCGGGCTACCGCTACCTCTCCGCGCAGGACGAGAAGGCGCTGCTCGACCGGCACATGAATCGCGTCACCGACACCTGCATCCCCGAAGGCGAGGCGATGCGTCGCATCGAATCGGCTGTGTTACGTCATTGGATCCAGAAGGACAAGGAAGGGCGCCGCCTTTTTCCGCACGAGTTCATGTACGAGATCCTCCGCGACGGCTCGATCTCCGAGTTCTACCAGATCGATCCGAAGCACTCGTGGATGATCGCCGCCGCCGAAAAAAATCTCCCGATGTTCGTCCCCGGCTGGGAGGACTCGACCCTCGGCAACATGTACACCGGCCACTGCATCACCGGCGACGTCAAGAACGTGCACACGGTGCGCACCGGCATCGAGTACATGATCGAACTGGCCGACTTTTACACGAAGACCTCGGAATCCGCGTCGATCGGCTTCTTCCAGATCGGCGGCGGCATCGCCGGCGACTTTCCGATCTGCGTCGTCCCGATGCTCCACCAGGACCTGCAGCGCACCAGCGTCCCCCTCTGGGGCTACTTCTGCCAGATCAGCGACTCGACCACGAGCTTCGGCTCATACTCCGGCGCCGTTCCGAACGAGAAGATCACCTGGGGCAAACTCGGCGTCGATACACCAAGCCACGTGATCGAGTCGGATGCGTCGATCGTTGCGCCGCTGATGTTCGCGTACGTGCTGGGTTGGTGAGCCTGTCATCGGTGATAACTACTAACGGAGATCAAAATGTCAGCAGATGCGAGATTTATCGAAGATGACCTGAAGGGCAAATTCCAGGCAATGTTCAAATTCGTTGACGCCGGAAGCGATCTTGACGTTCATCTTCGACAGATGCAGATGACAGTCATTGCCATGGCGCGCAAGATTGAGGAACTGCAGAAGAATCAGAAGACCCAAGCCATCTAAATCGAATCACGACCGAGGGACTGTCACCGTGCCGGCGGTTTGAACGGCACCGTCACCGTGATGACCGATACCACGGGCTTCCCCTCTGCGTTTCGTGCCGGCGTGTATCTCCAAGTCGTCACCGCATTGATCGCCGCTTCGTTCAGACCGAACGGCAGCGGCTTGAGGATGCGGTAGCCGCTGACGCTTCCATCGCGGTCGACGACGATATCCATTACGACGGAGCCGGTGATGCGCGAAGGGATGGCCATCGGCGGATAGACCGGCGGCGGCGTTTTTTGCGGCAGCGGCGGCGTGGCGGGATGGCGGAACGGGTACTCGTCGAGATGGTGCTTCGGCGGAAAGAGATAGAGCGGATGCTGGTACGGCGACTGCGGGACGTACGTCGGAAATGCCGGGACGCGCGGATCGCGGTGCAGCACGACCGGCTGCTTGCGCGTGGGCCTGACGGGTTGTGCGTCGCGGCCGCAGCAAACGAGCGCGATCGGGAGCAGCAACGCCAAGCACTTCATACTGCTGAGTTTACTGAATAACTTTCCGGTACGTCACGTTCGCATCACGACATGCTCCGGAAGACATTCCTCGCGATCGTCGTGCTGGCCGCACTTCCTGCGCTGGCCAGACATCGGGCCGCCGTCGCGCCGGCGCCGGTGACGCACGAAACGATCGTCGCAACCGCGATTCGCGTCGCCGACCGCGTTGCGATCGATCCGGACCAGCCGCGGCTGCATTGGGAGAACGCGCCGTATCTCGACGGACTCGTTCTGTTCGGCGACGAGCTGCAGCGTGAATCGAATCCGGCCGGCGCGCGAATGATCGAGCGGGCCGCGTCGGTAATCCTCGAAAGCGATGACGCCATCGACGACGTCTACTGGGGCGACGGAACTGCGTACGCGCAAGCCGCGCTCGATCTCTATCGCGTCCTTCCTCCGAGCGATCCGCGGCGCGCCGCTTTGCTCGCGATGCTCTCCGGTCCGATGAGTTTCGCTGAGCACGCCATCCGCGCCACGCCGAACAGCGGCAATCCGCGCAATCCGTGGTGGATCGAAGGCGGCTTCGGCACGCGCTACTGGCAGGACGACATGTACATGGTCATCCCCTGGCTGGCCATGAACGGCTCGTCGCGCGACGGCCTGCCGGCGAACGAGCTGTCGCGCAACCTCGCCTATGAATGGATCGAGGCGTACGTCTACGATCATCGTCCGGCATCGTCCGATCCGCGCGAGGTTGCCGTTCCATCCGCCGCCGCGCGCAACGGCTTTTTCCTTTGGGATCCGAATTTCGCTCTCTTCCAACATCAGCCGGAGTGGATCGGAAGCAAGGATGTTTTCTGGGGCCGCGGCAACGGCTGGTCCGCGATCGCGCTGATACGCGCCGCCGATTACCTCGATGCTCCCTATTCCGGCACGCGATACCCCGTCGTCCTCGGCGTGCCCGAAATTCGCGAACTTCTCGTGCGGATGGCCGCCTCCCTGAAAACGCGCCAAACTCCCGACGGCGGATGGGGTTCCGATCTCTCGCATCCGCTTGACTGCCCCGTCGCGGAAACATCGGCGACGGCGATGATGACCTTCTTCCTCGCGCGCGGAATCAACGAAGGATGGCTCGATCGCGATACCTATCTCCCGGTCGTTCAGCGGTCATTCGCGCTGTTGATGCGTCGCGTCGACGCCCGCGGCGTCATCGCCGGAATCCAGCCGCCCGGCACCGGCCCCGATTGCAGCCGGATCATCGACTCGGATGACCCGATCAACGTCAACTACGGTGCGGGCATGTGGTTGCTGGCAGCGTCGGAAGTTCTGAAGATTTCAACGCAGTAGTTGTACGAACGCGCCGGTAGCCTCCCACGGAACGCGATGACCTGCGTCATCGACAATTGCCAGCCGTCCGCGCGCGAGCGATGCTCCGCGTTTTGCCTCGGCCACGTACTTTGAATCGCGCGCGCCGGCGATCCAGAGCGTTGGGATGGTCAGCTCGTGCAGGCGCGACGCGACTGGCGGCAATGCGCCGGATGACCATTCGCGCAGCGCGCGCGGATCGAAGTCGTCTCGCATGCGAGGGAGCGACGGGCCGGCCAACACTGGCTGTGCGTTCCAGTCGGCGATGACGGAATCGAAATCCTCCGATTCGAAACGCTGCGCCCATGTCTCATCCGATGCTCGCCGTGCGGCGCGGGCGGCTTTGTCTTCGATGCCGAGGCCGGTGGAGACGAGGATGGCGCGTTTGTAATTCGCGCCATTGAGGAGCGCTTGCAGCGCCAGGCGTCCGCCGAGGGAGTAGCCGAGGAGAGTGTCGCCGTGGCCGGGGATGGCGTCGAGCGGCGGCGTTTCGATGTCGAAGCCGGCGTCGCGGAGGAAATCCCAGTCGCGCGGATTGCCGAGGAAGCCGTGCAGGCAGGTGATCACCACAGCGCGTCGTACCTCGCCCAGGCGCGGGCGCTGGCGTCCGCATCGGGGCGCAGCTCGGTCACGCGATCTTCGATGCTCCACATCGCCGCCCAATGATCGAAGCGGATGCCGTGCGCGTTTTCGATGATCCGTTCGCGCATCGACGCGTCGAGTTTGCGCAGCGACGGGACGCGGCTGAAGATGCGGCCGCCGCCATTGTTGATGACGACGATGCGCCAGTCGATGCCGGCGTCGAGCTGGGGGACGATCCACGGAGCGTTGCTGTCGTAGATTGCGGTCAGGTCGCCGACGATGCAGACGTTTGGACGCGATGGGTCGCACTGGCCGAAAAAGGTCGAGAGCTGGCCGTCGATGCCGTTTGCGCCGCGGTTCGCGGTGATCTCGAAACCGCGCGGCTCGCGGATTGCGGCGAGATCCCATTCGCGGATCGGAAGCGAGTTGCCGAGGTAGACGCGGGCGTTCGGTGGGATCGATTTCGATAGCTCGCGGAACATAGCCAGTTCGGAGTCCGGCTCGTCATCGAGAATCTGCGCGATGGCAGCGGCGCGTTCGCGGTCATCGGCGAAGAATGCATCGTCGCGATCGCGGGCCGTTACATCCGAGGGGAGCGATTCGAGAGCATGAACCTCACCGCGGCTGCATCCGGTGAACGAGAGCGCGCTGAAACTGATCAGCGGGAGATCGCGCCGCGATTCATCCAGGTCGCGCCAGAAGCGCAGCGTCGGGACGTTGCCGATGCGGATGACGGAGTCGAAATTGCCGCGGCCGATCATCCGCTCACCGGCGGTGATGACGAGATTCGCGAGCGCGGGATCTTCGCGAAGTCCGGAGAGCGGCTCGGCGTAAATCGGCGCGTTGAGTTTGGTTGCGAAGTCGCGGACGGCAGGGCGATCGGATTCGTCGAGACCGCCGAGGATGACAATCGGACGATCGCCTGGGAGCGCGGGCGTCTCGCCCGCAGTCCGCGCAACAGTCGATCGAGAACGGCGGGCGGGACGCCCGCGTTCCCAGGAAACCTCCTCATCGATCAGCGGCTCATCAAATTCAACGTTGATATGCACCACCGATCCGCGCGCGTAGACGCCGAAAATCTCCTGCTGCTCAATTGATTGAGGAGCTCCGGTGCCGCGGTATCGCGCGGGACGGTCAGCGGTGATCAGGATCAGCGGCGTGCCGGAGTAATGCGCTTCGATCGCCGCGGGAAGAAGCTCGGCGACGGCGGTGCCGGACGTCGTGACGACGGCGGCCGGACGGCCAGTCAACTTCGCACGGCCGAGGGCGAAGAAGGCGGCCGAGCGTTCGTCGACGAAGGAGAACAGGCGCAGATCGGATGCGCCGAGGACTGCCAGCAGCGGTGCGTTTCGCGATCCGGCGCAGACGCAGAAATCGGTCGCGCCCAGCGCGCAGGCCTGCTCGATCACGCGCCGCGCTTCGGCGATGTTGGTCATGCGAATGCTTCGACGTGCGTTTCCAGGCCGAATAGCGCCTTGACCTGTTCGCGTTTCTCACGCAGCTCTTTCCACTCGCGTTCCAGGCGGCTTTCCAACAGCATCCCCGCGCCCGAGCCGACGCGCACCTGATCGCCGTTCCACTCCACATTGCGGATGGCCACGAGCGCGAGCGCGGAGCGGTCTTCGCGCTCCAGTCCGAACGGCGCGCCGAACGTTCTGCGCTTCACTCCTTTGTCCGCCTCGCGCAGCCACCGTTCGCCGGCCTCGCTGCGCGGGGAGACGCCGAGGGCGGCGGTGGGGTGGAGGCGGCGAACCATGTCGGTGAAGGACATCCGTTCCGATCCGCCGGTTTCGTTGAAAAAAATGGGCGTGATCAGGTGTGCGATCTTCGGCAGCCGCAACGTGCCAAGCGGTCCGATCTCGATGTTTCCGAACGGGGAAAGGCGGCGGACGATGTCGTCGACGACGAAGCGGTGCTCGCGCAGCTCTTTCGGATCGCGCAGCAATTCGTCAGCGCGCAGCACGGGGCGCGTGCCGGCGAGCGCCATCGTTCGATAGCCACGCGATTCGGCCTGGAAGAGGAATTCCGGTGTGGCGCCGACCAGGCCGTGATTCTGGTACGCGTAGCCGTACGCGCGCATGCCCGGTGGGAGTTGCGCGAGATGCGTGAAGAACCAGCGCCACCATTCGCCGCGCTCGGCGAAGCGTCCTGATTCGAAGATCACCGGCACGATTTTCTTGAAGTCGCCGCGCTCCATGGCCGCGTGCGCGGAATCGAAGAGTTTCGTGAAGTCGTCCAGCGACGCGGCCTCCCACGTCACCTGCGGCGCGCCGCAATCGTCGAAACGCGAGGCCAGCTCGTCGAACGTCGTCTCTTCCCACGACGCCGGATGCCGCCACGGATGCGGATCGTCGAGAAAAAAGTCGGCGATGAAAAACGCCGGGCGCTCCGGCCGCCGGAACGGCAACTGCTCGAACGGCCCCCATCCGACGAACACCTTGCCCGGCGCGGTCTGGATGAAGGCAAAGTCGCGGGTCACGGTGCGGATTGTAATGGTGCGGGTTGCTACTATGCGCCGCAATGGCCACCGACCATTACTCCGGCCCCGATCCGGCGCGCATCAAGTCGATGTTCGGATCGATCGCTGGGCGCTACGACCGCGCGAACACGATCATGTCCGCCGGCGTGCACCACCTCTGGCGCCGCACGGCGGTGAAGTGGTCGTCTGCGAAAGCAGGCGACGCCGTGCTCGATTGTGCGACCGGCACCGGCGATCTCGCGATCGCGTTCAAGAAGGCCGTCGGCAGCGGACGCGTCGTCGGCACCGACTTTACGCCGGAGATGATCGAGCTGGCGCGGCGGAAGTCGAGCGAGATCACGTTCGAGGTGGCCGACGTCACGGCGCTGCCGTTCGATGACGATTCGTTCGACGTCGCCAGCATCTCCTTCGGCATTCGCAACGTCGGCGATCCGGCGAAAGGAATCGCGGAGATGGCGCGCGTGGTCCGCCCCGGCGGACGCGTGATCGTGCTCGAGTTCGGGCAGCCGTCGAATCGCGTCGCCTCGTCGCTCTACGAAACCTACCGTCGCCACTTCCTCCCGCGCCTCGGCGGCGCCGTCACCGGCGAGCGCGGCGCGTACGAGTACCTGGAGTCATCCGCGGCGCGCTTTCCCTGCGGCGATGATTTTGTAGCGATGATGCGCAGCGCGGCGAAGTTTTCCTCGATCGACTACCGCCCCTTGACGTTCGGAATCGCCTACCTCTACCGCGGCGTGGTCTGATCGGGCGGCGGGCCGACGTACTTTGCGCGCGGGCGGATCATGTCGTCTTTCGCGTACTGCTCGATGGCGTGGCCGATCCAGCCGATGCTGCGGCCGAGGGCGAAGAGCGTGAGCGGCGCGCCGCGATCGAGTTTGAGCGCTCGCGCGAGGACGACCAGCGCGAAGTCGATGGTCGGCTTGTCGCCGGTCAACTCTTCTCCCGCCTTGGCCACATTGCGCGCGAATTTCACCTCGGGCGATTTGCCGAAACGCTTGGCGAGCATCTCCATCAGCAGTGCCGCGCGGGGATCGCCGTTCGTGTAGAGGCGGTGTCCGAATCCGTGGATCGGCTCGTGGCGGCGCAGGCGATCGGCGAGCGCCTTGCGCACGTCGCGCGCGCGGCGAAGGTCGTCGAACATCGATTCGACCTTCTCACTCATACCGCCGTGCTTCGCGCCTTCGATGGCGGTCAGTCCGGCCACGACCACGGCGTACGGACTGGAGCCAGCCGAGGCAACGCAGCGGGCGGTGAAGGAAGAGACGTTCAGCTCGTGATCGGCGCAGAGGATCAGCGCCGCGCGCAGCAGCTCGACGGCGTGCGGCGTCTTCGGAATCCACCGCTTGTGCAGCGTCTCCTCGATCGAGTCTTCCAACTCAGCCGACTCGACCGCCACACTGGTCAACAGGTTGACGATCCTCCAGCCGGATTGCGCCACCGCGCGCGGCCGGAGATCGTACGCGAGCGGATCGCGTGCGCCGACCAGCGGCAGCATCGACTGCGCGCGGCTGACGAACGGCAGATCCTCGACACTCTTTCCGCCGGCGACGACGTGCAGCGGCGTGGAGGCGAAGACGTCGGCGTCGAAGCTGCCGGTCCAGATCAGCGCCGCGACTTCCTCGACGCTGCGCGTGCGCGCCAGTTCGCAGGCGTCGTGGCCGCGGTAGTAGAGGCGGTCGCCGTCGATGAGCGTGATCGCTGACTCGAGCACCGGCACACCCCAATGGAGGGCCCGTTCCGCGGTTTTTCCCGGATCGCGGCGATGCTCGCTCCGGCTTCGCAGCCGTTCCACATCCTCGGCTGCATAGCGGCGCTGGTGCGGATGGCCCGGCGTTGCGGCGGAGCGGACCAGCCCGCGGCTGACGTAGGCGTAGAGCGTCGTCCTGCTGATGCCGAGGCGTTTGGAGGCGTCGTCGGAGGAGAGCCAGGTGACCATTGCGCGAGCATTATTGATTATCGAATCAATATTGACAACATTGATATGCCACTCTACGTTGCGGCCATGAACGACACCACCATTCACAACGGACTGGAAGGCATCATCGCGGCGGAGACGTCGCTGAGCATGGTCGACGGCACGGCGGGGGAGCTGGTCATCGCCGGATTTCCGGTGGCGGAGCTGGCCATGAACGCGACGTTCGAGGAGACGGCGTACCTGCTCTGGTACGGCGACCTGCCGGATGCGGAGGAGCTAACAGCGTTTCGAACCGATCTCGCGCGACGGCGTGAACTGCCGCCGGTCGCGTATGAGCTTCTGCGCGCCGCGGCGGATGCGCGAACCGACAGCATGGACGCGCTGCGGATGGCTGCGGGGACAATTAGTTTGCGCGTCACGAAAACGGACGATGACGCAGCGCGTAATCTGCTGGCAGCCTTTCCAACCATCGTTGCCGCCTACTGGCGGCTGTCGAACGCGCGCGATCCGATCGCACCGAAGCCCGACCTCGGCCATGCTGCGAATTTTCTCTGCATGCTCTCCGGCGAAATCCCATCCGACGAACGCGTGCGCGGATTGGAGACGTATCTGAACACCGTCGTCGATCACGGACTCAACGCATCCACCTTCACCGCGCGCGTGATCGCCTCGACGAACTCCGATCTCGTCTCCGCCATCACCGGCGCCATCGGCGCGTTGAAAGGGCCGCTGCACGGCGGCGCGCCGGGGCCGGCGCTCGACATGGTCTTCGAGATCGGCGACGCGTCGCGTGCCGAAGAGGTGTTGAGGAGGAAGATCGAATCGGGGGAGAAGCTGATGGGATTCGGACATCGCGTCTACAAAGTGCGCGATCCGCGCGCGGACGTTCTCGCCGTGGCCGCGGAGCGGATGTTCACGCGCGGCGGCGACATGGCGTTGTACGACCTCGCGCGCTCCGTCGAGCAGACCGCGCTGCGATTGCTCGAAGAGTACAAACCGGGACGCAAGTTGCAGACAAACGTCGAGTTCTACACAGCGTTGCTGCTGCACGGACTCGATCTCGAACTGCCGCTCTTCACGCCGACGTTCGCCATCAGCCGCGTGGCGGGCTGGATCGCGCATTGTTTTGAGCAGCGGCGGGCGAATCGGATTATCCGGCCGGGGTCTGTGTACCGAGGTTCGCGCGATCGGAGTTGGGGAACGAAAGTCGTTTGAACCACAAAGACACAAAGGACACGAAGAGATCTCTTTGTGCTCTTTGTGTCTTTGTGGTGAAAACCTCTTCCGAAAACGAACGTATCAAACCGACGGAGGAATCGTCATGTTCGCGTTGATGGCGCTCTTCGGATTGATGATGTTCGCAGTCGTGGCGGTGACCGCGGTCGCGCTCGTCGGCATCGCGGCGAAACTCATCCTGCTGCCGCTGCGGCTCCTCTTCCTGCCGCTGAAACTGCTCGCGCTGCCGTTTATCGCCATCGCCTTGATCGTGAAATTCGCCTTTGTGATCGCCATCGGCTCGGTCGTGGTGGCGCTGCTGATTCCGCTGGCCATCCTGGCCCTCGTCATCGGCGCTCCGATCGCCATCGTGGCCTCACTCACCTGAATTTGGCGCGTGGCTGGATTCTTGCGTGGCGGATTGCTGTATGTCACAGCCCCGGGCATTGATCATCGAAGACGACGCTCCCATCCGTACGATGCTCTCGACCATCGTGCGGCATCAGGGGATGAGCGTCGATACGGCGCGCGACGGCGTCGAGGCCATCGAGAATCTCGACAAGGACGGCTACAGCCTCATCCTGCTCGACCTGATGATGCCGCGCGTCGACGGCTACGCGGTCCTGGCGCACATGCGCACGCACCAGCCGGAGTTGATCCAGCGCACCATCCTGGCCACGGCTGTTCCGCAGCAGGAGCTCGACCGCAATCTGAAGGACCCGGTGTACATGGTCCACAGCAAGCCGTTCGATGTGAAGCAACTGATCGCCGACGTGCGTCACGTTGCGCAGCTCGACGCTGCCTAGCGGGCACGGCCCGCAGCGTTGGTTGCCCAAGGCTCCGCCGACAGTGCGATCACTCTGGTTCTGTCGCGTGGACTTCTAACGTCATAATGCGGGCCATGCCGCGTACGCCGCACACCGAGCGCCATTTCACCGCCAGCGAGACCGTTCGCGACGTCGTCATCGGCATGTCCGATGGCCTGACCGTTCCCTTCGCCCTTGCCGCGGGCCTGAGCGGCGCGGTCGCGTCGAGCGGCATCGTGGTCACCGCCGGCCTCGCCGAAATCGCCGCCGGCTCGATCGCCATGGGCCTGGGCGGATACCTGGCCGCAAAATCCGACGCCGAACATTACGCGGCGGAGAAGCGGAAGGAAGAGCAGGAGATCATCGACATCCCGCGCGAGGAGATGCGCGAGGTGGCCGAGATTTTCCGCGACTACGGCATTCCGGACGAGCACATCCGCCCGGTCGTGCAGGCCATGAGCGAGCGCCCGAAGGAGTGGGTCGACTTCATGATGCGCTTCGAGCTCGGCCTGGAAAGGCCCGATCCGAAGCGCGCCCGCAACAGCGCCACGGTGATCGCCATGTCGTACCTCATCGGCGGACTCGTTCCTTTGGCGCCGTACATGTTCCTGAAGGTGGCGCAGGACGCGCTGATCCCGTCGATCATCGTGACCCTGATCGCGCTGGCGGTCTTCGGCTACGTGAAAGGTCGCTACACCGGCGCGGGCCGCTGGAAGAGCGCGCTGCAGACGACGATCGTCGGCGGATTGGCGGCGGCGGCCGCGTACATGATCGCGAAAGCGATTACGTGAGGCAGATGAGCGTCTTCGTGATCCGCGCGTTCATTCGCTTGCGCGCGCACACGCGGCCGAAGGTCTAGCCGGAATCATGTACGCGACGATCGTCACGCTCCGATTGGGCAAAGAGATGCACTACTAGCCCGTCCTCGAGGATCGCATCTGGCACATCGTCCTTCCGTCGATCGCGTATGTAGCGCTGTTCGCCAGCGGGATCGCGACATACCGCCACGAAGTCGGAGCGCTCTACGTGTCGCCGCGATCGCGCTGCTGCTTCTGCTGATCGGCATCCACAACGCCTGAGATGCCGCGGTTTACATCGCGATGCGAAAGCAGAAACGCTGACGCCTGCGGTCTAATCCGACTCCCACGATGCCGAGCGGATCTCATCGACCTTGCCGCCGACGAACGTGATGGTCGTGTCCATGCGGCGGACGTAGTCGGTGATGTAGCTCCATTCCTCGATGGAGATGCCGTCGAAGCGGACGTGGGCGTTGCGGCGTTCCGGCGGCTTGCCCATGATTCGTTCGACCTCGGCGAGCGTCTGGCCGATTCGCAGTTTGTCAATGTGCTTCTGGTTTTCGAGGGCGGCGTTGAAGGCGTAGCGGCGGACGTTCACCGTGCATGCGGGGAGCGCCGTCAAAAGAAGCAGGACGACGAGTGGGCGGATCAATCGCAACGTTTTGCGCTCCTGGAGAGAGTCTCCCCGCCGCGATCGCGGCGGGGAGTAGGAAGACGAGATCAGAACCAGCCGTTGCCCGCAGGATTGACGAGGGCGCGGTAGACGCTGGCGTTGATGGCGTCGCGGAGGGCGGGGCCTTCCAGCTTGCCGCGCGCGACGACGTAGCGCATCGCCAGTTCCGTCGGATGGAACTCGGAATGGTAGGAGAGCCAGTTGCGATCCGAGGCGACGGAGGCGTCCGTCTGCGGATCGAGCATGACCAGGTAGATCGCGTTCTCATCGAGGTGCTGGATGCGGCCGGCTTCGATCGATGACGAGAGCAGGCGCTGCACGTCGAGATCGGTCACGTCGGACGGCGCGCCGCTGACCTGGAGCGAATTGACGCGCATACCGAAGGTCTTCACGCCGTAGCGATCGAGGTCGCGGAAGGTGGAATCGGCGTTCATCTGCCGCACGGACTGAATGACGGGCAGGCGGTGCGCGGCATCCCAGTGATCGCCGACGAAGATCACGTTGATCGACGGATCTTCGACGACGGCGCCGCCGTGGAAGAGTGCATCTCCGATGGCATCGCCGCCGCGATAGACGCGGATGCGGCCGCCGTCTTCGTCGCGGATCACGTCGGCCGGATAGCGCACGTCATCGGCAGGATTCGCAGATGGAAGCGCTTGCACGGCCGGCGCGAGTGCCGCCGAGGAGCCGAAGGTGATGTCGAGGACGGAGTGAATCTCGATGCCGTTCGGCGCGACGCCGGTCTGGCCGTGGAGGAAGTCCCAGAAACCGACGCCGCGAACGGTCACGGGCGTCGACGTCGATTTGAACGTCGTCGTGGCGGTGAAGCGCGCGTCGAACTGCCGCCGAGCATTGGCCACGCCTGGTCCGAACGGACTGCCGGCGCCGACGCAATTCGGCGCGGGGATCTCGACGATCATCGTGCGGCCGGAGCCGTCCTGGATGACGAGGTGATAGTCGGAGTCGCCTTCTTTCGCGTACTTCGTCAGCGTTCCGCTGAGGCGGTACTGCGTGGTCTCGCGCGGCGAGATGCGGCTGTTGGCGGGGAGCGTTGCGGGATGGGCGGACTGCAGCATGTTGTAGATCGTGGTCGAGACGTACGTACTGAGGTTGATGGCGGAAGCGCCGGAATCGGTGCCGGTCTTGATCGACCAGCGCTCGACGCCGCACTGCGCATGAAGGGAAAACGCCAGGAGCAGGATCACCGGGGCGGACAGGACACGAACGAAACGCATCAATGTCTCCTTTGTCGTGACTGCGCGGCAGATACGTGTGGGTGCGACTACCGTACGGGACGAACAGAGATGCGTCAACGAAAAAAGAAAACGCCCGCCGTTTCCGGGCGGGCGTTTCGGAACGTCACGTCGAAACGAATCAGCGGTTGCGCAGTTCGTTCTCGTTGGTGAGGTTGTTGGTGCTTCGCGTGGTGGTGCCGACCGTCGCGGACGGCGTCTCCGTCGCGCGCGTCACGCCGGGCGACATCCGCGTCTGCGCGCGCTCGAACGCGTCGCGCGTGGCGGCCTTCATGTCGTTCCACTCGGCACGGGTGGCACCGCGAGCCTTGTCCCAGCCGCGGCTGAGATCGGACTCGACGTCTTCGAATTTCCGGCCGTGATAGCGGCTCGCCGATTCCCAACCATAGGCGTAGGCCGGCCGGTAATCGTCGTAGGTGCGTCCGGTCTTGAAGTAGGGACGCGAGGTGTGATGCTCGCGCCAGTAGGCATCTTCTTCAGTCGGATTGACGGCTTCGCCGGCCGCTTTGCCAGCCAGTCCGCCCGCGACCGCGCCGATGGCGCCGCCGACTGCCGCGCCGACCGGTCCGCCGACCGCGCCGATGGCCGCGCCCGCCAGGGCACCGCCGCTCGCTCCGCCTGCGACGCCGATGGGATGGGCACCCGGCTCGCCGGTGATGGGATCAGGATTTGAGTCATGAGTTCTGTTTTTGTTGTCCATGGTTCCTCCGAATAACCATAGAGCAAGCATCGCGCCGAGATTTTCGATCACAACAAAAACGGCCACCCTCGCGGGTGGCCGTCGTGTTGAGGCAGAGCTGACAACTACCAGATGCGAACGCGGTCCTCCGGTTTCATATACTCCGCGTCGCCTTCCTTCACGTCGAACGCGGCGTACCAGGCGTCGACGTTGCGGAGCGGGGCGAAGGCGCGGACCTGGCCGGGGGAGTGCGGGTTGGTCATGATGAGCTGGCGCAGCGTGTCGTCGCGCATCATCGTGCGCCACACCTGACCCCAGCCGAGGAAGAAGCGCTGGTCGCCGGTGAAGCCGTCGATGACCGGAGCGGGCCGACCCTTCAGCGAGATGTGATAGGCGTCGAGAGCCATCAGGACGCCGCCGAGGTCGCCGATGTTCTCGCCCATCGTCAGCTTGCCGATGATGTGCTGGCCCGGGAGCTGCGGGAAGTTGATTGCTTCGTACTGGGCGCCGTACTTCTCCGCCTGAGCCATGAACTTCGCGGCGTCTTCCGGAGCCCACCAATCGCGCAGCATGCCGTTGCCGTCGGACTTGCGGCCCTGATCGTCGAAGCCGTGCGAGATTTCGTGGCCGATGACGGCGCCGATGCCGCCGAAGTTCACCGCCGGATCCGCTTTCGGATCGAAAAACGGCGGCTGCAGGATGGCGGCGGGGAAGACGACTTCATTCTTCGTCGGCTGGTAGTAGGCGTTGACCGTCTGCGGCGTCATGCCCCATTCGGATTTGTCGACCGGCTTGTTGAGGCGGGCGACGTCATAGGCCCATTCGAACTTGCCGGAGCGCTCGACGTTGCCGACGAGATCGCCGTCTTTGACCACGAGGCCGGAGTAGTCGCGCCACTTCGACGGATAGCCGATCTTGACGGTGAAGTGCGCGAGCTTGTCGAGGGCGCGGGCCTTCGTCTCGGGGCTCATCCACTGCAGGTTCTCGATGCGGCCTTTCATCGAGGCGCGGAGGGCAGCGACGAGCTCCTCCATCTTCGCCTTCGACTCTGGCGGGAAGTACTCCGCCACATACGTGCGGCCGATCGCTTCGCCCATCTCGCCCTCAGCGGCGCCGACGGCGCGCTTCCAGCGGGGACGCTGCTCTTTCGCGCCGTTCATGAACTTCGAATGAAACTCCCACGACGCATCGACGAAGCGCTTCGACAGCAGCGGCGCGGCGTCATCGGCGGTGTGGAACGCTTCCCACGCTTTCAGGGTCGCGACCGGCGTGTCGGCGTAGATTTTTGCGATTTTCGGAAGGGCGGTGTTCTGGCGGACGACGGCGTGGTCGACTTTGTCGAGGCCCGCTTCCTTGAAGGCCACTTTCCACGGGAAACCCGGAGCATTCTTCTCGAGCTCCGCGATCGTCATCAGGTTGTAGGTCTTGTCGCGGTCGCGGCTTTCGGCGCGCGTCCACTGCGCTTCGGCGATCTTCGTCTCGAGCGCAACGACGTCCGCAGCGCTCTTCTCGGGATCGTCCCAGCCGGCAAGCGTGAGCATGTCGGCGACGTACTTCTGGTAGCGATCCTTCTGCGCTTTGAACTTGTCCTGCAGGTAGAACTCGCGGTCGGGAAGGCCGAGGCCGGACTGCGAGAGGTAGAGCGTGTTCTGCGTGGGATTCTTGGCGTCATCGCCGATGCCGGCGTTGAAGAACGAGCTACCGAGGGCGCCGGCGGAAGCGCCCATCAACTTCGCGACGTCATCGTAGCTCTGGGCCTTCTTGATGCGATCGATGTACGGCTGCAGCGGCTTGCCGTCGAGCTTCTCGGCGGTCGCTTCATCGAGGAAGGTGCGATAGATCGCGGCGACCTTGGCCTCGTCGGATCCCGCCTTCAGGCTCTTGTCTGCGGCCCATCTGTCGAGCAGCGCATGCACGCGGGCCTCGGACAGATCGCCGAGAACGGCGAAGGCGCCGTACGCGGTCTTGTCGGCCGGAATCTGGGTCTTGGCGAGCCAGGAACCGTTGACGTACTTGAAGAAATCGTCGCCCGGTTTGACGGTGCGATCCATCCCCTCGACGTCGAAGCCCCACGTGCCGTAACGCTCGGCGACGATGGGAGCGGCAGGAGCCGTCTTCGCGTCAGCGGCGAATACGGCGGTAGCGGAAAGAGAGAGCAACAGCAGCGAAACGGCAGAACCAATACGTCTCAAGCTCATCAGTTTTATTTTCCTCTTGGTTGTTGGACGGCTGGACTACTGGACGGGTAGTGACGATACGTAACCCTGAGTCGCAGGTTGCCAATTTCCCGTCTAGCGGAGTTCGTAGCCAGCGGCGATCAAGGCTTCGCGGATGGGGCCAGGGCGGTCGGTGGTGATCGTGTGGATGCCGAGCCGGACCATGTCGAGCGCGATGTTCGGCTGGTCGACGGTCCAGACGACGCTGCGCAACTTCTCGGCGGTCAGGCGCGTGATGAGTGACGGCGGGACGGCGAAGCTGGTATCGATGCCGTTCAGTCCGTACTGCTTCACGAGCGCGATCAAGTTGTCTTCGACGTAGCTCTTGGTGACGGTGCGGAATCCGGGGCCTTCGTCGTAGAGCACCTTCCAGCCGCCGCGGTCGTAATCGGCTTCGAACACGACGATGAGGAGGCAGTCGTTGTCGGGCATCTCCTGCTTCGCCAGCGCGATGGTGTCGATGTCGAAGCTGATGAAGACGACGCGTTCGGCTTTGCCCGATTGACGCACGATCTCCGCGGCCGGCGGCACGACCTGCGGGCCGTCTTTCAATTCGATGAACAGCTCGCAGTCGTCGGGCATCGAATCGAGGACGTCCTCGATGAGCGGGAGGCGCGTGCCGGCCCACGTCTGCGATTTCCAGCGGCCGGCGTCGAGTGATCGGAGCTCTGCGGAAAAGCGATCGCGCACGACCCAGCTGGCGTTCGTGGTGCGATTGGTGGTGTCGTCGTGGATAACGATGACCTGGCCATCTCTGGTCAGATGCACATCCAGCTCGCATGCCTTCGCGATCTTCCATCCCTCGTTGAACGCGGGCAGCGTGTTCTCCGGCGGTGCGTCGGGCTGAACGAATCCTTGTCCCATCCCTCGATGCGCGACCACCTGAACCTTACTCGTTGACATACACGGTCACCTTTCTCGACCGCGGCCCATCCAGCTCGACGAAGTAGATGCCCTGCCACGTGCCGAGGATCAGCTTCCCGGCGCGGAACGGCCAGGAGAGAGAGCAGCCGATCAGCATCGAAAGGAAATGCGCGTCGGAGTTGCCCTCGCCATGCGCGAATTTCACCTTCGGCACGAGCGCGCGCAACGCCTTCGTCAAATCCTCCGGCACATCGGGATCGGCGTTCTCATTCACCGAGATCGCGCACGTCGTATGCGGCACGATGATCGTGGCGATTCCGTCGCCCTTCGTCATCGAACTGAGCGCGTGCTGCACATCATTCGTGATGATCAGAATCTGCTCGCGAGCCGTCGTTCGAACAGAGAAGGTTTCTTCGCGAAGCATGGGGCAGATCGTAGCCGAAGAGTGAAGGGTGAAGAGTGAAGAGTGAAGGAAAGGCGTAAAGTAATTCGATGCTTGCAGAGCCGAGGCGGGATTTGCCTGAGCGGACTTTCGAATTCGCCAGGCGGGTCGTGAAGCTATGCCAGACGCTCGACCATACGCCAGGAGTGAGCCGCACGCTCGCGAACCAGGTTCTGCGATCGGCATGTTCGATCGGAGCGAACGTCGAGGAAGGACAGGGCAGTCAGAGCAAAGCAGACTTCACTGCCAAGTACTACATCGCGTGCAAAGAGGCGCGAGAATCGCGCTACTGGTTACGATTGCTCGCCGCAACCGATGTCGTTACGCCCGAGAGACTGCTCGACCTCATCGACGAAGCAAACCAATTAATCGCCATCCTGACGACTATCGTCAAGAAAACCCGACCCCAAAAGAGATAGAGCGAAGCCTTTCACTCTTCACCCTTCACTCTTCACCCTTCAAACCCGCGGCTATAATCTCGCGCAAATCGTCAATCACTCATGCCCTTCTTCTGCATCCACTGCAGGTCGGAAATCGATTCGAAATTCAAGGCGTGCCCGTACTGCGGGGAGCCGATCACCGATTTCCTCCGGAAACACCTCGAGCAGCCTCTCGACGGGAAGTACCAGATCCTCTCGCGGCTCGGCATCGGCGGGATGGGGGAGGTCTACAAGGTCCTCCACATCCACCTCAACGCGGTGCGGGTCATCAAGCTGATGCGCTCGGCCATCGCGGGCGAGGCGGGGGCACACGAGCGCTTCCTGCGCGAGGCGCGGCTCGCGACGAAGATCCAGCACACGAACGTCGCGGCGCTGTTCGACTTCTCGACGCTCGACGACGGCTCGCGCTACATGGTCTGGGAGTTCATCGAGGGGACGAATCTTCACGAGCTGATCGAGTCGCGCGGACCGCTCGCTCCGCGCTACGCGGCAACGCTCGCGATCCAAGCGCTGCGCGGCCTCCACGCGATCCACCGCGCCGGGATCGTCCACCGCGACGTCAGTCCCGGGAATCTGATGATCACGCGCGACACCAATGACGCTGACGAGGACGAGCGCGTCAAGATCATCGACCTCGGCATCGCGAAGG